>CXWL01123485.1_pt1 | contig 13045 bp, 9 predicted proteins | sample 590931 | NCBI WGS metagenome assembly CXWL01 (sample SAMEA3498368, study PRJEB10139) | groundwater metagenome | biome: water well; material: biofilm material | place: Germany | collected 2015-04-27
GGGGAAGCTGCTTTCCTTGTCGGCCAATCCGCACGCACAGGCCGAACCGGGAAAGCCTTATTTGATCGAGCGTGACGGGATGCTCGCTTTGCAATTCTGAGCAGATTCTGAACAGAACCTGCCACAATGCTCGCACATCGGCCACCGACACCAAATAACATTTCAAGTGAAACTACAGCACAACTTTAGTTCCTAGCTCCACAACTTGATTGGGGGGCAAATTGAAGAAGCTGGCCGCCCCTTCCGACTGGCGTGTCATCCAAGAGAACAACGCTGAACGCCACGAGGGTAGCCCTCCCGGCCCCTCTACCACGTTGGAACGGGCGATGAAGTAAGTGGCACTCATCGCTTCGTATTTCACCCCGCGTTTAGCTAGGCCTTCCAACTCCAACGGGATGTCGATCTCTTGGCGGAAACCAAAATGCAATGCAACGTCATACATCCCCGGTGCAAGTCGCGTGAGTTCGAGACGTTCTTGCTTCGCGATGTAGGGAACGTCCTCAGTCACCACATGCACGAACAAGGTCTGCTCATGCAGCACCTTGAAGTGTTTGAGATTGTGGAACAGCGCACTCGGAACGAACTGCGGGTCAGCGGTTAGGTAGATCGCGGTGCCGCTGACACGGGGCACGTCGGGATGGGTGCTGGAGACAAAAACTTCCATCGGGATATCGAGTTTGCGCCGCTGTTTGGCGATCAGCGAGCTGCCCTTCTTCCAAGTCGAGAGCAACAAGAACAATGTGAGTCCGAGCACCAGTGGCATCCAGCCGCCGCTGAACACCTTGGTGAGATTGGATCCAAAGAACAACATCTCCAGCAGTGCGATCAAGGCCAGCAGACCCAGCAACGGCAGTCGCACACGTCCTGGCAACATCAGCGTGACGAAGACGGTGAGCAGGGTTGTGATGATCATGGTGCCCGACACAGCGATACCGTAAGCCGCAGCCAGTGCGCCGGAAGAGCCGAACTCGAGTACCAGAATGACCACACCGACCAGCATCATCCAATTCACGGCGGGGATGTAGATCTGCCCGCGTTGTGAATCGGGTGTGCTGAATGAACAGGCGCGGCAGATAGCCCATACGCATCGCCTGCAAGGTAATGGAGTACGCGCCAGAGATCGTCGCCTGCGAAGCGATCACCGTCGCGACCGTCGCCAAGGCGACTAATGGCAACATGAACCAATCAGGGGCTAACAAGTAGAACGGATTCTGGATCGCGTCTGCTGAACGCAGTACCAATGCTCCCTGACCGAAGTAGTTGATGAGCAATGCTGGGCACACCAATCCGTACCACGCCAACCTGACGGGCTTGGCACCGAAGTGCCCCATGTCCGCATACAGTGCTTCACCCCCCGTAAGCGCGAGGAACACGGCCGACAACAGAAAGAACATGCCGGCGGGATGTTCGACGGCAAAATCGATGGCATACAACGGATTGAGCGCGAGTAACACAGATGGCGTTTCTAAAATACTGATCATGCCGAGTACGCCCAATGCGGCGAACCACACCAAGGTGACTGGGCCGAACAATTTGCCCATGCTGCCGGTGCCTCGGCGTTGGATAAGGAACAGGCCGGTGATCACGCCAAGGGTGATCGGGATGATGAGTCTTTCCAGCGCGGGTGCAGCGACACTCAATCCCTCGACAGCAGATAACACCGAGATAGCCGGCGTGATGAGCGCATCACCATAGAACAGCGCGGCAGCGAAGATGCCCGCTGTGGCGATCAACAGTTTCCAGCGTGCCGCCCCCTGCGATGAGCGATTCGCCAAAGCAGTCAACGCGAGCACGCCACCCTCACCGTTGTTGTCGAACTTGAGCATCATCCAAACGTATTTGATGGAGATGATGAGCATCATCGCCCAGAACAAAGCGGACAGCGTGGCCAGCACATTGGCTTCGGTCGGTGCGAGCCCGTGTGCTCCCGCAAAGGCTTCTTTGAATGCGTACAACGGGCTGGTGCCGATGTCGCCATACACTACGCCGAGTGCGGCCAACGCCAACGTACTGGTGGCGGTTTTTTGATTGTCTTCCATCGTGATTCTCCTTCAGATTTGGAACCGATAACCGATGCCCGTCTCGGTTAAAAAATACTCGGGCTGAGTGGGGTCTGCTTCTAGCTTTTGGCGCAAGTGACTCACATAGATGCGCAGGTAATGATTGCTCTCGCTGTGGGCATTTCCCCACACCGCGCGCAGCAGATGACGGTACGTCAACACCTTGCCGGGATTGGCCATCATGGCGAGTAACAAACGATATTCGATGGGTGTGAGATGAACCGCTGTGTCACCGCGTGTGACACGGCGTTGAGCGAGATCGACTTCGACCTTGCCGAAACGAAAATGGGTGGGTGGTGTGGCGCTCTCTGCTGGGTTGCGGCGTAACTGCGCGCGCACCCGCGCCAGCAATTCACCGGTGGCGAAGGGTTTGGTCAGATAATCGTCCGCACCCGCATCCAGTGCGCGTATCTTCTCGCCTTCTGCCGAACGCGCGGAGAGCACCAGCACCGGCAATGTGAACTGGCTGCGCAACTCACGGATGAAGGCGATGCCATCACCATCGGGCAGTCCGAGATCGAGAATGAGCAACTGCGGCGCAGCACTGTGCAACTGCACCAACCCTTGCGCCAAAGTGTCACTCTCCACTACTCGGTAACCTTCCGTCTCCAATGCCTTGCACACCAGACGGCGAATCTGGACTTCGTCTTCGATGAGCAGGATGGTGGGATCACTCATGCTCGTTCTCCACTTCGATCACCGGTGGCTCGCCTAATGGCAAGGTGAAGATGACGCAGGCACTATCGTCGTTGCTGCTGGCGCGTATCGTGCCGCCGTGTGCTTCCACGATGCTGCGACAGATGGCGAGTCCCAAACCGATACCGGGGATGTTCGACTCCGCATCACCGCGCTCGAACAGTTCGAACATCTTGTCCAGCTTGCCGGATGGAAAGTGTGAGCCCTCATTGCAGGCCGAGATGTGCGCCAGCGTCTTGTCGGTTTTTGTCTCGATGCGGATGGCCGAACCGGATGGCGCATATTTGGCGGCGTTCTCCAACAGATTGCACAGCACCCGCTCCATCAAGATGGCATCGAATCGCAGTAGCGGCAAATCGGCTGGCAGTGCTGCTTGTACTGGATGCTGCGCCAACGCTGTACCCAGCAACTTGACACTGGCGCCGACCACCTCTTCCAGCGGTTGCCATTCCGCATTCAGCCGCAGTTCCCCGGCACGCAGTTTCGCCATATCGAGCAGGTTGGAGACCATACTGTTCAAGCGCAGGGTCTGCTCGCGCATGGCTTCCACCGTATCCCGCATGTCTTGTGGTAGCGACTGTTGCGCCAGTACCTCACTCATGCCGTAAAGCACGGTGAGCGGCGTGCGTATGTCGTGCGACAGCGCGGAGAGGATGCTGCTGCGCAGGCGTTCGTCGGTCATTTGTAATTGGGTGCGTTGCGCCACTTCGACAAAATGCAGCCGCTCCACCGAGATGGCAACCAGCGAGGCGATGGCTTCGTACAAGGCTTGTTGTGCATCGACATCACTTGGCGGCATGGCACCGAGATCGATGGCGAGTACTCCGCGCACGTAGGTTGAGCCAGACAAGGGCAGGAACAACCAATGGCATTCAGACTCACGCATGTGCCGCGTCTGCGCCATCTGCATGGCGGTAGCGGCGGCGGCAGATTGCAGTTCGGAGTCGAGATGGTGCTCTGCCTCTACCGGATGCAACACATCGCTATGCCGCATCAACAGCATGCTGCGACAACTTTGCGACTGGTATAGGAAATCACGCGTCGCCACCGCTACTTGCTCCAGCGATGTCGTACCCGCCAAGCGGCTGGCGAGTTGATACAACGCTTGGGATTGCCGCTCTCGTTCGATGGCGGCGGCAGTCTGGCGTTGTAGGCTGATGGTCAGGTTGGCGATGATGAGGGCGACCACCAGCATGACTGCCAGCGTGACCACATACTGAACATCGCCGACCGTAAAAGACAGACGGGGGTGGATGAAGAAGAAATCGAGCAGGCCCGTGCTGAGCAAGGCTGAAATGATCGCCGCTTGTTTGCCTGCACGCATCGCGACGAAGGCGACTGCGAGTAGATACAACATGGCGATGTTAGCGGGATCGAGCACATCCCGTAGCGGCCACACTAGCAAGGTAAGCAGACCGCATGCCGAAACGATCCAAGTCGTGCGCGAGGCTTTACTGTGCGACTGGCTCAGTGCTTTGGCAATACATTTCGTTGTGCTGTGTTGCGGGGAGTTCATGCGGCTGGATTATTCCAGCCTCAAAATAAAAATGCTGTAAAAAAAATCCAAAACTAATTAAATCGTGAAAGTTTATTTTGCGGACCATCGACGGTCAGTTTAGCGAAATTTCAATTTTTCGTATGACTGCAATGTCCACGATCCGGAAATACACCATCGTAATTGGATGGCTACATAGTAGCCACTCCCCACGGACGGCAACGGGCCGACTCCAGCCCTCCGATTCTTCGAGGTGTAGGTGCTACTTGATGCGCATCCCCGGCTGTGCGCCTTCATCCGGGCTAAGGATAAACAAGCCAGGTGCCTCGCCGGAAGCCGCCAGTACCATGCCTTCTGACAGGCCGAACTTCATCTTGCGCGGTGCCAAGTTGGCGACCATCACGGTCATTCTTCCTTTGAGTTTTTCGGGGTCATAAGCCGATTTAATCCCGGCGAACACCGTGCGCGGTTTCTCCTCGCCGATGTCCAGCGTCAGCCTCAGCAACTTCTCCGCACCTTCCACATGCTCGGCGTTGACGATGCGCGCCACACGCAGGTCGATTTTGCTGAAGTCGTCGATGCCGATAGTTTCGGCGATGGGCGAAATTTTGTTCCCCTCGCCCGCAGGCGGGAGATGACCAGCGACTTGCCCGCTTGCGGGCTTAGTCGAATGGCCAGTAGTTCCATCAGGGGCTAGGGGTGAGGGTGCATGTTGCTGAGCCTCGGCATGGCGAGCAGGTGAATGTGATTCGGTCATGGGTTTCAGGCTTTCCTGGTTGGCGGCGACCATCGCTTCGATCAGTTTTGGGTCGAGGCGGGTAGCAAGGTGTTGGTATGGGTTAATACGGTGACCTTTTGGTAAAAAAGAATCTGCATCACCCCATTTTTGAGGTGAGACATTTAGAAATTGCTCAGCCTGTTGGGTAATCTCAGGCAAGATGGGTTTAAGGTAAATCGTCAGAAGCCTGAAACTTTCCATGACCATGCTACATATCCAGCGAGCCTTATCCTGGCTAGATTGAGCATCTTCCTTGGCATATTTCCAAGGTGCTCGATGGTTAAAGAAGGTGTTGATTTCATCTGCCATTGACATGATTTCTCTAATGGCTTTCGCATAGTCACGCCCTTCGTAATGGAAGGAGATAATATGTCTCTTTTCGCGCCAGTCAGTTAAATAGGAAATATGTAGATCTTTCTCGGTAGAAGAGATGCTGAAATCTTCATTGCGATAAGTGGTTAATTCATCCTCAGCTAGGCAGCCGCCATTGAGCTTTGTTAAAAACGGCGCTGCACGACTCGCAATATTGATGTACTTCCCAATTAAATCGCTGTTCACCTTCGCCACGAAGTCATCGAGGTTGAGGTCTATATCTTCCATCGTGCCGTTGAGCTTGGCGGCGTAGTAGTAGCGCAGGTATTCGGTGTTCCCGACGTGGTCCAGGTAGCTGCGCGCGGTGATGAAGGTGCCGCGCGACTTGCTCATCTTCTCGCCGTTCACGGTGAGGAAGCCATGCGCGAACAGTTTGGTCGGGGTGCGGAAACCGGAATGTTCAAGCATTGCCGGCCAGAACAGGGCGTGGAAGTAGAGGATATCTTTGCCGATGAAGTGGTACAACTCGGTCTCCGAGCCTTGCTTCCAGTAGGCATCAAAATCTATGCCTTTTGCGTTACACAGTTGCTGGAAGCTGCCCATGTAGCCGACCGGCGCATCCAGCCACACATAGAAATACTTGCCCGGCGCATCGGGTATCTCGAAGCCGAAATAGGGCGCATCGCGCGAGATGTCCCAGTCGGATAATTTGTTTTCGCCTTCCACGCCCAGCCATTCCTGCATCTTGTTGGCGGCTTCCGGTTGCAGCGCTCCACTGCGTGTCCATTCTCGTAAAAACTTTTGGCAAGTGTCGGCGGAGAGCTTGAAAAAGTAGTGGTCGGAGTTGCGCCGCTCGGGTTGCGCGCCGGACACGGCGGAATACGGGTTAATCAGCTCGGTGGGCGCGTAGGTGGTGCCGCAGGCTTCGCAGTTGTCGCCGTATTGGTCCTTGGCGTGGCACTTGGGGCACTCGCCCTTGATGAAGCGATCCGGCAGGAACATCTGCTTGACCGGGTCGTAGAACTGTTCGATGGAGCGAACCTCAATCAGGCCGGCAGCTTTGAGTTTGCAATAAATCGCCTGTGAATATTCCCTGGTCTCGGTGCTGTTGGTGCTGCCGTAGTGGTCGAATTCGACATGGAAGCCGTCAAAATCTGCTTTGTGTTCATGCCACACGCGGTCTATCAATTGCTCAGGCGTGATGCCTTCCTTCTCGGCGCGCAGCATGATGGGCGTGCCGTGGGTGTCGTCGGCGCAGACGTAATGGCACTCGTTACCCCGCATTTTCTGGAAGCGCACCCAGATGTCGGTCTGGATGTATTCGACCAGGTGCCCTAGATGGATACTGCCGTTGGCGTAGGGCAGCGCGGAAGTAACCAGAATCTTGCGCGTCATGGTGGTAAGGCCGGTTGAAAAGTGCCGCAATTGTAGCAAAATCGGGCTATAGGCGTGGGGGGGAATCTTGGGTAGAATGCCTCCCCCACGTGATTGTTAACACGCAATAAGGAGTATTTCATGAGTTTTACCGAAGCAGATGTGCAGGCCGCGCTGAAACAACTGACCGACCCGAACACGAAAAAAGATTTTGTCAGCGGCAAGTCGGTGAAGAATATCAAGGTCAGCGGCAACGATGTGTCGCTCGACATCCAGCTCGGCTATCCCGCAAAAAGCGTGTGGGATGAAATACGCGCGATGGTGGAAGGCCATCTGCGCGCCAGCCTGCCGGATGCAGGCAAGATCGCCGCGAACGTGACCAGCAAGGTGATACCGCATGCGGTGCAGCGTGGAGTAAAGCTGGTGGAGGGGGTGAAAAACATCATCGCGGTGGCGAGCGGTAAGGGTGGCGTGGGCAAATCCACCACGGCGGTGAACCTGGCGCTGGCGCTGGCGGCGGAAGGCGCGCGCGTGGGTGTGCTGGATGCCGACATCTACGGCCCTTCGCAGCCCACCATGCTGGGCATCAGCGGCCAGCCCGCGTCATCTGATGGGCATTTTCTGGAACCGATGCAAGGGCACGGTTTACAGGCCATGTCCATCGGTTTCATGGTTGAGAGCAACGATGTGCCGATGGTGTGGCGCGGCCCGATGGTGACGCAGGCGCTCGACCAACTGCTGCGCCAGACACGCTGGGATGGGTTGGATTATCTGGTGGTGGATTTGCCGCCCGGCACGGGCGACATACAGTTGACCCTGGCGCAAAAAGTGCCGGTGACCGGGGCGGTCATTGTGACCACACCGCAGGATATCGCGCTGATGGACGCGCGCAAGGGGCTCAAGATGTTCGAGCAGGTGGATATCAAGATCCTCGGCATCGTTGAAAACATGAGCACGCACATTTGTTCCCAGTGCGGGCATGAGGAACACATCTTCGGCGCGGGTGGCGGCGAGAAGATGTGCGCCGATTACAACGTGGAGTTCCTCGGCGGGTTGCCGCTGGACATCCGCATCCGCGAACAGGCCGATTCCGGCAACCCGACTGTGGCGGCTGACCCGGACGGGGCGATTGCCAAGGTGTACAAGCAGATTGCGCGACGGCTGGCGGTGAAGATTGCGGATATGGCGCAAGACCACAGCAAGGTGTTTCCGAAGATTGTGGTGCAGAATACTTAAAGGAGGAGCGGGAAGGGAGAAGAGAGAAGAGAGAAGGGTAACTTCGGTTTTGTGGTTTCCCCCTTTCCCCTTCCCTCTTTCCCCTTCCCCGGTTTGCAATGAGCATCAAATCGGATAAATGGATACGCCGCATGGCGGAGCAACACGGCATGATAGACCCGTTCGAGCCGGGGCAGGTGAAGGAAGTGGATGGCAAGCGCATCGTATCCTATGGCACATCGTCATACGGCTACGATATCCGCTGCTCGAAGGAATTCAAGCTGTTCACCAATATCAACAGCACGATTGTTGACCCGAAAAATTTCGACCCCGCATCATTCGTCGAGGTGAACAACGATTTTTGCATCATCCCGCCCAATTCCTTCGCGCTGGCGCGCACCGTGGAATACTTTCGTATCCCGCGCAACGTGTTGACCATCTGCCTGGGCAAGAGCACCTATGCGCGCTGCGGTATCATCGTCAACGTCACGCCGTTCGAGCCGGAATGGGAAGGTTATGTGACGCTGGAGTTTTCCAACACCACGCCGTTGCCGGCGAAAATTTACGCCAACGAAGGCGTGGCGCAGGTGCTGTTTTTCGAGAGCGATGAAGTGTGCGAAACCTCGTACAAGGATCGCGGCGGCAAGTATCAGGGGCAACATGGTGTGACCCTGCCCAAGATGTGATGCGCCAGATCAGCCACGGATTGACACCGATGAAACACGGATGAAACCGCCTTGGTTCTTGTCCGTGAAAATCCGTGTGTATCCGTGGCTGGTTTTTTATTTAATTCTGCTATCCAGCCGGAATTATTTAACTTTCCCCGTTGCCGAAAAAATCTGCGACAATCCGCGCATGTCTTTGTTTTGATCGCGTTTCTCCAGTAAGGAGTGCTGAATGAAATTCAATTTTCCCATCATTATTATTGACGAAGATTTCCGCTCGGAAAATGCCAGCGGGCTGGGCGTCCGCTCGTTGGCCGAGGCCATCCGTAAGGAAGACATGGAAGTGATGGGCATCACCAGCTATGGCGACCTGACTTCGTTTGCCCAGCAGCAAAGCCGCGCTTCGGCATTTCTGCTGTCAATTGATGATGAGGAATTCGGCGGCGGCAGCAAGGAAGAAACCGAAATTGCGCTGAAAAGCATCCGTGCTTTCGTGGAGGAAATCCGCTTCAAGAATGCGGATATCCCGATTTTTCTTTACGGCGAAACACGCACCTCGCGCCACATTCCAAATGACATCCTGCGCGAGTTGCACGGCTTCATCCACATGCATGAGGATACGCCGGAATTCGTGGCGCGGCACATTGTCCGAGAGGCCAAGGCGTATATGGATTCGCTCGCCCCGCCGTTTTTCCGCGCGCTGGTGCATTACGCGCAGGACGGTTCCTATTCCTGGCATTGCCCCGGCCATTCCGGCGGCGTGGCCTTCCTGAAATCGCCGGTGGGGCGTATGTTTCACCAGTTCTTCGGCGAGAACATGCTGCGTGCCGACGTGTGCAACTCGGTGGACGAACTCGGCCAACTGCTCGACCACACCGGGCCGGTGGCCGCATCCGAGCGCAATGCGGCGCGTATATTCAATTGCGACCACTTGTTCTTCGTCACCAACGGCACTTCCACCTCGAACAAAATCGTATGGCATTCCACCGTCGCGCCGGACGACATTGTGGTGGTGGACCGCAACTGCCACAAATCCATCCTGCACGCCATCATGATGACCGGCGCGATACCGGTGTTCCTGATGCCCACGCGCAACCACTACGGCATCATCGGGCCGATCCCGCTGGATGAGTTCAAACCGGAGAACATCCGCAAGAAGATCAAGGCCAACCCGTTCGCGCGCGGCAAAAAGGCCAAGCCGCGCGTGCTGACCATCACGCAGAGCACCTACGACGGCATCCTGTACAACGTGGAGACCATCAAGGCGATGCTCGACGGTGAGATTGACACGCTGCATTTCGATGAGGCGTGGCTGCCGCACGCCACCTTCCACGAGTTTTACAAAGACATGCACGCCATCGGCCAAGGGCGCGCGCCGTGCGGGGAATCCATGGTGTTCTCCACGCAATCCACGCACAAGCTGCTGGCCGGCCTGAGCCAGGCTTCGCAGATACTGGTGCAGGACAGCAAGTCGCGCAAACTGGATCGCGATTGCTTCAACGAAGCCTACATGATGCATACCTCCACCAGCCCGCAGTACGCCATCATCGCATCGTGCGACGTGGCCGCCGCGATGATGGAGCCGCCGGGCGGCACCGCGCTGGTGGAAGAATCCATCAGCGAGGCGCTGGACTTCCGCCGCGCCATGCGCAAGGTGGACGAAGAATGGGGTGCAGACTGGTGGTTCAAGGTGTGGGGGCCGGACTATCTGGCCGAGGAGGGAATGGCGGCGCGAGAGGACTGGATGCTGGGCGCGACCGATCACTGGCACGGCTTCGGCAACCTGGCGTCGGGCTTCAACATGCTCGACCCGATCAAGGCCACCATCATCACGCCGGGACTGGACCTGGAAGGCGACTTCGCCGATACCGGCATTCCGGCGGCCATCGTCACCAAGTACCTGGCGGAAAACGGCGTGGTGGTGGAAAAGACCGGGCTGTATTCTTTTTTCATCATGTTCACCATCGGCATTACCAAGGGCCGCTGGAACACCATGGTCACCGAGTTGCAGCAGTTCAAGGATGACCATGACAAGAACCAGCCGCTATGGCGCGTGCTGCCGGAATTTGTCGCCAAGCATCCGCGCTACGAGAAGATCGGCCTGCGCGACCTGTGCGAGCAGATACACGGTATCTACAAGGCCAACGATGTGGCGCGGCTGACCACCGAAATGTATCTCTCCAACATGGAGCCGGCGATGAGGCCGTCCGATGCTTTCGCCAAAATGGCGCACGGCGAGATTGACCGCGTGCCCATTGATGATCTTGAAGGGCGCATCACCAGCGTGCTGCTGACGCCCTATCCACCCGGCATCCCTCTGTTGATCCCGGGCGAGCGCTTCAACAGGACGATTGTGGAATACCTGAAGTTCGCGCGCGATTTCAACCAGAAATTCCCCGGCTTCGAGACTGACATCCACGGCCTGGTGTCGGAGAAAACCAACGGCGAGCGCATGTATTATGTGGACTGCGTAAGGCAGGGGTGAGCGTGGTTTGATGGAAAAAAGCGGATGAACACAATTGTGCCCCAGTCCGGCAGGGCTGCGAGGTTCGCAAAGCCCCGTGCAATAAATCACTCAATATGTGCCCTGGCGTGTGGCAAGCCGCACAGTTTTGCTGCATCACGCGATTGATGAAACGTTTTGGCTAGTTGACGTAGATCAAAAAAAAGGGGGGGTGTTATGTTATATTTGAATAGCTTAGCCAAAGGGAGTTGTAAGGTTGTTCGGGCAGTGTATCCATGATCCAAAAACCACATTAGGTATGGCGGTATATGGAAGCCGCACCGAGCAGGTTGGGTCGTTGGATAAGGGTATGAGTACCAGTTTGTCTGGTTTGCCCCGGAAAAAGTAATTAAACAAAAATTAACAATCCGCATCAGTTTGTTTTTTTTGAATCCACAGAAATGGAAAATAGAAAGGAGTGCGACATGAGACTGCTAGCAGTCACCGTCTCCATTGGAGCGGCTTTGCTGGTTATGACGACAGCGCCCAGCTACGCGGCTGGTGGGGATGCAATTTTCAAGAAGAGCTGTGCCAGCTGCCACTACACTGATGGCCCCGCAAAGGAGAAAACGATAGCGGACCAACTGGCAAAGAAGGGGCCGGAGCTATGGTATGCAGGCAGCAAATTCAAGAAGGATTGGCTTGCGGCATGGTTGCAGAACCCCAAGCCGATTCGCCCGCTGAAATATAATTCGCTCTCTGAAAAGAACAAGGGCGACCATCCCAAGATGTCGGCTGGAGATGCGGCTGCGGTTACGGATTTCCTGATGGGTTTGACCTCGCCAGAAGTCAAAGCGGGCGTAATTAAACCCAATGAGTCCGTGCAGGGCCGGTCTATCTTCGCTAAAAAAATGCCTTGCGGCGGGTGTCACGAGTTTCCGCAGAAAGATGGGTTGCACGGCGGGAAGAGCGGGCCCAGCCTGACTGGAGCCAGCAAGCGGCTGAACCCTGACTGGATTTATGCCTATTTGGCGGACATCAAACATTTCAAGCCGGTTCGGGATATGCCTGACTTTGGCAGCGTGCTTAACCCGAAAGACCTGGAGAACGTAGCATCGTATGTGGCTACTTTCGAGTAATGCGAACGAACGGAGGGGTAAACTCATGTCGAGATTTGTNNGTTTGATTTTTACTGCGCCCAGTGTCACGGGACTGAGGGTGATGGCAAAGGCATCAACGTCGGAAAAGATTTTGCTACTGATCCGCGCAACTTCACCAGCGCCGCAGATATGGAGAAACGCTCCGATGAAGATATCAGGGGTGTAATCAAAGACGGTGGCCCGTCCATCAGCAAATCGCCGTTGATGCCGCCTTGGGGTTCAACCTTGTCTGCGGCGGAAGTGGACGAGCTGCTGGCCTATATCCGGAAGATGTGTAAATGCAAGGCCAAATAGGGCGCGCGGCCTGAATGAAATATCAACACAAAAAATACCTCGCTGACGGCGTCATTTTTTCCGGGATGCTGGTGAATGTCGTCTTTATTTGCCTGATTCTGTATTACTTCGTCTTATAGTTGGCAAGGCAGAACCCGAGAGGGGGGGCTCCCCTTTGCGGGATGCTGGGTATCCGTAGGCAGATAAACCGCAGGGAGAAGGGCAGGGACATGAGCGCCGATGAATGCAATACACATGAATGTGGGGCAACGAAATACCCTTGGGCAGGCCCGGCCTTTTTTACGGCAGTGCTGATTGCCGTGATTGTTTTTTTTGTGTGGTTCTTAAGAGCGTAACGATATGAAAGCTTATTTTTTACCGTTCGTAGCTGCATTTATTGTCTTTGGCATCGTATTTTTTGCCTTGGATTACTCCATGATGAAGCTTCAGGGATTGGCGCTGATATATAAACAGTAAGGGTTTTTCACCCTTAACTTAAGGGCGCCTCTAAAAATTCAGAGTTCGCCCAAATGCCCCACAAGGGGACGCCGGTCCGCTACGGGCAAAAGCAGCC
>CXWL01025847.1_pt1 | contig 13042 bp, 14 predicted proteins | sample 590931 | NCBI WGS metagenome assembly CXWL01 (sample SAMEA3498368, study PRJEB10139) | groundwater metagenome | biome: water well; material: biofilm material | place: Germany | collected 2015-04-27
ATATCCTGCTCTGGTTTTATAACGTTTATATTGTCACCGATGAGCGGATAATTGACGTGGACTTTTTTGGTTTGCTGTACAAAAATATCAACGCGACGCAAATCCGAAAGATTGAGGATGTGAATTATTCTCAGATAGGAATGATGTCTTCGCTATTTAACTATGGCAATGTGGTGGTGGAGACGGCGGGAGAACAGAGAACAGATGATCGGTTGGCGGAATCCTCGGCTTTTACCTTTGAGGCGGTAAGTAATCCGGATCAGGTGGTAAAGGTGATCAGCGAGCTGATGGAGCAGGAGGAAAAAGAGGAGTATGAGGGGAGGACACGTTGAAGAAGCTCAAAACTGAAAAAACTCGAAAACTCAAAACTGAAAACAATCGAAACAATAAAAAGTAAAAAATACAAAGAAAATGGAAGAAGTAATTTTGAAAAATATTAGTTTGAGTTTGGTGGTGGGAATCCTAATCAAAATTTGTTTGGGAATAATGACATTACTGGCGCTCGTGACGGTCCGGCAGGCGAGTCTGATGGACAAGGTCGTTGATGTGCCGATCGGAAATTGGTTCAAGGTGACCGCCTGGGGCTTTTTTTGGCTGAGTTTGATAATAACAATTAGCGTAGTGTTAATAGTGTAGAAAACAGATGTTTTAGGTCCTGCCCATGGCCAATATTTTAGGAATCGATTATTATCGAGTCGTCAGCGAAACAGGGGATGAACAATGGTCCCAGGTGTATGTAAAGACAGCCTTTGATGAGGAGGAATTGGCTCGTTTCGGATCGATTTTCGGGATTGTAAAGCTGTCCGGGAAAGGGGATTTGGTGGCCAATGGCATGGAGTTGATTGGGAAGCTGGATCGCTGGTGTGATGAGGCGGCACACAAGGGTGATGTGGCTGGGCTTTTGGACTTATTGAAGAACAATTTGGCGACGGGGGCATTTGTCTGGGTTTATGTGGATGGGAAGGGAACACGCAGGATCAAGGCGGGAGCATTAAGTGGAAACGGGATTGCGATTCTGCGAGGGGGAAACAGGTACTGGTTATTTGAAAATGGCGATGGCCGGGTGGTGAGTGGAGAATTGAAAGAAAAAGATAGGCTCTTTTTGGGAAGCCGAGAGGCAGTGGAGTTGATTGACAAGGAAATGACAGTCGACAAAAATGATATGGAGGTAGTATCGGAAGCGGTAACGGCCGAGATGATGAAGTTATCGGAAGGGGCGCGGGCGGCTTTGATTCTGACGATAAAACCGGCCGTTTTTGAGGTAGAAAAAGGGGTGGACTGGCCCCCCTTCGTCCGTTCGACTTCTTTGCGGACTACGGAGGGGTCTCCGCCCTACGGGCTACGAGGGGTGAGCGGGATAAAAGAGGCGGTGATAAAGCGGATCGAGAAAAGACAGGAGGAGACATTGGTAGGGCACCGGGTCGTGGGGGGAGAGGGGCTAACGGGTAAGTTTCAGACGGCCAAGGTTTCCTGGAAAGACCTAATGCAAAAAATGCAAACGGCTGGGAAGTTGAGAGAAGGGAGAGAAGATGGAAAAAGACATAAATTGGTTCTACTGGTAGGGGCAATTTTCCTGGTGATGCTGGGGGTTTCGGTATCATTTGGTTTGGTGAAGATGAGGGCAGACCGGGCCAAAGAGGAATACAAAATGACTTTCGAACCGTTGGAGAAAAAAAGACTAGAGGCGGAATCTCTTTATAATCTGAATCCAGTCGGGGCCCGAGACCTGCTTCGGGGTGTCAAGGAGGAACTGACGGTAAAGAAGGCCGGATTTGTGGGGACAGAATTTGAGCCAAAGATAGTTGAGTTTGAAGAGCTGGTCGAGTCAACCTGGGCCAAAGTCTCGGGGGAGCAGAAAATCAGTCTGGATCAGTTTTTTAATTTGGGTCTGGTTCGATCGGGGATGAAGGGGGAGAGAATGGGTTTTGACGGGAAGAACTTGTTGGTCTTGGATAAGACCCTGGGGATAATTGCGAAGGTGAGTTTTCCCGACAAGAAGCAGGAAGTAACCCTGGGTAAGGGGGAGGGGCAGAACTGGACGGATGTGGCGGGAACGCCTTCAAACAGTATCGTGCTCTCGAAATCGAATATGATCGGACTGTTTTCCGGGACGAGGGGGGAAACTACTTTTGACGCGGCGGTGACTGACCCGGTAGCAGTGGATATGTTTGGGACAGCCGCCTATGTGTTGGACAAAGGATCAAGTGAGATATGGCGTTTCGGTCTGGCCGAGGGAACAATCGGTGAGAGAAGGCGATGGTTGGTATCTGAGGTCGAGGCGGATTTACGTGGTGGAGCGGATTTGGCGATTGACTCTGATATTTGGGTAGGGGTAGCGAGCGGAAAAATCCTGAGATTTCGTCGGGGTCAGCCTGAAAAGTTTAATATGACGGATGGACCCGCCGACTTTGCCATCAGCCGTTTGGCGGTGAGTAGTGATAATCAGGTAGTAGCTGTCCTCGACTCGCAAAAGGGACGAATAGTCTTATTTAACAAAGAAACGGGGGCTTATATGAAGCAGATGCTGGCAGATGAATTTGCCAGTGCAACGGATATGGTTTGGGTGAGTGATCATGAGTTGATGGTGATTTCGGGGGATAAACTGCTGGTAACTTCTATTTAGAGACTTGGAACACGTTTTTCTTGCGGCTTGAAATGTTTTTTTCAATGAATTTATTTATTCATTCTTTTGCTCGTGCAAAAAGAATGAATCAAGAAAAAGCACGCCCCTCAGGCTCGCTAAATTTTCTCGTCTCATTTATGTTCGCTATGACCTGCTGCGTCAGGCTTAGCGGCAAGCTCACTTTTTCGAAGAATTCGACAAGAAAATTTTTCGCTCCCACTTCGGGGGATGTGGGCGTAAGAGCTTGTTCGCTCGTAATTCGCTTTGCTTAATTACGATGCTTGAATATAGAATATAGGCATGCGGGTGGAGAACAAAAAGGCCAGATTTGATTACGAGGTGGTGGATACCTTTGAGGCGGGGATTATTCTGACCGGAGCGGAGGTAAAAAGCGTCAAAAAAGGTCAGGTAAACCTGACCGGGGCCAGGGTGATCGAAAAGGAGGGGAAATTCTGGGTAGTGGGGATGAGTATTCCGAAGTATCAGTTCACCACGGATCCTGACTACGATCCAGGCAGAATCAGAGAGCTGCTCCTGCACAAGAGGGAAATCTCCTCGATTGGAGCCAAAAAGGAGGCTGGCGGGTTGACTTTGGTAGCCCTATCGACGTATAATAAGGGAGATTTGATAAAGCTTTCGATAGGTTTGGTAAGAGGGAAGAAGAAATACGAAAAGCGGGAGCAGCAAAAAAAGAGGGATGAGGAACTGGCTCTGGCTAGACGATTAAAAACTTAGTAAAGAGATATGAAAAATGGAGGATTTTGGAAAGCGATATTGCCCGATTTGGTGAGTCAGTTCAGTCTGGGGAAGGATTTGACGGCTACTAGTAAGACAGGAGACTGGGAGAAGTGCCTGATAAAGGCGATTAAGAAGATGGATACGGATGAATTTAACTTGTTTTTGGCGCAGGTGGTAATCAAGGCTAGCTCGAAGCAGATTATGGGAGTCGACTTGACCGCCCAAATCGTGACTCTGAAGGAGTTGAGAAAGTAGATCCGGTTGGATTTTAGGCCCAATTTTTGGTAGAATATAGGGTATTCTCAACGCCTGGTTTTAGGCGCAAACTGAAGCTGGACGTTGGGGACGACAGGTATCGATGGGAACAGCTCTTTGACAACCGCAAGCCGAGTTTGAACTAAACTCGTAAAAAATGGTTTAAAAAACAACTGTCAACAAAAAAGACAGCATAGTCGCAGCTGGTTCTAAACTGGCCGGAGAAATCCGTGCTATGTTTAATGCCGTTGCTGAGACTCCCGCAGTTCTCGCTTTCGCGAGAGTCTAAGGGCGTTTCTATTCCAAAATTCTCGGGGTTTGGTTAGAGGCGAGTAAATACTCGAGATACGCTATTTAAGGAGAAGCTAAGCCTTGAGTAGTTAGATTAAGTTAGCAACCCTGGACGGATTTTGTTTGTGAGGAAGTCTAGGGGATAAATTCACAAACTAAGCTTGTAGTGGTTATCGATGAATGTTTCCAGACGTGGGTTCAATTCCCACCGTCTCCACACTCCGCTCCGGCGGAGCCGGAGCTTCGCGTGGCAGGCCACACCTCCTTTCCGTATTCGCGTGGCAGGCCACACCTCCTTTCCGTATTCGCGTGGCAGGCCACGAGGAGTGTGCCCCGCGTAGCTTAATGCGAAGTGGGGCTATACTTTAAATTGTGTATTATTCATACATTCTGAGACTAGATAATGGGTTGTTTTACATTGGCCACTCATCGAATTTGAAAGCTAGAATTGAAGAACATAAACAAGGAAGGGTAAAGGCAACAAAAAATTTTCGTCCGTTGGGTCTTGTTTATTATTCTGCTTTTTTGACACTAAAAAGGGCAATTGATTTTGAGAAATATCTGAAATCCAGTTCTGGCTTTGCTTTCAGAAATAAACACTTGGTGTGAAATCCGTCATCCTCGATTTTTTGGTGGATTTCATTTGGCCGAAGTTTTGCGTGGTTTGCTCCCGGGAGGGAGCGTTTTTGTGCCGAAAATGTAAGAAACTGTTGCCGATGGCGCTCCAGATTTGCCCGATGTGTACCAGGCCATCTATATTCGGTCTGACACATGAGTATTGCCGCAAGAAAAATGGGATGGATGGATTGATGGCAATTTTTGACTACAAAAATAAGGCCGTGAGAAAACTGATCGAAACGGTCAAGTTTGGCTTTAATCGGGAATTGGTGGGGATTGTCCTATCGGGATGGAAAAAACCGAAAAACTGGAATAAGAAGGTTGTTCTGGTGCCGGTGCCGCTGCATCGATACCGGAAAAACTGGCGGGGTTTCAATCAGGCGGAGATTATCGCGAGGGCGGTGGGTGGAAAAAAGACTCAGGTGGTGGAGGCGCTCCTCCGGGTGAGGGCGACCGCCCAACAGGCAAATATCAGAAAAAGAAAAGAACGATCAGAAAATATCAAGAGATGTTTTCGGATTCGGGGAGAAATAGGCTCGCGGTTGAGAAACAAAAGGGTGATTCTGGTGGATGATGTTTTTACCAGCGGGGCGACGATGAGAGAGTGCACCAAGATGCTCAAAAAGACAGGAGCAAAACAGGTTTGGGGCTTGGTTCTGGCACGATGATGAGGCTAGAGATGGTAAAATAGGACTTTCGGGAGGGTGGGCAGGACGGTAATGCGTTAGTCTTGAAAACTAATGAGCGCAAGCTCTAACAGGTTCGACCCCTGTACCCTCCGCACAAACGACAAGGGTCTCACCTACGGTTCTCGCGTCGATCTTTTGGATCGACACCTTCGCTCAAGCCCGTTCGCTTGGCCTGTACCCTCCGCTTTCACCCGCCGAAGCCTTAAGGCGGAGGCGGTGGGATTTGAACCCACGGGACTCTTGCGAGTCAGAGATTAGCAATCTCTTGCCCTGGACCACTAGGCGACGCCTCCAGCCGCACAATTTTACCATCCTCAAGCTATGTTAAACTGAACTCATGGATAGTGGTGTCGAAAAAAGGGATGTAGAAGTGTCTGTGGATGAGAAAACGCTTTTGGCCTGGCGGTCGGAGGAGAGGCTGTATAAGACTCGAGGTAAAGAGTTCTACAGTACGATCGTAGTGTTGGCGGTTTTAGTTTCAGTGATTTTGTTTTTTATTGAAGGAATAATGCCGGCATTGGTAGTCTGGGCGATTGTATTTGTCATCTGGGCGACGAGCAAAACGCCGCCGGTGGAAACGGAACACCAGATTACATCCTGGGGAATCAGGACTTCGGGCAAGCTGTATCGATTTTCACAAATGAATATTTATTGGCTGGAGGAGAAATGGAATAAGGCGGTTCTGAGAGTTATTCTAACATCTTTTCCGGGACAGTTGGTGCTTCTGGTTAATAAAGATGACGAGGTAAAGATCAAGAAAATACTGTCGGAAAATCAGGTCTTGATGCAGAAGCCGGAACCGACTTGGACGGATAACCTGGTAAAGTGGTTCGGTGAGAAAATTCCTTTGGAATAAGCTATTTAGCTTCAAGAATGGTAAAATAGGCGAATATGCGCTCGTAGCTCAGTTGGATAGAGCACCAGATTGCGGATCTGGGGGTCGCAGGTTCGAATCCTGCCGGGCGCACTCTTGATTAAATATGGAAGGAAGAGAGATAGAACTATCACAGGAGATTGATGATTTGAAGGACAAGCAATTCCGAGCGCCAAGAGAGGGGGTGGACGGCCAATTCGATCAAATGGTAGGGAAGGTAAGGGAGATATTTAAAGATAAAGAATTATCTGAGGAAGAGAAACAAAGACTGTATGGTCAAATTTCTAAACCCGAAGTTGTGCGGAAGATATTAGACCATAGCTACCCGGAAGGAATTTATAAACCCGATGACTCCCAGCTAAAAAAGAGACGAAGATTTTCCGAGTTGGTGGAAAAGCGGTAAAATAGGCGGGATCGTCCATACGTTGGTGGGGTGCTCCGAATTGGTAAGGAACCGATTTCGAAAATCGGCGCCCGCAAGGGCATGCAGGTTCGAGTCCTGTCCCCACCGCCAGCTTGACTTGTAAGTGCTAGAATGAAGTTATGAATAAACCGCTTGTTTGGATATTGGGCATCGCCCTATTGATTGGCGCCTTTTTCGTAACGACGTACAACAACTTGGTGGGGATGAGCGAGGCGGTGGATAATCAGTGGGCGCAGGTGGAGAGTCAGTATCAGAGAAGATTTGACTTGATCCCCAACTTAGTTGAATCGGTAAAGGGGGTGATGAGGCAGGAGCAGGAGGTTTTCAAAGCGATCGCCGATGCTCGGACGAGATACGCCGGATCAACCGGAGTGGACGCGAAAGCGGCGGCGGCCACGGAAGTAGAGAGTGCTTTTGCGAGATTGTTAGTGATAATGGAAAATTATCCCCAACTACGGTCAGTGGAGACGGTAACAAATTTAATGTCGCAACTGGAGGGAACGGAAAATAGGATCAGTGTGGAGAGAAAAAGATTTAACGACCTGGTGCGGGACTTCAATGTGACGATCAAGAGGATCCCGACCAATTTGATTGCTTCGATGCTGGGCTACAGAGAGCGAGCCTATTTTGAGGCGGCGGTGGGGTCGGAAGTAGCACCCAAAGTAAATCTGGAGACGGCAAAGTAAAGCTGTGAGAAGTTTGAAGAGGATATTTTTCGGGGTCATGATTTTTTTTCTTTCTTCTGGTGTTACTTTGGCGATGGAGCCAACCGGATTTATCAACGATGAAGTGGGGGTGTTGACGAACGAGCAGAGGCTGGAGCTAGAAAACCTGGCCGTGGCCTATGAGGCAGAGTCGGGGAATGAAATTGCGGTTCTGATTGCCTCGGATCTGGGAGATGAATCGGTTGAGGAGGTGGCGGTACGGATATTCGAGCAATGGGGGGTGGGAAAAAAGGGGAAAGATAAAGGAGTGTTGATACTATTGGCGATCAAGGACCGGAAAGTGAGAATCGAGGTGGGTTATGGATTGGAAGGGATCTTGACCGATTTGCGATCAAAGCAGATTATCGACGGAGTGATGGTTGCCCAACTAAAGAAAGAAAATTACTTTGAGGCCCTTAGAGGGGCGATGACCGAGATTAAGGCCGTGATTGGGGGAGACACAGAATCTCTTCGGAGTACCGAGGTGAGTGACTCGAAAATTGCCTGGTATGTTTTTGTTGGATATTTGATCTTGGCGATTTTTTCGCGGACAAAGAGCTGGTGGTTGGGAGGTGTCCTGGGAGCGATTTTCGGTTTACTGTGGTGGGGAGCGCTGGGGGCCTTGGTTTTGGCAGTCTTGGGACTAATCGTAGATTATCTGTTGAGTAAGGTATCCCGATTACCTATGGTGAAGCGGATGAGCAAAACTATGACTGGTTGGGGATCGGGAAGCAGTGGGGGTGGGAGTTTTGGAGGATTTGGGGGAGGGAGTTCGGGCGGGGGTGGTTCGAGCGGAAGCTGGTAGAGTTTAAACTGCTTGTTGACGCAGTGTTTCTTACCTGATAGTTTAAGCTATATGTTTATTCTTTTCAGAAAATCTCTGGGGTTATTGTTGGGAATGGTTTTAGCAACCGGACTGATGGTTTCGCCGGTATTGGCGCTGACCGAAACATATCAGGTTTCTTCCAGTAGTGATGATGTGAACGAGGACGGTACGACTTTTTCGACAACCGCGACGACAGTATGGTTAGGTAACGGAGCTTCGGCAACAAATAGCTATACCGGATTAAGGTTTACCGATGTCTCTATTCCACAGGGTGCCACGATCACCTCAGCCAGGTTGGAAGTAAATTCCTCAAAAAGCCAGTGGATTACCATAAGCATGTTGATGGCAGCAGAAAACGTTGGTGATAGTGCGGTTTTTTCGAGCACAACTAAACCATCGAGTCGAGTCTTGACTACCGCCTCGGTGGCACATCAGTCGAACGTATCCTGGGCAGCTGATACATGGTACCAGTTAAATGATGTCGCGCCGGTAGTTCAAGAGCTGATTAACCGGACTGATTGGTTAGCTGGTAATAGTTTGTCCATCATTATGAAGGGCACTGGTAGTGCCTACGGACGGAAAAATATTAGAAGTTATAATGGCGGGGCGGCGACTGCGCCAAGACTAGTGGTTGATTATGTTGCTGGAGATCCAACACCAACCCCGACACCGACTCCAACACCAACCCCGACACCGACTCCAACACCGACTCCAACACCAACCCCGACACCGACTCCAACACCAACCCCGACACCGACTCCAACACCAACTCCAACACCAACCCCGACACCGACTCCAACACCTCCGGCATCTGCTGTGGGTGAATGGATGCAAGAAGCGGGGAATGCCCAGAGGACGGGGTACACCTATATCGAACCAGTTGAGCCATGGACACTTCTCTGGACCTGGAACGGCCCAGATGCGAATGGAGGAACCAGCGGTCATTTTTACGACGCCCCTCGTGAAGCGAGAACAGTTACCGGTGGCAGCTACATCTATGTGCCGGCTGGGGCAAATGGGTTATATGCCTTGAACAAAACTAATGGAGCGATTGGGTGGAATTTCACTACAACGGCGATTGATGGGACACCCGCCTATGATCCAAGTGGATTAGTTTTTGCCGGTGGAGTCGACGGAGTGGTTTATAAACTGGACGCAACAAATGGAAATGTCTTGGGGAGTTATGCTACCGGTGGAGTGGTGACGAGGGCTGTTTTGGTAAACGGCAGCTCTGTCTATGCGCTAACCAACTCGGGGGTGTTGCATAAGATCGATATTGCCAGCATGGCAGGGATTTGGACGTATGTGGCTGGATCGGGAGCAAGTACGGGATTAGCTTTTTCCTCTAGCCGGAACATGGTTCTTTTTGGTACCGATGATCTGTTTGTGCGTGCGGTCGATGACGTGTCCGGAACATTACGATGGGGAGTAAAACCGAGCCCTAACGTAGCCGGTTTTCCAAATGAGTACCGCTGGTATTGGCCAGTGATCGCAGAGCAGCATGGAGTGGTGTTTATGAGAATGCGTTTGAGCCACAACTCTGGTTTGTGGGGGATGGGAATCTGGCCGACAACTAATGCCGCGGCAAGAAATTTACTTATCAATAACCCGCAGCAAAAAAATCTATTTGCATTGAACCTCGATGACGGGACAGAGAAATTCGTTCCGGCGGTGGGGTACGGTGGGACTGAAGATAAGGTAAATGGTGCTGCATACCTGACAACGGGTCCACTGCCAGTGGTAAAGGTCTTGCCGGATGGGAAAGAAATTGCCTATGAGATCTTTAGAAATGGCCAATCGAATCCTCCGGACGCACGTTGGGATTCGCATATGGGAGAGATGGTATTGGACAATACGACCGTTTCTGGGTTGGTTGCCGGAGACCTTCGTTTCGTGCGGATGAGCCGATATAATGGATATGGTGGCGTGGGCTATGTTCACATTACTGATGAGCAGAACCCAATTACAATGGCAGGGGACACCCTGTTCCATTCCCATTGGGGAGCGGTGGAATCGGTTAAAATTACGGACCGAACGGATGCGAAAGGTTTGACATATAATAACCCAATTTCGATCTCTAAGCACCCGAGAATTATTCGGCGGCAGACGAGTTGTGCCAGTTTCAATGCAGTGACACATTGGACAACATGTGGACTGACATTAAAGAACGATGGTCGATACTGGGACGGGCCGGGTTTCTGGACCTATTGGAATGTGAACGATCCGCCGACACCGGTTTCCGGGGCGTATAGTGACGGTATTCGACCAAGGTACACCTATGTGGCCAAGGACTTGATTGTGGTCGAGGGTAACGGAGGAGAGCTAATGGTCTTCCGGCACAATGGAGTCTATTGAGGCGGGTAACTGATAAAATACGAAGTTGATGTACCCGTAGCTCAACTGGATAGAGTACTTCCCTCCGAAGGAAGTGGTTGTGAGTTCAAATCTCACCGGGTACACTCTGATTTGAGCGCCCCGCTAAGCGGGGAGGCCGCGCGTTCGAGTCGCGCCGGGTACACCTTTATTTTTTTGTCCAGAATTTGACGGTTTGAAACAATTCCTTGATGGCAGACCGATAGACGAAAGGGGTATATGAGTTTTTGAAGTAAGAGGCGTTTTTGGGGCTTCTCGGCATAAGTTGTCTTAGGTGAGAGCGATAAAGCGATTGATAAAGAGCTAATAGTTCCTCGATCTGTTTTGCTGTTAGTAGTGTCGCTATTTGATTGGCTTCACCCATAACTTGTTGGTTGTAGTCCTCAAGATCATAGAATTGTCTGGCACCGGGAAGGAGCAAGAACTGGGTAATAAATGCCTGAAGATATTCTATTCTGCTAATTTCCGAACCGCTAGCTTTTTTTAGCCAGAGCTTGGCTTCGAGGGGGAGATCTGGGGAGAAGTTGACAACTTCTGTTTTTAGGGGAGAATTGTTTTGAACAATTTGTGAAGTCGGAGCATGAATCGTCCCTTGAACGACGGCGACTTTTTTCGGAGAAGGGTCGTTGTTTATGATTTCCAAAACTTGATCGGCAACCGTTTGCTCACGATCGCGATTAAGACTGGCCCAGAGATCTACATTCTGTTCGTGGGAGCTGATAGCTGTAGTGAGGTCACCTTCGGAGACAAGTTTATTAATAAGGGACTGTGTTTTCAAAGCCTTCTCGCATTTGGAATAGGCTTGGTGACTATCATCAATATCGACTAAGAAAAGTCGCTTGTTGGACCCTGCGAGGTGAATGGCCACTTGAAAAATGAGATTAGGTTGGTCGGCATATTCTATGATGAGATTGTTACGTGACTTCATATCTGATTCAGATAGCGTATCTGGATTGGCAAGTATGAGATTAAGTTCTAAAGTCATTGTTTGGCGAAAAGCCCGTGTTCCAACAAACTCAAACAAAATTAGATCTTGGTTAGCAGGTGAAATAAGAAGAGGGTCGTCTTGGGATAATAATCGATCGAAATGAAGCAGGTAAATGAAGTAGATTTCCGATTGAGTTAAGATTTCTTTCGGATTAATAGCCTCCTTTTTATTAGAGGAAATCATTTGGGGTGTATTATAGCCCTTTGGAGTAGAATACGGGATATGGGAAAAGAAACGAGAAACTACACGCCGGTATTGGATGATTACTTGAAGGATTTTGGTTTGAGGCAACGGGATTTGACGGGGAAACGGATTTTGGATGCCGGGGCAGGAATGCGGATGTTCGCGGCGGAGTGTGGGGAGGAAGGAGTGGGAAAGGTCTGGTCGCTGGCCTTGGAGACTCAGGACTGGTTGGGGACGAAACAGAGTATGCAACAGGTAGAAAGAATGAATCCTGGATCAGAATGGTTGGCGATTTGGAGACAAGTGGAGGAAAGGAGTCAATGTGGCCAGTTACTTAATTTACCTTACGCAGCGGAAAGTTTTGACCTGGTGTTGAGTCGTTATGCGTTAGTGCAGGTCTTTGACAACGAGGTTGATATGGAGAGAGCGATGCTAGAGGTAATCCGAATCTTGAAACATGGTGGGGAGGCGAGGATTTTTCCTGGCTGGACGGATAACTGGCCATCCGAGCAGAAAATGGTGGTTTGGGCGTCTTTGGCAATAATACAAGAGGTTTTTGGAGTGGAGGTCGAGGTTAAGCCAGTACAAATTAAGCTAGGGGGAATGCGGGTGGGCGGGGCACTGATTGTTTTGAGAAAGGAATAAGCTGGGGCTGTGATAGAATTTCCGAATGCGAGGAGTTGAGTTTGATCCGACAATTATCGAAACAAATAGAAAACTAGATCGGCTGGGAATTAAGGCCGGTCTTTTTGATCTGGATGATGCTTTGATCTACACCTCGGAGATATTCCGTCGTTTTATGGCAGAGTATGCCGATATGGTGGCAGCTTTGAGCGGGACGAAACGGAACTTATTCGCGGAGAGGTTGGCGACAATTAATGATGAGGAGTATGTGAAGGGGAAAGTGAATCCCAGGCGGTGGGATAAAGTCCTGGACCGGCTGGCGGGGGAGTTCCCGGGTGCGGCGGAGGCGATTTGGGAGTGTCGACCAATTCTTTTTGAGATATATTCAACGGTACCTCGACTGAGGGCTGGGGCAAAAAGTATTTTGGGGGGCCTGCGGGCCGGAGGAAAGAAGATTGGAATAGTGACCCACTCGGGTGAAGAATGGGCTGGTTGGAAATTGAATGTGACCGGGTTAATTGAATATGTCGATGCGGTGGTGGTGGCGGATCAGGACGGGAATAAAACCAGCGAACATTGGGGTAGATGTGCAAATATGCTTGAGGTGACAGGTCGAGAATGCTTTGTTTTTGGGGATAATTTGAACGGGGATACGATTGCGGGAATGGCCATTGGTGCAAAGGGGATGTGGATGCCGAGTCCGTGGTTGGTCTATCGGGAGGGAGTGGTACCCGAGGAAGTGGTCCAAATCGGGGAACTGCATGAGTTCTGGGGCTTAAGTGTAAAAATTGGTTGCTAAAATCGAGGTTTCTTCCTGTTGAATCGCAGTTAA
>CXWL01012050.1_pt1 | contig 13041 bp, 15 predicted proteins | sample 590931 | NCBI WGS metagenome assembly CXWL01 (sample SAMEA3498368, study PRJEB10139) | groundwater metagenome | biome: water well; material: biofilm material | place: Germany | collected 2015-04-27
GTCGGGGTGCCCTGGGCGTTGGCCAGGGTGGCCGTGGCGGCCAGGGTCAGGGAGCAAAGCAGGCGATGAGCTGACATGGGAGGGTTCCTTCAGGTTAAGCGCTTGATTCAAGCGCAAGAGTGACATAGACAGTATGGCATCAGGCGCACGGCTCAAGGCGCGTTGGCCCAGGCTACGACAGCGTCGACACCGATCACGCGTCCGTTGCTCACGCGGTTGAAGAGTTCCACGCTGGCGCCCATGGCCTCGGCGATCTGCTGGCAGATTGACAGCCCCAGCCCGACGCCGCCGACACTGGCGGAAAAGGGCTGAAACAGCCGCGCTTGCACGTCGTTGTCAACGCCCGGGCCTTCGTCCCAGACCAGCAGTTCGATGCGGCCGGCGCTGTCGCGCAGCAGCACGCCCATGCGCCCGGCAACGGGCGCGTGGTGGATCGCATTGGCCAGCAGGTTGCGCAGCAGTTCGCCCAGCATCACTGGGTCACCGCGCGCGCTTAGCTCTGGCCCCTCCAGCACAAAGTCCAGACGCTTGGCCGCAATCAAGGGCGACAGCTCCACCACCGCGTCGCGCGCCGCCGCGTACAGGTTCACCGGCTGCAAGCCGCCGGTGTATTTGAGCTGCTCAAGCTTGGTGAGGCTCAGCAGTTGGTTGGCCAGGCCGGCCGCGCGGTCCACGGTATGCAACATTTGAGGCAATAGCACGGCCGCCGCCACGTCACCCGCCATGGCCGACTGCAGTTGCGTGCGCAGCACCGCCATCGGCGTGCGCAATTGATGCGAGGCGTCGGCCAGAAAACGTCGCTGCCGCTCGACCCAGTGAATCTGATCTTGCCGCAGTTGCCGCATGTGCTGCACGGTTGTATGGAGTTCAGAAGGGCCGCCGTCGTGGTCGGCACCCTCGGTGGGCTCCTCCAAAGCGTGGCGAGTGAGGTCAAGCCAGCGCCAGGCGATCATCACGCTAACCAAGATCAACACCGACAGCAACACGGCGTTGGCGTACAACCAGAGCAGCGGTGACTCGATGAACAACTCGCGCCATCCTGGCACGCGTTCTTGCCACGGCACAGCCACCTGCAACACCACCGCAACCGGCTTGCCGTCGATGGACACCAGCCGCATGGTGGCTGCGGCGCGCAGCAACGCGCCTTCGACTTGACTGATGTAGAGAATCGGCTCGCCGCCTGCCGACAGGCTGGCACGCCACGGAAAGGGCGCCAAAGTGGTCTCGCCAGCAAGGTGCTCGCCGTTGAACCGGGTGGCTCGCCAGCGCACGGTTTGGGGTGCGCTGGTGTTTGTCGTTGGCAGCGGCGTGCTCGACGGTGGCGAGCCCGGCACTGACTGGTGCGTCAGCCGCTGCGCGACTTGGTTGAGCTGGCCGATCAGCCGCGCGTCTTGTGTCTCGGCACGGCGCAAGTAGATGGCGCCCGCCTGGATCAATGTGAACGCAGCCACGATGAGCCACACGCCGCCTAGTAGCGAGCGCAGCAGAAAGCCGCGTAGCGAGCCGCTGTGAGGATGCCAGAGTGACCAAGGCCTCACTCTGACTCCCTTGGTGCGGCCGCGCCGACGTCGACACACAGCAGGTAGCCGACCCCGCGCAGGGTCATGATCTCCACCTTGCTGCCGACGATCTTCTTGCGCAGGCGGTGCACGATCACCTCGACCGCGTCGGCGTTGAACGCTTCCTCATCTCCAAAGACCGCGGCGTGCAAGGCATCCTTGGGCACCACACGGTCCACCCGCGACATCAAGGCGCGCAGCAGTTCGCCTTCGCGTGGCGACAAGCTCACCAGGCGTTGGTCGCGATAGAAGGCGCCAGTCGATGCGTCATAGTGCAACAGCCCGCAATACAGATGCCCGTCGCGGCCGACCCGGCGCGTTAGCGCGTGCAGGCGCGCCGCCAACTCGTCCAAGTCGAAGGGCTTGGCCAGGTAGTCGTCGGCGCCCACGTTCAGTCCCGCCACCCGTTCGGTAACGGCACTGCGCGCGGTCAGCACCAGCACCGGCGTGCAATTGCCGCCATCGCGCAAGCGCTCCAGCAGCGCCAGGCCATCGAGACCGGGTAGGCCCAGGTCCAGCACGATCACGTCGAACGCCTTCTTGCGCGCCGTCGTCAAGGCCTCCAGGCCGTCGGCGCAGCACAGCACATCGAAGCCACGCGTCGCCAAGCTCTTGCTCAGCGCGGCCGACAAGTCGAAATCATCCTCGATGAGCAGCATCTTCATGAAGCCATCGTAGCCACGGCGGCGCGCTCGCGCCACCAGAGTTACACCCAAGCGTGATGAAAGGCAGTCGAAAGTTGTTGGCCGCCCGACCGTCATCGCAGAGCCTCGGCGGCGACGGACACTGCCAAGCTTGCAACTTGCTTGCGGGTGGCTTGCGCTTGCCTGTCGAAGATTGACGGGGTAGATACGCTTGGCCGGTGTGGGCCTTCGAACGTGTAATTTCCTGGCGCGATCAGATGCGCATTCGAGGAGCACGCAAGGTACTTTCAGCGTGCTCCATGTAGGCAATACCGCAGCCGTAAACCGGCGCGTGGGTCACTCATACGGAGCCCTTATGAATCTCTCTCTCAAACCGATGTCATTGGTGCCAGCACTCACCGTGCTGGTGGTCGGCGGCGCGCAGGCGCAGGTCACCCTCTATGGCCGCGCCAACCTTGACTTTGAAAAGGTCAGCCTCGGTGGCACACCCGCCGCCGAGGCCTTCTCGGGTAACCAACGGGTGTCGAGCAACTCCTCGCGTTTTGGCATTCGCGCTGGCAAGGACTTCGAGGGCCTGAAGGCCTTTGCCCAAGTGGAAACGGGGGTCAGTTGGGACGCTGGGGGCGACACCGTCGCCGGGCGCGACACCTTTGTTGGGCTGGAAGGCGCCTGGGGCAAGATGCGCCTGGGCAAGATGGACACGCCCATGAAGGAGCTTGGCGGCCTGACCGACCGTTTCAAGGGAACTGGTATCCAGGACGATGGTGGCCTTGCGGCGCTAGGTGGTTCGGGGAATGGCTTCTCGCGTCGCCAGAACAATTCACTGCGTTACGACAGCCCTGTTTTCGCAAACACCAAAGTGGCGCTGCAGCTTGGTTTTGACAATGAAGACGTGTCGTCGTCGGCGCAAAAGAAGCTGCTGAGTCTGGGCGCGGAGTACGCCGCAGGCGCCTTGAAGGCGGGTCTCGCCCTGGAGTCCCACAAGAACTTCAACGTCGCCGGCAAGAGCGACTCGGCCTACCGCCTGGGTGCGAACTATGACTTCCGAGTGGTCAACGTTGGGGTCGGCTACAACCGCCTCAGTTACAACCTGGCTGCCGGCTCGGTTCACCGAAGCTATGCCACGGTCACTATGGGGGTCCCGATTGGTAAAGGTGCCGTCAACCTGCGCTTGGGCAAGGCGGGCTCTGTCGGCGGTTCGGCGCCGCTGGGCACGACGGTGGCGGGCTCCGACGCCAATACGCTGGTGGTCGGACCTAACTCCGGGGCGCGTCAGCTCACGCTTGGCTACGAACACAATCTGTTCAAGGGGGCACAGGCCTATGCCTACTGGACCAAGATCAGCAATCAGGCCAACGCCAATTACCGGTTCGGCGTCAACGCATTGAACCTGGCCGCCGCGAATCGAGGCGCCAGCCCTGCCGGTCTGGTCGTCGGCATGCTCTACGACTTCTGATCCAGAACCGATGGAGCAATCCCATGAGCAGACGTTACTTCCTGGCCGCCGGCGTGGCGGCGGTGCTGTCCGGCCTCGTCCGGGATGGCCTGGCGCAGTCGCGCTGGCCGCGCGACCACAAGCTGACACCCAAGCCCGCCAAGGTGGTGTTTGGCCTAATCACGCCGCGCAACGCGGAGCAGACGCTCAAGAGCTGGGCGCCATTCCTGGAGCGCCTGGCCAGGGGTGTCGGTGTTGCGGTTGAGCCCAAAACCTACGCACAACAGAGCGAGTTAATCGCCGACTTCCGGCGCGGCGTGATCGACTTCGCCTGGGTCGGCAACGTGCCCGCCCTGGAATTGGTGGAAAGCGGGGCGGGCGCGGTGTTCGGGCAGTTGGTGGTCAACGGCCAGCACGCCTACCGGTCACTGCTGATTGCCCACCGCGACAGTGACATTCGTACCCTGAACGATGTTCTTCGCAGTCGGCGCCAGTACGTGTTCGGTGATGGCGACGAGAAGAGCACCTCGGGGCACGTGGTGCCGCGTTACTACGCCTTCGCCAAGAAGGGCGTCAACGACGTCAGCAGTTTGTTCAAGGAAATCCGGCGCGGCAGCCACCTCGACAACCTCAATCGCACCGCAAGGCGGGAAGTGGACTGCGCCACCAACAACAGCACCGAGTTGGCGCTGTTTAGACACGCCAATCCCGAGTTGGCCAAGGATCTGCGCGTGGTGTGGGAGTCGCCCGACATCCCCGAATCGCCGCTGGTGTGGCGGCTGGCACTGCCCTTGGCGTTGCGCAAATCGGTGCAAGGCTTCATCATCGGTTTTGGCAAGGACGAGCACGAACGGGCAATTCTGCGAGAGATGAACAACCTCAGTGGTTTTCGCAAGTCGGGCAATTCACAGTTGCTGACGGTTGCTGATATTGAAGGATTCAACGCCCGCCAGCGCCTGGTCAACGATGGCAGCCTGAGCGCCGAGGAGCGTGCCAACAAGTTCGAAGCGGTGATCAAACGGGGGACGAAATTGGAGTTCTTGCTGAAGCAGCGTGCGGTGTTGTAGCGACCCAGCCAGGCATTGCCCTGAGCCGAAAACGCCACATCCTTTGCAATCATGCGGGCGCTCTGGGCAGTTCCTTGCTCTGGCGAAGGACCTCGGTGCTCACTTGCCGCGCGCCGCGCACGGCCGTCGAAACATTTCATGGACACCTTGAATCCGCTTTGGGACCGACCCGTTGAGGCACTAATCTTCGACATGGATGGCACCATGATCGACTCCATGCCTCACCACGCGCAGAGCTGGCTGGCTTTCATCCGCTTGCATGGCCTGACGATGGAAGTGGACGAATTGATGCGCCGCACCACCGGGCGAACCGGACCCGAGTGCATGCGCGAGTTGTTTCAGTGCGACATGCAAGCGGCACACGTGGACCAGTTGGTCGCAGAGAAGGAGTTGCTGTATCGTGAGTTGTTCTCCCCGGTGTTCGCGGAAGTGGCCGGTTTCAAGCAATTTTCGCAATTGGCGCACAACCTCGGTTTGAAACTTGGGGTTGGTACTGCGGGGGGCCGGTCGAACATCGATTTTGCCTTCCGTCACCTCAAGCTCGAGACATTGCCGCACGCCGTGGTGGGCGGTGATGAGGGTCTGCCCGGCAAGCCTGAACCGGCCATCTTTCTGGAAGTAGCTAGGCGGCTCAGTGTCGAGCCGGGTGCGTGTATTGTTTTCGAGGACTCACCCTTCGGCATCGAGGCCGCGCGGCGCGCCGGCATGGGCGCCGTGGCGGTGTGCAGCGGCCACACGCCACCGCAGCTTGCCGGCCCCCACGTGCTGGCCAGCGTGCGGGACTATGTGGAGTTGATGCAGGCTGACTTCCTTCAGCGTCTTTGGGCGCGTCAGCGCAAGGGCCGACGCTGAACTAGACTGTAGGGCTTCATTCAGCCCAAGAGAGTTTCAATGATCGACCGCCTGACCCAGGTAGCCCATGCTTAGAAAGCTGCGCTCGCGCGAAGCCGCGATGCCCTTCATCATGTTGACGGTGTTGATCGACATGATTGCCATTGGGCTGATCATTCCCGTTCTGCCGCCCCTGGTCGGCAGCTTTTCCAACTCCCAGGCGGACCAGGCCTATTGGTATGGCGTGGTGGCGTTTTCGTTCGGCATCGCCAATTTTGTGGCGTCGCCGGTGTTGGGGGCCTTGTCGGACCACTATGGCCGCCGGCCCGCGCTGCTGTTGGGCTTCATGGGGCTGGGCGTGAGTTTCTTTGGCACCGCCCTGGCCACTGCCTTGTGGGTGTTGGTGGCGGTGCGGGTGGTGGCCGGGGCCATGCAGGCCAACGCCGCCATCGCCAATGCCTATGTGGCCGACATCACCGCGCCCGAGCAACGCGCCAAGCGCTTCGGCCTGCTCGGGGCCATGATGGGCCTGGGTTTCATCATCGGGCCGGTGATGGGTGGCCTGCTGGGCGCCATCAATCTGCAACTGCCCTTCTTTGCCGCGGGCGCATTGGCCATGGCCAACCTGCTCTATGGCTATTTTGTGCTGCCGGAGTCTTTGGCCGTGACGCAGCGCAAAGCGTTCAACTGGCGGGCGGCCAACCCGGTCACCTCGCTGCGCGCCTTGGGTCAATTGAAGGGCGTTGGTCCACTGGTGGGTGTAGTGGCGTTCAGCGGCCTGGCGCAGTTTGTGCTGTACACCAGTTGGGTGCTGTACACCACCTTCAAGTTTGGTTGGGGTCCGATGGAGAATGGCTGGTCGCTGGCGGTGGTGGGCATTGTGTCGGTCACCGTGCAGGGATTCTTCCTGGGGCGATTGCTGAAGTTCTTTTCGCCGCAACGCCTGGCCGTCATCGGTTTGGTGTCATCCGCGCTGGCCTATGCATCATGGGGTGCCGCCACGCAGGGCTGGATGATGTTTGCCATCATCGCCTGCAATGTATTTGGGGTCACGGTCACGGCCTCGGTGCAAAGCCTGATTTCGTCCGCCGCCGATAGCCGCAGCCAGGGCCAGACCATGGGCGCGGTAAGCTCGCTCAACAGCCTGATGGCGGTGTTGGCACCGATGTTGGCGGCACCCTTGCTGGCGCTGGTGTCACATTACCCGCAAGGGGACTGGCGCATCGGCGCGCCGTTCTATTTTTGCGCCGCCTTGCAGTTGGCGTCTCTGGGTCTGGCCATCGTTCATTTCCGGCGCCACCGCCGGCATGCGCATGCCACCGCCAACGTNNGACCTGGAGGTCAAGGCCAGTTTTACTGAAGACCTGGTCGATCAGCTCGAACAGATCATCGTGCGCCAGCAGCAACAGATTGACATGCTGATGCGCCAGGTGGCCGAGTTGCACCAGCCGCAGGTCGACGGCGACGGTGTTGGACGCGATGCGCGCGACGATCTGCCGCCGCACTACTGAGCCCCCGGCAGGCAGTCAGACGCCAACCGGGCCGCGCCTTGCCAACAACCCGCGCAGCGCCAGGGTTTGAACCAAGGTGACGGCGTTGGACGTGGCCCAATAAAGGCCCAGTGCCGAGGGCAGGGCTGCCACGGCAATGACGGACACGATGACGGGAATTGCCAGCATGAGCATCATCGACGTGTCATGGGTCGCGCCCGGCATCAATGCCATTCCAAACAGCATCAACGAGGTGACCAACACCGTCAGCCACAGGTCCGGCTTGGCAAGACTGCTGATCCACAAGAACTTCGAACTGAACACCATCTTGCTCAGAGACTGGAAGATACCGATGCCAAACACGCCTTGGGTGAGGATATTCACGATGGACAGCTTGTCGATGAACACAACGCCGTGTTCTCGATACAGGGCCATGGTCCTCGCTGCCAGCTCTCGGGGGTTGTCCTGGAGTGACTTGCGCAGTGCTTCGATTTGCGGCTTGATGCGCTCCATGGCCTCTTTGTTGCGCTGCATGCGGTAGGCTGACGTCAACGACACCGGCAGCAACGCCACGCGGACGATCAGGGTCAACATGATGATGGTGAGCGCCTCCGAGAAGCCGAAGTTGGCCGCCAGCAGCGACAGCGAGGCTTCCAAGGCATGTGTCCACAGGGTCCAGAGTTCCACTTGCGATCTCCCGATGTTGATGATGGGTATTGCGACCGCCGTAATGTATCCGGTAAGTCGACCGTGTGCTGGCGCTTGCATGGGCCGGGAGCTGATTGATGGTTCTCGCCGTATCATTCGCCTCGGCGGCGGCACCGACGGTCACGCCGCCGCACTTCAATCCATCACTTCGAAGGACAAACCATGTTTGATCGCCTGTCGCGCAGTTGGCATCTGGTCAAGGCCAGTTGGACCGTGCTCAAGCAAGATCAGCATTTGTTGGTGTTTCCGTTGATCTCGGCGGTTGCCGCCGTGCTGGTGGTGGTGTCCTTTGCCTTGCCCGTGATTGGCTTGGGCGCGCTGGATGGGTTGTCGGGGCACGACAACCCGGCCCTGTCGATGGCCACGTATGGCGTGGGTTTCTTGTTCTACGTCAGCCTGTACTTCGTCATCTTCTTCTTCAACGCCGCCTTGGTCGCCGCCGCGATGGTTCGGCTTGACGGTGGTGCGCCGACCGTGCGCGATGGACTGCGAGTGGCGGGTTCGAAGTTCGGCAACATCCTGGGCTACGCCGTGATCGCGGCCACGGTTGGCGTCGTGCTGCGTGCCATACAAGAGCGGGTTGGTTTCATCGGGCGGATGGTGGTCGGCCTGCTGGGCGTGGGCTGGACGGTGGCCACTTACCTGGTGGTGCCGATCCTGGTGTCGCGCGACGTTGGGCCGATTGACGCGGTCAAGGAAAGCGCCACCATTCTCAAGAAGACCTGGGGTGAAAACGTGATTGGCCAAGCTGGCATGGGCTTAGCCTTTGTCTTGATCTATGGTTTGACCGTGGTGTGCGGCGTTGTCTTGATCGTTGCGGCGGCCAGCACCGGCAGCGCGCTGTTGATGGGTTTGGTGGCGTTTGCCGTGGTGGTGGCGGTGGTTTTGGCGGTCTTGGTGCAATCGGCGCTGAGCGGTATTTATGCCGCGGCGCTGTACCGGTTTGCCACCCAAGGTAGCACGTCGTACGGCTTTGATTCCCAGGCCATGCAGATGGCGTTTGCGCCAAAGGCCTAGCGCTCGCCATGTTCGATTGAGCGCGTTGGCTGCGAGCGGTGCAGGCGCGCGGGCGGGCCGGGCGGTCGTTGAAGTGATCGGTGAGCGTCTCGGTGGCTCGGTCCCCGTGTCACAACAAGCGCCCGAGCTTGGACGCCGCGTCGCGCAGCGCCGCCGTGTCGTAGCCGGCGTAGCCAAACAACCAGCCGCGCCGGCGCGATTCGAGGGTGTAGCGCGACAGCGGCGCCAGCAGGATGCCCGCCGCCTGGGCGCGTGTGCTTAAGGTGAGGTCGTCGGCGCCCAGGGCCAACTCATGCAGCAGGTGCAGGCCTTGTTCGCTCGGGCGCAGTTGCAGCTTGCCTCGGCTGGCCAGCGCCAGCGCCTCGATCAGGACCGCCTGACGCTGCGGGTACAACTCGCGCATGCGGCGCAAGTGCCGCAGCAAGTGGCCATCGGTGACAAAGCGCGCCAGCAGGTCTTGGCTGTCGCCGGGCGCGTGGCGGTCGCAGAGCGCCCGCGCCATGGCAAAGGGCGCGACCAGCGCGTGGGGCAGCACCACAAAACCCATGCGCAGGCCCGGATGCAGTGTCTTGGAAAAGGTGCCGACGTAGAGCACGCGTTCGGCGTGGGGCAGGCTGCACAGGGCGGGCAGACGGTGCGCGCCGTACTGAAACTCGCCGTCGTAGTCGTCTTCTACGATCCAGCCGCGCTGCGTGTTGGCCCAGTCCAGCAGCGCCAGGCGGCGCTTCAGACTCATGCGTACACCGGTCGGAAACTGCGAGGTCGGCGTGACCACCGCCAGCCGCGCGGCGGGCCAGCGCGTGACGGCAGCTTCGATCACCAGACCTTCGTCATCCACCGGCACCGGGCGCACCGTGACGCCGTGGCCCAACAGGCTGGCGCGGATGCCGGGGTAGCCGGGGTCCTCCACCAGCGCTTGGTCGCCCACGTCCAGCAGCAGGCGGCCAATTAAGTCGATCGCCTGCTGCGAGCCGGAACACACCAGCACTTGCGCGGCCTCGCAGCGGATGCCACGCGACACCCATAGCCATTGCGCGATGGCCTGGCGCAGCGCCGGCTGGCCGGCCGGGTCAAGGTACTGGGCCTGCGCCTGGCGTTGGGCTAGTTGAAGCCTGGCGCGCCAGCCGGTCCCACAGCGCAAACGGAAAACTCGCCACCTCGGGCGCGCCAATACGAAACGGCACGGCCGCCTGCAAGGGCGGGTTCCAGCGCTGCACGGTATCGGCGATCAAGCGGCCGCGTTGTGACAGGCCGGTGTCGATGGCGGGCCGCAAGGCTTTGCGTGGTGGCGCCGCGTGCGTGCCGCCCTGGCCGGTTTGGCGCAGCGCGCCCAGATCGGGCGCCACGTAGCTGCCGTCGCCGACACGGGCCACCACATAACCTTCGGACTGCAGCCGCTCCAGCGCCCACAACACGGTGTTGCGTGACACCGCCAAGGTGCGTGCTTGCTCACGAGACGGCGGCAGGCGCGCGCCGGGCGGGAAGCTGCCTTGTTCGATGGCTTGGCGCAATTGCAGGTAGACCTGCTGGCGCAAGCTGTCGGCCCGGCGTGTTGCGCTATTGGCTCTTTGTGGCACGGAGAATTGGCCCTCTCAAAGCGTTCCAACATCTCTAAACTGAGGAACCATTGTAAGGAGCCCGTGCCCACCCGACCCCTCATGCCAGGCCGGCTCCCGCGTTTTCCAACCCTCCGAGAGGCCACGCCCATGTCTACCTACACCGCCACCATCGTCTGGCAGCGCGACGCGCATGCCTTTGTGGACCACCGCTACAGCCGCCGCCACAGTTGGCAGTTTGACGGGGGCGTGTCGGTGCCGGCCTCCTCCTCGCCGCAAATCGTGCCTCTGCCGATGTCCGATGCCGCCGCAGTCGACCCCGAAGAGGCCTTTGTGGCCGCCTTGTCGAGTTGTCACATGTTGTGGTTTCTGGACATCGCCGCCCGAGCCGGCTGGGTGGTCGACAGCTACCGTGACGAGGCCAGCGGCGTGTTGGCGCGAGACGCGCACGGCTTGTTGGCCATGACCCGGGTGACGCTGCGGCCGCTGGTGTGTTTTGTCGGTGAACGAGTGCCCACCACGGAGATCCACCTGGCCTTGCACCACCAGGCCCATGCGTCGTGTTTCCTGGCCAACTCGGTGAAAACCGAGGTGCTGTGTGAACCGGTTCTGCAAATCCTGACCGACAGTTTGCCGAGGCCCTTGCCATGACTTATCTGCCCGCGCATTTCGAAGAGACTGATACCACCAAATTGCAGGCCTTGGTGCGGGCGCACCCGCTGGGCACCTGGGTGGTTCAGCACCAGGGGGAACTGCTGGTCAACTACATTCCGTTCCTGCTGGACGCCGAGCGTGGCGCACTCGGCACGTTGGTGGGCCATGTGGCGCGCGCCAACCCGGTTTGGCAAGCCCTGGCAGTGGGGGCGCCGTCGGTGGTGGTGTTCATGGGGCCGCAGGCCTATGTGTCGCCCAACTGGTACCCCAGCAAACACAGCCACGGCAAGGTGGTGCCAACCTGGAACTACGCCACGGTGCATGCCCATGGCGTGCCGCAGGCCTTTGACGACCCGGCACGCTTACTGGAGGTGGTAACACGCCTGACCCAGCGCCACGAGGCGGCGCAAGCGCAACCTTGGCAAGTGTCTGACGCGCCAACCGAGTATGTGCAGGGTCTGCTCAAGGCCATCGTCGGGATCGAGATCCCGGTGCAGCGTTGGATCGGCAAATTCAAGCTCAGCCAGAACCGCCCGTTGGCGGATCGGCTCGGTGTCGTCGCCGGTTTGACGGGGCAGGGCGGCGCAGACAGGTTGGCCGTCACGGCGCTGATGCACGGCGAATCACAAACAAAGGTCAGGTCATGAGTCAAGCGTTGTTCACGGTCGATGGTTTGCATGCCGAGGACTACGCCGCGTGGTTGGTCTTGGCGCAAGGCTACAAGACCTTCTATGAGACCAGCTTGCCCGATACCGCGTACCAACAGACGTGGCGACGTATTCAGGACCGCGACGGTATCTTCGCCTGGTGCGCACGCCGCGACGAGCAGTTGCTGGGCATCACCCACTACCTGTTCCACCCCAGTGCCTGGTCGGCTGAGGTGTGTTACCTGCAAGACTTGTTCGTCGCCGAGGCGGCGCGCGGCCAGGGCGTGGCGCAGGCCTTGATCGAGCGGGTGGCGCAAGCCGCCCGCGAACGTGGCGCGCCGCGCCTGTACTGGCTGACCCACCAGACCAACGCGCGCGCACGGCGCCTGTATGACCGGCTTGGCAAACACCAGGGCTTTATTCGGTACGACTTCCCGATGGCATGACTGTCGGTCTTCGTCCTGTTAGGCTAGGTGCTTTTCAGGCAGGGAGAAGCAATGAAGAGACGTTTGGTCATTTGCATGTCGGTCCTTTGGCTGGTGGCATGCGGAGGCGGGGGAGGTGGCGAAAGCCCCAGTACGCCGACCCCGGTTCCCGTCAAGGAAAAGCTGGTCGGCGAAATATTCTCGGTTCCGGCTGAGCTGGCTACGTCCGCCTTCAAGATCAATGCCGGCTACACCGGTAACCTTGCGACGTCTCGGGCGATCAAGGCTGCCGGCATGGCCAGCATTCTTGATCTATTGCTGATGTCCCCGGTTGCCGACGGCCAGGGCAACCCCCGCAGTGCGATAGCACCCGATGCAGAGCAGAAGTTGACGCAGTACGTTCGTGACAATGCGGACCTGCTGGAAAGCGGCGTGCGGGTGTTGATCACCGATGAGGTGTTTTCCGGTACCGCAGACGACTCCGACAGTGTTGTGGCGCTGGAGCGTCAATTGACCGCGCTCAAGGCCGGCGTAGCGCTAGTGCGGAAGCACATTCCTCAGGCGTCCATCGGTATCACGGTGTCGCCTTATGCGGCGCAGGGCAAGCCAAACACCTTGGCCTTTGCGCTCAAAGCGGTTGCTCTGGTTGATTGGGTGGGTACCGACCCCTACTGGCTTGGTGACCCGTCCAACGTCGCTTACCTTCACGAGTGGTCTCGGACATTTCACGGGCTCGCCAAGCAGACCAACCCTCATGTTGAGACACTGTTCATTGCGCAGGCCTTCAGGTTTCCGACCTGGGACCTGACTGTGTTCAACAGCTTTATTGCGCAGGAATTGGTTCATGCGGAACAATACGACGGCATTTTGTTCTTTGGCTGGCAGTTTGTATCCGAAATTGACATCAGTACTGCGGGCAAGTTCCTCCCCGACGCGAGCAAGCAACTTTACAAAAAGTACCTGAAGTAGCGGTGCCTGCACGACCTGTGCGTGAGCCGTCTGCCTGAC
>CXWL01016005.1_pt1 | contig 13041 bp, 14 predicted proteins | sample 590931 | NCBI WGS metagenome assembly CXWL01 (sample SAMEA3498368, study PRJEB10139) | groundwater metagenome | biome: water well; material: biofilm material | place: Germany | collected 2015-04-27
TTATGACATTCCTGAATCTAATGTCTTGTTGGTAACGATCAGACAAAGTACACTCCAGCAGTGCCCGAGATCGCCCGACACTTCACTTCCTGCTGGTTTTGATTTTATATTGCTCTCTCAATTGCCTGGCGCCGTAACGGGTGATGTGTTGTTCTTGGACGGGATAGAAGTCCATTGACATGCTAGTAACACCAACAGATCGTTTCCAGGGCTGTTCAAAATAGTCGCTATCTTCTGGGCGTGAAAAACGCACCTCTTGCGGGCTTACACCATTTATTATCTTGAGAAAGCTGATGACGTTTTGAATCGAAAGCGAAATTAGGCAAAGTGCGTGTGCGAGAGACTCCGGGTCCCAATTGACACCGCGCCCTATCAAGCGAAAGTGAGGATCGGCTTCTTTCACTCGCGGAGCATCCTTTACCCGATCTGCAATAAAGAAATAGGTCCCAAACTTACTTCCACCCAGTGTTGTCATCTCTTCGTTTGATGGTGCAACACCCTCCTCGTGTTCTTCTCCACACCTCAAAAAGAAGCCACCTGGTTTGGCTCTCGCTCCATGCTTGATGTGATTATATTCTTTGGAGTTTACTTCGTTCAGAAATTCCTGAGCCAACCTTTTCCACAGTTTTCCAAATAACTGTTGAGTCTCCCTGAGTTTGTCCTCGTCTGGATAGGCAAACTTGTTAATGCGTGAAGAAAGGGCTTCCCATGACACTTGTCCAAGACCAAGCGTGTTTGATATCGGACCACTTTCCGAGGCGATAATGGATACCAGCTTCCGAATCTGGTGCACCTGGTACTTCTCAAACCAACCAACCACGCAGTCTGGTGCCTGTAAGGCAGCGCAGATTAGCGCGAAGAAGCTCTCCAAACCATGATGATAGCTCGTTCGTAAGGCAGTCGCAGCCTGTGACTTATTCTCACCTTCTATATTGGCGAAGTGTGTGTTCGCTTGGTACGCAAAATAAGTCGGATCGATATGGTCTAAGAATTCGAGATTGGTTTTCTGTAACTCCCATCCCCACGCACAATAGGGTGTATCATCGACTAAGAAAATACTGTGTTGCATGTTTAGGCTCCCAATCAGTTTGGGAAATGCGAATTCATCTAATGTAGTGATTCTGTCGCCTATGAAAGCTAGCCACAATCGCGAGTGTTTCTACAAGTATTAGACCCCTGAATTCTCCGTGGGGTAGTAACGGCTGGGAATTGTGTACTCCTTTGAGGGAGAGTTCAAATGAAACTTAGAGCGGCTTCGCGGCACCTTGTGGGGAGCATGGGGTGGTCGCTATGGGTGCTTGCGAAGAATATCGGCGTGTTTACTGCGTATGTGGCGCGGGCGTCATTGACTACAAGAACCCCTCGACGACGGCTACAAATGTTTCCCAGCCAATTGATGTAAGTGACCAGCTATAATGCCGCTGTCCGCAGGGGTTTCTCCATGTAGAGGAAACTGATGCCCGCCAAGCACGTCAAAGCGAGACACTGGATCGCGACAGGCATCTTCGACGCGCTCACCTCCTTCCATGATTTGGAGCAACGCATCAATGGCATTGCGGAGGAGAAAGACCGTGGCGATGTCTTTGAGATTTTCGTCGAAGGGTTTCTCGCTACCCAACCCATTATGCAGTGTGTCACCCACTGGGTCGTCGGCGACATTCCCCTGACGCTACGGCAACAATACAATCTTCCCAGCGATGCGAAGGGGATCGATGGCGTATATGAAAGCCGCCTCGGGACGCATGTCGCCTATCAAGTCAAATATCGCCAAAAGGGCTATCTCACCTATACCGAAGTCGCCCCGTTTCTCGGTATCACCGAACGCTTCACTGAGCGCGTCATCTTCACGACTGCCAGCGAACTGGCTGACGATGCGCTCAATCGTGGCGGGATGCGGCTGATTCGCGGTGATGATTTTCGTGTGCTCGAATCTGAGGATCTTGCGCGAATCGAAGCGTGGCTGAAAGCCAAGCCGCTGTCGCGGTCTCCTGCCGCCCCTAAGCCCTATCAAACTGCCGCACTGACAGATATCAAGACCGCGCTCAACACCCATGATCGCGCCACCGTCGTCATGGCGTGTGGATCAGGGAAAACACTGGTGTCGTTATGGGCAACGCAAGACACACAACCGAAATCGGTGCTCGTCTTGGTGCCGTCCCTGACGCTGCTCCAACAGACGCTGGGCGAGTGGAGCAAGCATCATACCTTCAGCCCAGGTTTTCGCTATCTCTGTGTCTGTTCGGACCAAACCGTAGGCTTACGGAATGATGAAATGGAAATTCGTCCCTCTGATGTCGAGTTTCGCATCGACACCAACCCCGAAGAAGTCACCCGCTTCCTTGCCCATCCCACAGAAGATGTGAAAGTCATTTTCTCGACCTACCAGTCATCGCCTATCGTGGGGGCAGGTGCAGCAGGTCACACCTTTGATATGGGCATCTTTGATGAAGCCCACAAAACTACAGGTCGAGAGGGTAGCGCCTTTAGCTATGCGCTTTCCGATGAGCGCCTACGCATCAGGAAGCGGCTGTTTTTCACCGCCACGCCCCGCCATTACGACATTCGCCATCGCGATAAAGAAGGCGAGTTTCGTGTGCAGTCGATGGACGATCCACAGGTCTACGGGATACGCGCCCATACGCTCTCGTTTGCGAGTGCTGCGAAGCAGGACATTATCTGCCCGTATAAGGTCGTCATTTCGCTCATCGATAAAGACATGGTCAGCGACTTTGCGCGGACGCAGGGCATCACGCTGATCGAGACGGATCCCATACGGGCGCGATGGGTGGCATCTCTCCTTGCGTTTCGCCAGGCGGTGGAGAACACAGGCGCGACAAAAGCCCTGACCTTCCATAGCCGCGTCAAGGCGGCACAAGAATTTTCCAGTGACACCACGCATGGCATCGGACGCTATCTCAACAACTACGATGTGCGCCATGTGCATGGCAAACAACGAAGTTCCGAACGGAAATCTCTGATCGATGCGTTTCGCCATGCTGAGAAAGGGGTGCTTACCAATGCTCGTTGTCTGACCGAGGGGGTGGATGTGCCTGCGGTCGATATGGTGGCGTTTCTCGACCCCAAACAGAGCCGCATCGATATCGCGCAAGCCACTGGACGGGCGATGCGAAAGCCGCAAGGGGTTAGCACAAAGACGGTGGGCTATGTCGTGGTGCCGTTGTTTGCCGCTGACTTTGAACAGAGCAGTCTGGACGAGGCAATCGAGTCAGAAAACTTTACCGAAGTCGCCGATGTCCTCAATGCCTTACTAGAGCACGATGAGGACTTGCTCGACATTATTCGTGAACTGCGAGAGCGAAAAGGCGCTGATGAACCATTTGACCTCACACGATTACGCGAGAAGGTGGAAGTCATCGGTCCCGCAGTTGACCTAGAGCGCCTGACCACCAGCATCAGCATTGCCATTGCTGATCGTATTGGGAGCAGTTGGGATGAATGGTATGGGCGATTCAAAGCCTATACGCAGCGGGAAGGGCATTGTCTCGTGCCTCAAAGGCTTCGCGAGCAAGGCTATCAGTTAGGATGGTGGGTCGGCACTCAACGCACGGTTCAAGACACCATGCCGCCTGAGCGCCGTGCGCGGCTCGACGCGCTGGGCTTCGTCTGGGATCCATTGGCGGCTGCGTGGGAAGAGGGCTTTCGCTCCCTCGCACGCTATCGCCAGGATCAAGGAAATGGTCTCGTTCCCCAACACTATCGCGATCCCACCTCAGGCTATCCGTTAGGATCGTGGGTCAGCCATCAACGCGGCAACAAAGACACCATGCCGCCTGAGCGTCGTCAGCGGCTCGACGCCCTGGGCTTCGTCTGGGATCCATTGGCGGCTGCGTGGGAGGAGGGCTTTCGCTCCCTTCAATTCTTTCACCAGCGGGAGGGACATTGCCGCGTTCCCAAACGCTATCGCGACTCGGTCTCAGGCTATCGGTTAGGATCGTGGGTTACCAATCAACGCACGGTTCAAGACACCATGCCGCCTGAGCGCCGTGCGCGGCTCGACGCGCTGGGCTTCGTCTGGGATCCATTGGCGGCTGCGTGGGAAGAGGGCTTTCGCTCCCTCGCACGCTATCGCCAGGATCAAGGGAATGGTCTCGTTCCCCAGAGCTATCGCGACCCCGCTTCAGGCTTTCGATTAGGAGGGTGGGTCAGAAATCAACGCGAGGCTGAAGAGACCATGCTGCCAGAACGCCGTCAGCGGCTCGATGCGCTCGGCTTCGTCTGGGGTCCATTTGCCGATCAGTGGGAAGAGGGCTTTGGCTATCTCTCACGCTATCGCCAGGAGAAAGGGAACTGTCTCGTGCCCGTAACCTATTGCGACCCAGCCTCCGGCTATCGGTTAGGATCGTGGGTTACCAATCAACGCACGGCGAAAGACACCCTGCTGCCCGAACGCCGTGCGCGGCTCGACGCGCTGGGCTTCGTGTGGGATGTCCTGACCGCCCAGTGGGACGAAGGCTTCCGCTTCCTCGAAATCTTTCGCCAGCGCAAAGGGCATTGTCGCGTGCCTTATAGCTATCGCGATTCCGGCTATTGGTTAGGATCGTGGATGTCCATTCAACGCAAGGCGAAAGACACCATGTCGCCTGAGCGTCGTCAGCGGCTTGAGGCGCTGGACTTCGTCTGGGATCCATTTGCCGATCAGTGGGAAGAAGGCGTTCGCGCCCTCGAACGCTATCGCCAACGGGAAGGGCATTGTCGCATACCTATAAGCCATCGCGAGCAAGGCTATCGGTTAGGGGTTTGGGTGAGTACACAACGCGAAGATAAAGATACGCTGCCTCCTGAGCGCCATCAGCGACTCGATGCGCTGGGCTTCGTCTGGGATCAATTTGCCGATCAGTGGGAAGAGGGCGTTCGCGCCCTCGAACGCTATTGCCAGGATCAAGGGAATGGTCTCGTGCCCCAGAGCTATCGCGACCCCGCCTCAGGCTTTCGATTAGGAAGGTGGGTCAGAAGGCAACGCACAGCGAAAGAGACCATGCTGCCAGAACGCCGTGCGCGGCTCGACGCGCTCGGCTTTGTCTGGAAGGTGCGCTGAGTGTTGGTGATAGTCTCGGTTGCAGCCAGCAGGGGCACTAACCAGAATGACTGCATTGTTGCTATAGCGTTCCCCTGAGTCGTGCTCTCCCCCACGAGAATAGTGCCCTGTTCGCAGCCCCAAGCGGTCTAAATCAACGACTGAAGGTCTGTCAGAGAGAGGGTCGCATCGGCGCCCAGAGCGGCGTGTAGAAGGTCTGCGAGGGGTCTTGAGGATACTGTGAGTTTTGGCAAATGCTGAAGGGCTACCCAGGACAGAAACGGTGAAAAAAGTGAAAGAAAGTTACACGTTCATTGCACACTTACTTTTTATCGATAAAACTATATGTAAGTCATTGAAATATAATGTAATATATACAGTCTATTTTAGACGTGCCACACACCACATGTTGTCATTGGTCCACAGCCGGTCAAGGAATGTGAATCTGACAATCTCGAATCCCTGCTGTCCGAGCATGGTTCGCAAGGTGTCCGGCGTAAAGTAATTCACATGGTCGGGAAGCCGGAATCCACACCACTTCTTTCCGCGCACCAGTCGATTCCAGCAAGCATAGTTCGGCAACTTGAGGATAATCGCACTCCCGGAACTCAAGACGCGCGACAGTTCTCGCAACACTTCTGCCGGCTGCACCTCGTGCTCAAGATAGCTCTCGACCAAGGCTCCATCACAGGACGCAGCCTCCAGTGATTGGAGGCCCGATAACACGTCGGCATGGATAATGCGCCCGCCGCGGCTCTCGAAGATCGGGCGGGCGTCAGCCACTATCTGATTTGAGATCTCAATGCCCAATAGTTTGCACGCGGGCGGAAGCGGGCCAAAGTTTCCTAAGCCGCAACCAAGGTCAACGATCCAGCCTTGACGAAAATACCGATAGCCAAGTGAAACGTGTTTGTCCCGTCGTATCACGGTGTTCGTAAGGCTCCGTACGCCTCTTATCGCAGACCGAATAACATTCTCGCCGCGACTGTACGACTTCCGTCGTGCTTCATTCTGAAGCCCGGACGTATTCTCCCATGGGAACTGACCCTGTAGGGTGGCGTAATCAGGAGGATTCTCCAGAAAAACAAAGCCGCATGCCAAGCACTCCTTGAGAACCCAATCGCCATGTGAGTAGCGATTTCTCCTGAGCTGCGCTCCGCCGGTCCTACAGGCGGGACAAGTCCTGCTCAGCAACATCGCGTCATCCGTGCATACGTGGATACGTGGGCAACCGTTTCAGGATTCACCGTGAAAGATCCCAAGAGAAAGTTGGTCGGTCGCCTTCGACGAGCGGAGGGCGGCCTATATTGCAGAACTAGACCCAAGGGCCTCATCCAAAATAGAGATCCCACTATAGGCCTGCTCTTGTTGAAAAACCAGACGGAAAGGAAAGGCGATCGCTCAGAGCGAGGATTACGACGAGGATCTACGGGATCGACTCAGGCCTTCGAGATTCTGGTAGGACTGTGTCGCCCATTCTGCGAGATGTTCAGAGTCTTCAATGATGTCTACGGGCACTTCATAGAAGGATTTGAGAGTCTGTTTGGCGTTGGGTCGGAAGGGTTTCATGCCCTGTTCCTTGTAGAGGCCGACCGTTTTCGGCGCGACTTTGAAGTAGAGCCGGCCCTTATGGATGATGCCGAAGAAGGTCCCGCGCTGGTAGAGTCCATACCCGCCGAACATCGCGCGGCTGGTGACGCCGCGTAGATCGGCCAGTTGATCCAGCACGTAGTCTTTGAAACCGTCGTAAGCGGTCGCCATGGGCACATCAGCGCGGTTTACGTGCCGCGACCATTCTGACGGCAAGAGGAAAGGTGATGCGGCTGTCACGCTGGTATTGGGTGGCAGCCTGAGTGATGAGCCGCCGTACCTCTTGTATTTGTGGTGCCGAGAGTTTTGCCATGAGATTTTGTACCGGCGCCGCGATTTCCATGAGGCTCGTGTAGTACTCCTCGGCCGAGGCATAGGACCATTCCGCAAGAAACTCCTGGTCTGTCACATCGACCAATCCGGCCTGCTGCAACATCCCGGCGAGATCGCCAGGCTTAGCAAGGCGAAAGATGCCGGGGGCGGTGGGATCCGGCGGGGGTAGTTCGACCACCTTCTTGATCGCCTCCATCGAGAGGCCGATCGAAGGATTCTTGTCAGGTGAAGACCAGACAGCCGCAGCGACCCAGCCACCAGGCTTCAGCACGCGTGCGATTTCAGCGGCGGCCTTTGAAATCTCTGGAAGGAACATCAAGCAGAAGCGGCTGGTCACTGCATCGAACGAGTCAGCCTCAAATGGAAGCGAGGTCGCGTCGCCTGTGCGGAAGGTCACGTTCGTGAGGCCCAGCGCCGTGGCCTTGCGTCGCGCGACAGCGAGCATCTGCTCGGCGAGATCCAGCCCAATCACGCTTCCACTCGATCCAACTGTTTGTGCGCCGAGCAGGGCGGGATAGCCGGTGCCCGAACCGAGATCGAGCACGCGCATGCCGGCTCGCAGTCGCGCATCAGCCACGAGTCGGTGATTGAGAAACGCCATCTGCTCGTCGAAGAATCGATCCCACTTCTCCCAGCCCCCGGCGACGCGGTTCCAGTCCTTCCGTTGGCCTTCGATAATCTCTTGGGAAGATTGCTGTGTCATGTGTGTTCCTTCCGTGCCATGTCGGCACAACCATTATCAGAGCGTCAGCCTCCACTCAAGGCGCCGACGATGTGAATCTGATCGTCCGGTTGCAGCGCAACAGACAGATCCCACGCCTGTTGTTCGTTGACGAAGACTCTGATGTGCGGTCGAATCCTGTCTTGTTCGGTGATGATGCGGAACCGTATGCCTGGGTAGCGACGATCCAGTACTGATAACAGATCGGCCAGGGTCTGGCCTTCGGCCGCTATTTCGCTTTTCTCTTTGGTATAAGAACGCAGAATACTGGGGATGTGGACTATCACGGTCAGAGCTCCGCTGCTTCCAACGAGTAAATTTCAGGAAGGTGACGGGCTAGACAAGTCCAACTCGTACCGCCTGTCCGGCTTGCCCAAATCTCGCCGCTCGTCGTGCCAAGGTAGAGTCCCACCGGCTCTTGGACATCCAATGTCATCGCTTGTCGTTTCACCGTCCACCAGGCATTTGCGCGGGGAAATCCTTTATCCTGTCTCATCCAAGTCTTCCCGCCGTTGTGCGTGACGTAGGCAGCAGGTTTACCGCCAGGACTCACGCGCGGCCACACAGTCGAGCCATCCATCGGGAACACCCAGGCTGTGTCAGCATCGCGCGGGTGCACCACTATCGGAAATCCGATATCGCCGACCTTCTTCGGCATATTGTTGCCAATGCGTACCCACTCGTTCGATGGTCTGTCTATCCGGTAAATCCCGCAATGGTTCTGTTGGTACAAACGGTCAGGATTAGTCGGACAGAACCGGACACAGTGGGGGTCGTGGAAAGCGACATTAGCGGCGTTGAATCCCTCGACCGTTTCAAGCCCATTGATCATGGGCGCAAAGGTTTGGCCGCCGTCCACCGATTCGTGCACACCGCCTCCCGACATGGCGAAGTAGAGGTGCTTTGGATCGCGTGGGTCGATGAGAATTGAGTGTAGCTTCGGTCCGTCTGGGGTGCCATCCTGTACGCTGCCCATCCACTCGCGGTACTGCGGATCGTCGTTGATATACGAAAACGGTTCCCACGTGACGCCGCCGTCGTTGGAGCGGAAGAGTCCCTGCGGCGAGGTGCCGGCATACCACAGTCCCGGCTCGCTGAAATGCCCGGGTGTGAGCCAGAACACGTGGTCCACCACCCGCCCGTTCTGGCCCTCCGGAGCTTTGGGAAAGGCCGGCGGAGTTTTTGCTTCTTTCCACGATTTACCAAAGTCCGTGGACCGAAACACCGTCGGCCCCAGATGTCCCGTGCGAGCAGCCATGAGTATCGTACGTCGGTCGCGTGGGTCCAGCACCACATGATGCACGATGTGGCCCAGGAACATAGGCGCGGACAGTTTCCACGTGCGACGGGTACGATCGCCGCGCAAGATGAATGTCCCCTTGCGTGTGCCGATCAGCAGCGCTACAGAGCCGGTGGTACGTTGTGGTGAAGTCGCCTTCCTCGATCGCGGCATCGGAGCCCTCACTTGAAAGAGGTTACTTGATTGTCTGCAATGTTTCGCGTAGTTCCTTCAATTCGGCGCTCAAAAGATCAAGATGCAGGTCGCGATGAGGCTGGTCGCCCTTGAATTTCCAGAGCCGCTTGAAGATGGCCGTCAATTCCTTCTTGTGCGTCACGGCGAGGTCGTAGGCTGGTGTCTTGGCCTGCGCGTCTGTCACACCGCAGAACGCATCATTGAGCGCATGGAACTGGTTGTGCAAATCATCGAAGGCGGTATCGACGCCTTTCCCGCCCTTGGCCTTGCTTGCCGTGGTCTCCATCATCGTCGTGAGGTTGATCATCGTCTCGACGCCGCTGGCGCCTTTGGCTTGTGTCGCGTAATCGCCTGCGCGGGGATAGAACAAATAGCTGCAGCCGGAGAGCCCGAGCAGCAACATTGACAGGATGAAGGTTCCGATTAAGCGGTGCATGGGAGCCTCCGTGTATTGTGAAGGGTGATTCCTTGAGAAGGGATGTTCCCTGAGTGATGAGCTCAGGGAACGGCTCCCCAGTCAAGAGTTTGTTTAGACCGTGACGGTGACCGTCTTGATTGCCGCCTTCACCTGGGCCGCCATTTCCTGCGGGATTGAATCCAGTTTATGGCACTGCTTGGCGTGGGTGGCTACCAACTGCATCAGTTCCGCCTCCGTCTCAGCCCGCACCTGGAATCCGCAGCCGCCCGCCGGTTGGACATCCAGACATCCGAGTTGCTTGTATGGTTTCGTCGCCATGATCCTTCCCTCCTTTGTGGTTAGATGAATGATAGGGCTCTACTTCGCACGGGTATACTCAAACCGATGCGGCAGCTCCTTTCCATCCTTGCTGAGAATCCATTCCTGGGTGAAATGATCCTGATCCTGAAAGGTAAACGAGACTTTGTGCATGTGTGGGTCTGTTGGCTGGGCGAGATTCATGATATCGACGAAGCTGAATGTCAATGTCCTCGCGTCGTCTCTAGTGAGATCGGCTCGCATACGCGGCTGGTTGCCGAGCTTACAATAATGAGTCAGCATCAGGCCTGTTTTGTCGGCATGGTACATCGTCATCATCATCGGCTTTTGGGCCTTCGTCATCGTTTCTACGAGGGTCGTGCCATTGCCGGTCCATTGATATGACGCGGTCATCGGTTTCCCTTCTGGGTCCTTGCCTTGCCATTCGCCTACAAGTGAGGCCAGCAGGCCAAAGTCGTGAGGCGTCGAGGTATCCGCCTGGACCAGTTGGAACGGCACCGCGACAGCGAAGAGGATGAGAGAAAGGGCGATGAACCGTTTCATGGAGGCCCTCTTTCGGTGAAATGGTTGGAGAGATAGTCAAGCACGTTCCCCGGCTCAGGTCGATGTGACGCAGTCCCCAGAGCCCATCGAGTAGAAGAACTCTTCCTTGACGACTTTCCCATTGTGAACTGTATAGAGACCTGTTTCGTCCATGGTTATGCGCTTCCCTATGTGTTTCGGCGTGACATCGTACTTGAAATGCAGGATGAAGCGGTCGCCGTGGGGATAGGGCCCGTCAACCGTGCCTCCGTGGATTTCATGATTGTCGACCCACCATTGATTCTTTTTCTTGATGGTCTGGATGCCCGTTTGGGTCTGACCCATGCCAGGCATCGCAACGGGTTCAACGCTTTCTATAGTTGGCGAGTAGAAACGATCGATCGCCTCTTGATTCTTGCCTTGCCGACATAGGGCTGCCAATTCTTTCCCAATGTCCATGGTCGTCATGATGAAATCCTCCTTGGTTGATAGGTGCTGGTGCGCGGAACTTGATCCGCTGATCACATTCCGTGAATGCATCCGATTGAGCATGTAGTGTTTCCTCACTCCCCGACGCGATGCATGGCGATGAGTCTCTTATGGAATCATCCCCAGTTCCTTCAGCCGTTGTTTCAAGAAGTGGTCCGCCTCGGTCCCGTGGGTGGTGTGATGATGAGTCGCGATCACAGGATCGACGATCGCGCCGCAGTTGAGACAGCGCCAGCCAGCGATCTCATATCCCCCCGAGTCGAATTCAAGATTGTCATACTGTTCTCGAACCATCAGCCCAGCACAACGTAGACATGTCATAGGACAACTCCTGTCCCGGACGATCTCTGTCGTTTCAAGTGTTGAACGAACGTTCCATAACGGATCAAAAAAACGCTTCAATCCAAGACTGAGAGCGCGGTCTCTGCAGTCTGATTCACCGCGTCAGCCGACGCTCCGGCTTTAATCATCACAATGGTTCCTTGCAGCATCGTCGTGAGAAAGTGCGCCAGTGCGCGCGGATCTTTATCCTTGTTCAATTCACCCTGCTGTTTGGCGCGGGCCAAGACTTTGAAGAATGTGTCTTCAGCCATTTTGAGGACCTGACGGAGTGTGTTCGCAATCTCTTTCTCATGCGGCGATAGTTCCATGATTGTGTTAGCGATGAGGCAACCGCGCCGTTGTGGATCGGCGAGACCGCCTTCGATCATGCCACGGATAAATAGACGGAGTGTGGGGAGGGCCGGCCCCGGTTGATCGAGCAACGAGAATTTCTCGCCGACGAATCCGTGGCAGTATCGGTCGATCACTTTCAAGAAAAGCTGGCGCTTATCACCGAAGGTATCGTAGAGCGAGCCGCGATTCAGGTCCATTGCCGTCAGGAGATCTTCCATCGACGTGGCTTCATAGCCCTTGTGCCAGAAGACCTGCAAGGCCTTCTCGAGCGCCTCATCGGGAATGAATTCTTTCGGACGGGACATGGGAGGAGACTCCAAAACTCGTGACGGGGCCACATATACTCCATAGTGGAACGATCGGTCAAGTATAAGGTTGCCGGGCTGGAGGCGCGCCGGGGATATCGCATTGCGCGAGCACAGGGGACTCACCGGGCCATCCCTCCCCTGCTGGCGTACCGTTTCAGCATCCTGTTAAAATCCCCCGCCATGCCGATTGAAACCTATACCGCACAAGTTGAGTCGATCGAGAATCTCACCNNCATCCATTTTAAGCCTGGCCAATTTGTGTCGTTTGAAATGCCGGATCCCAAAACCGGTCGTCTCCTCACGCGCGCCTATTCCATCGCCTCGCAACCCAGCCAATCTGGCATCATCACATTATTGTTCAATCTGGTGTCGGGCGGTCCTGGTTTCGGTTTTCTGTTCCATCTCAAAGAAGGAGAGAAGACACAGTTCAAAGGGCCGGCGGGGCATTTCTATCTGCGAGAAGATCCCGAACGTGAACTGCTGTTCGTGGCCAGTGGCACCGGCATCGCCCCGATCCGGTCCATGCTGCTGGCGAATACGGAACATTCCAATCCAAGACTGGCGACTCTGTTCTGGGGCCTGCGCAGCCAGCGGGATTTGTACGATCAGGAGGAGCTGGCCGAATTGACCAGGCGGACACCAACCCTCACGGCCATCACTACACTCTCCCGCCCCGAGCCGGGCTGGTTNNCTCGCCGTTTATCTCTGCGGGAACAGCGGCATGATTGCCGACGCCACATCGTTGCTCCAGGGAAAAGGTCTCTGCCCCATCTACCGCGAAAAATACTATGACGGAGAAGGGGATGGAGGCTGATGATCTTCTGTGCGCGCTCAACGCGCGGCCTTGTCACGGGAGAAGGCTGAGGCTGAGGTTCAGGTTGAGGATTGACCGATCTGCTGGGGCTTCGACCCTCAGCCTCGACCTTAGCCTTGGCCTTCCGATGAGGCGCATGCAGTGGAGGATTAACCTGTTACCCTTGAGTATTGTGGAGAAACAAGATGCACAGGCTCAAAGGTAAAGTCGCGATTGTGACGGGCAGCAGTAGCGGCATCGGTAAGGCAATCGCGCTGCGGTTCGGATCCGAAGGCGCAACGGTTATCGTCACGGCCAGGCGGATGGCGCTCTGCGAGCAGACTGTTGCGCAGATCACGAAGGAC
>CXWL01121133.1_pt1 | contig 13041 bp, 6 predicted proteins | sample 590931 | NCBI WGS metagenome assembly CXWL01 (sample SAMEA3498368, study PRJEB10139) | groundwater metagenome | biome: water well; material: biofilm material | place: Germany | collected 2015-04-27
GGCGTGATGCCGCCTTCGACCCAGTCGTGGGCCGAAATGCGCACGCTGATCGGCTTGTCGACCGGCCAGGCCGCACGCATCGCGCGCAGCACCCGCAGCGGAAAGCGGCAGCGGTTTTCCAGGCTGCCACCGTAGGCGTCGCGGCGGTAGTTGGTCAGCGGCGAAATGAACGACGACAGCAGGTAGCCGTGCGCGCAGTGCAGCTCGAGCCAGTCGAAGCCCGCTTCGGCGCTGGCGCCGGTGGCGCGCACAAAGTCCGCTTCGATGCGCGCCATGTCTTCTTCGGTGGCCGCGCGCGACACTTGCGACACCCCTTCCAGATACTGCTGGCTGGAGGCCGACACCAGCGGCCAGTTGCCCTCGGCCAGCGGCAAGTCGATGCCGTCCCACATGGGGCGGGTCGAGCCTTTGGCGCCTGCGTGGCCCAGCTGGATCGCGATTTTTGCACTGGTGCTGGCGTGGACGAAGTCGACGATGCGCTTCCAGGCCGCCGTGTGCGCCGAGCTGTACATGCCGGGACAGGCGGGCGTAATGCGGGCGTCGGCCGACACGCACGTCATCTCGGCAAACACCAGGCCGGCGCCGCCCATGGCGCGCGCGCCCAGGTGCACCAGGTGGTAGTCGCCAGCGACGCCGTCAACGGCCGAATACTGGGCCATGGGCGAGACCACGATCCGGTTCTTGAGCGTGACAGAACGCAGCTTGAACGGCGTGAGCATCGGCAGCGTCTGCACTTGCGGCGGTGCCACGCCGGCCTGCTCGCAGGCGCGCCGTGCGATCCACTGCTCGAAGCCGGCGACATAGGCAGCGTCGCGCAGGCGCAGGTTTTCATGCGACAGGCGCTGGCTGCGGGTGAGCATCGAATAGGCAAATTGCGGCGCCTCCATCGCGCTGTAGCGCTCGACGTTCTCAAACCATTCCATCGAATTGCGCGCCGCGCTCTGGATCTTGAGCACTTCGATCGCGCGCGCTTCCTGGTAGGCCGCCAGTGCGGCGCGCACGTCAGGCTGCGCGCCGAAGCAGCGCGCCAGTTCGATCGCGTCTTCCAGCGCCAGCTTGGTGCCCGAGCCGATCGAGTAGTGCGCCGAGTGCGCCGCGTCGCCCATCAGCACCACCGGCGTGCCCTCGTTCCAGTGCACCCACTGGCCGCACACCACGCGCGGGAAGGTGAGCCACATGGCCGAGCCGCGCAGATGGCTGGCGTTCGAGATCAGCGCGTGGCCGTCCAGGTGGTCGGCGAACAGGCGCTCGCAAAAGGCCACGCCCTCCTCCTGGGTCATGCCTTCCAGCCCGCTGGCGCGCCACACGTCCTCGGGCGTTTCGACAATGAAGGTGGAAGTGTCGCCGTCATACTGGTAGATATGGGCCTGGAACCAGCCGTGCGCGGTCTGCTTGAAGGCAAAGGTGAAGGCATCGAACTTCTTGCGCGTGCCCAGCCACACGAAGCGGCAGCGCCGGTTTTCGATCTGCGGCTGGTAGGTGGCCGCATAGCGCTTGCGAATCCGGCTGTTCAAGCCGTCGCAGGCGACCACGAGGTCGGCCTGGTAGGTGGCGGCCAGCTGGCGGTCGTCCTCGACGTCGCGTTCGAACACCAGCTGCACGCCGAGCTGCTCGCAGCGCTGCTGCAAGATGTTGAGCAGGCGCTTGCGGCCGATGCCGCAAAAACCGTGGCCGCCCGAGGTGATGCGCTCGCCCTTGAAGAAAATGTCGATGTCGTCCCAGTGATTGAACGACTGCAAGATGGCGCGCGCGCTGTCCTCGTCGGCCAGCGACAGGTTGCCCAGCGTCTGGTCGGAAAACACCACGCCCCAGCCAAAGGTGTCGTAGGGGCGATTGCGTTCGACGACGACGATGTCATGCGACCGATCCTGCTTTTTCATCAGCAGGCTGAAATACAGGCCGGCCGGGCCGCCCCCTATGCAGACAATTTTCATGGTGAGGTAGCCCGCAGTTTGAAGCGTTGCAGCTTGCCCGTTTCAGTACGCGGCAGCTGGTCGATAAATGTGAGCGCGCGCGGATACTTGTAGGGCGCAATCTGGGTCTTGACGAAGTCCTGCAGTTCGCGCGCCAGATCCGGCCCGCTTGCCACGCCCGGCTTGACCACCACGTGCGCCTCGACGACCATGCCCCGTTCCTCGTCGGCGCGGCCCACCACGGCGCATTCGAGCACCGCCGGGTGGCGCAGCAGCACGTCTTCAACTTCGGCGCCGGCGATGTTGTAGCCGGCCGAGATGATCATGTCGTCGGTGCGCGAACGGTAGTAGAAATAGCCATCGGCGTCCATCTCGTAGGCGTCGCCGGTCAGGTTCCAGCCCTCGTGCACATAGTCGCGCTGGCGCGCGTCGTCCAGGTAGCGGCAGCCGGTCGGCCCCTTGACCGCCAGGCGCCCGACCACGCCCGGGCCGGCCACGGCGCCGTCGGCGTCAATGATGCATGCCTGGTAGCCGGGCACCGGCTTGCCGGTGGCGCCGGGCCGGATCTGGTCGCCGGCGGCGGAAATGAAGATGTGCAGCAGTTCAGTCGCGCCGATGCCGTCAATCATGCGCAGTCCCGTGGCTGCCTGCCACGCTTCGCGCGTGGCCAGCGGCAGCGCTTCGCCGGCCGACACGGTGCGGGTCAGCGTGGCCAGCTCGTAGCTGGCCGCCAGCGGCGCCATCTGGCGGTAAAAGGTGGGCGCGGTGAAGCACACCGTGGCGCGGTGGCGGGCGATCGCTGCCAGCAGCGCCTCGGGCGTGAGTTTTTCCAGCAGCACGCCGGCCGCGCCCACCCGCAGCGGGAACAGCAGCAGCCCGCCCAGCCCGAACGTGAACGCCAGCGGCGGCGTGCCAATCAGGATGTCGTCGGCCTGGGTGCCCAACGTATGGCGCGGGAAGCAGTCGCAGATGGCCAGCAGGTCGCGGTGAAAATGCATGGTCCCCTTCGGCACGCCCGTGGTGCCCGAGGTAAAACTGATCAGGCAGACGTCGTCGGCGGCGCTGTCGCAGGCGTGAAACGGGGCCGTGTGGCGCGCCATGCGCGCCTCCAGCGCGGCGGGATCGTCGGCGCCGTTGAAGAACACGATGCGCGGCGGCGGCGCGGCCAGGGCGTCGATTTCAGCGCGCAGGCCGGCGGCGCACAGCACCGCATCGACGCGCGCCTTGGCCGCAATCGTGTCCAGTTCGCGCGCGCGCAGCAGCGGCATGGTGGGCACGGCGATCAGGCCCGCCTTGAGCACCGCCAGCAGGCAGGCTGCCATCATCGGGTTGTTGGCGCCGCGCAGCAGCACCCGGTTGCCGCTGACCAGGCCCAGGTCGGTAATGAGCACATGGCAGATGGCGTCGACCCGGCGCGCCAGCTCGGCGTAACTCCAGTGCGCAGTCGGCGCCGATCACGGCGGTGCGTTCGCTCCAGCCGTTCGCCAGCGCCGCCGCCTGCAGCGCCGCCACGCAGTTCAGGCGCGCCGGGTACGACAGTTCGGGCAGGTCGAAATGGAAGTCGGGCCATTGGCCCGCTGGCGGCAGATGGTCGCGCGCGTAGCCGTCCTGGTAGCCGGAAGGACTTAGTGCGGATGCGGTCAAGCGTGTCATGAATGCCCCAGTCGAATAGCCGAGGAGATACTTTAGACCTAAACTATCACCGCATCAAGACAATTCGCAAGCTAGCCGTTCTTGTGCAGGCGCTTGATCGCTTCGCTCTGGTGCATCACCGCGCGCACGGTTTCGCCCAGCGCGGCGCGCACCTGGCCGGCGTCAAGCGCGCCCGGTGGAAAATTGCGCAGCAGCGCCGCCGCCTCGCCCAGGCCGAGCGTCAGGCAGCCGGCCTGCAGGCGGTCCAGCCGCACCCGCGCCTGGTCCGACTCGCCCCGTTCCAGCAGCGCCGAGATGTCGCCGCTGGCGCTGGTCAGCTGGGCCTGGAAGCCGCCCAGGTAAACCAGCAGGCGCTCGCCGTTGATGCCCAGGCGCTGCATGGTGGCCTGCGCCGTCTCGGCGCCCGGCACCGACTCGGGCGAGGGCGTAAACGGCGTCATGTAGGTTTTCACCTGCTCGCCCTGGAACGGCTTGACCAGGTAGCCGTCCACGCCCAGTGATTCGGCCTGGTCGATGGTGGCGCTGTCGTTGGCCGACGTCACCAGCACGAACGGCATCGCCTTCAGGGTACTGTCGTCCTTGACGCGCGCCAGCAGGTCCATGCCGGACAGGCGCGGCATGCGCAGGTCGCAAAAGCAGATGGCCGGACGCAGGCCGCCGGCCATTTGCTGCCAGGCGTCTTCGCCGTCTTCGGCTTCGAGGATTTCGAATTTTCCGCAGGCGTCGATCAGGTGCATCAGCACCATGCGCGAAACCACATCGTCGTCGACCACCAGTACTTTCATGCCCATCTCCGTTGTGCCCGCCCGCGCTATGGCAAGTACGTCAATATTACAGCAAAATCATGCGGGCGCCGCGGCGAAATGGTCGAGCAATATGCGCAGCATCGGCAACCCGGCGTCGACCTGTTCCCAGCGGTGCTGGTCGGCCGCCGCCTCCAGTTCGCCGCACAGCGCGTGCAGCTGGCGCGCGTCCAGATAGGCAGCGCTGCCGCGGATGCCGTGCAACAGGCGCCCCGCCTCGAGATGGTCGCGCGCGGCCACGGCCAGCTCCAGGTCGGCGCGCCGGCCCGGCACGTCGTTGACGAATGCCGCCCGCATGCGCGCTTTCAGGTCGCTGCTGCGGCGGCCCGGATTGTAGGCCGGCGAAGGCGTCGCGGTGGGGCCGGTCGAGACCCCGAACATGGTATCGAGTTCGGTGGTGCTGGGCGCGGGCGCGCCCGGCGCGGCCATCGGCGCCAGCGCAATGCCGCGCTCAAGCTGGCGCTCGATGGCGCGCCCGATCTGGCGGTGCAGCGCCGCCTCGTCGATCGGTTTGCTCAAAAAGTCGTCCATGCCGCACTCCAGGTAGCGGGTGCGGTCTTCGTCGCTGGCGTTGGCCGTCAGCGCCACGATCATCAGCTCGCGGTCCATGACCGGGGCGCCGCGCGCGCCGCCGGCGCGGATCAGGCGGGTGGCGGTGGCGCCGTCCATTTCCGGCATCCGGCCATCCATCAGAATCAGGTCGTAGCGGGTGCGCGCGCACGCTTCCAGCGCCAGCTCGCCGTTGTCGGCAATGTCGACCTGGTGGCCCAGGTCTTCGAGCATCATGCGGATGATGATCTGGTTGGTCGGGAAGTCTTCGGCGCACAGCACGCGCAGGCGCTGCGCGTGCGGGGCCAGTGCCTGCACCGGCTGTTCGGGCGGGGCCACGCCGTCAGCTAGCGGCAGCACCACCGAGAAGGTGCTGCCTTCGCCGAGCGTGCTGTCAACGCCGATCTGGCCGCCCATCAGCTCGACGAGCTGGCGGCAGATCGCCAGTCCCAGCCCGGTGCCGCCGTAGCGGCGCGTGGTGGTGCTGTCGGCCTGCTCGAATTTCTGGAACAGGCGTCCCAGCGCTTCGGGGGCGATGCCGATCCCGCTGTCGCGCACCGCAAAGCGGATCAGGTGCGGCGCGCCGGGCGCCGCCGGCAGCGGCGCGACGTGCACCTGCACCGCGCCGGCATGGGTGAACTTGAAGGCGTTGCCGACCAGGTTGACCAGCACCTGGCGCAGGCGGGTCGGGTCACCCACCACGTACGGGGGCAGATGGGCGTCGAGCGTGACCGAGAAATCGATGCTGTGGGCGGCGGCCTGCTCCTCGAACAGGGTGGCCACGTTTTCGAGCATCGGACCGAGCGCAAAGTCGATGCGCTCGATGGTCAGCTTGCCCGCTTCGATCTTGGAAAAGTCGAGCAGGTCGTTAATGATGGTCAGCAGCGACTGGGCGTTGGCCTGGCCCCGTTCAATCTGCTCGCGCGTGTTTTCCTGCAGCCGTCCATCCTTGAGCGCGAAGCGCAGCATGCCGATCACGCCGGCCAGCGGGGTGCGCATCTCGTGGCTCATATTGGCCAGGAATTCGGACTTCTGGCGCGTCGCGTCTTCCGCCTTGAGCTTGGCCAGGCGCACCTGGCGCTCCTGCTCGACCAGCCGGGCCTGGGTTTCCTCCAGTTCGCGGTAGGCGCGCGCATTGTCAAGTGCAACGGCCGCGTGCGCGGCCAGCGTGCGCAGCATGTCCAGGTGCACCCGCTGGTAGGCGTTCTTTTCAACGCTTTGCACCGACAGCACGCCCATCATGCGTTCCTTGACGATCAGCGGCACGTACATGGTCGATACCGGCACCGAACCCTGGCCCGTGTCCTCGAAGGCGGCTGCCGCCGGCGGCGCGCTGGGCGGCGCGTCCAGATAGTTGGGCCATTCGCTGGCGATATCGTTCAGGAATACTTCGCGCCGGTGCTGCAGGCACCAGACCGCGAACTGGCGCGGGTCGTCCAGCGCGCGGCTATAAAAGGGACGCCGTTCGCCCTGGTCCATCGCGAACGGAAAGCTGACCAGGCCGGCCTGCTCGTCATAAAAGCCGATCCCGAACAGGCGCGCATCCATCAGGTGGTGCACGTGGCGGTAGACCGTCATCATGATGGTCTCCATGTCAAGCGTGGCGGTCAGCTCGCGCCCGATCTCGGAGAGCACCGAAATATTGCGGTGCGCCAGCTCCACGTTTTCCTTTTGCCGCTCGACCTCCTCCTTCTGGCGCTCGGCCTCGGAGCGGCGCTGCTCGGCGTCGCTGCGGCGCGTTTCCAGTTCGCCCTTCTGCTTTTCCAGCAGCCGGTTCTGCTGCTCGATCTCGAGCGTGCGCGCGCCCACCTGGCGCTCGAGCTGCAGCTTCTGGCGCTCCAGGCCCGACAGGCGTGCGCGGTAGGCGGTCCAGGCGCTGCCCAGCACCAGCAGCGCAGCGGCGCTGCGGAACCACCAGGTCTTCCACCACGGCGGCAGGATCGTGATCGCCAGCGTGGCCGGCTGCGTGCTCCACACGCCGTCCTTGTTGGCCGCCTTGACGCGGAAGGTATAGTGTCCCGGATCGAGGTTGGTGTAGGTGGCAAAGCGGCGCGCGGCGTCGGTGTCGACCCAGTTCTCGTCAAAGCCGACCAGCTGGTAGGCGAAACGGTTGCGCTGGGGTGCGGCAAAATGCAGGCCCGTGAACTCGAACGAGAACACCGAATCGGCAGCGGCCAGCGTCAGCGCGGTGGTCTGCTCGATGGGCGCGCCGAGCAGGCCCGGATGGACCTCTTCGGCCGGGCGATTGAAAATCTGGAAGCCGGTGACGACGGCGCGCGGGGCGACCTGGTTGTCGTGGATCGCGTCCGGAAAGAACGCGGTAATGCCGTTAAAGCCGCCGAAGTACATGGCGCCGTCGGGCGCGCGCAGGGCCGAGCCGTCGAAATAGGCGCCCTCGATGGTGCCGTCGATGGCGCCGTAGTGGCGCCACTGGCCGCGCGCCGGATCGAGCCGCGAAATGCCGCTGTTGGTGCTGACCCACAGCATGCCGCGCCCGTCTTCGAGGATCGCCGCCACGCCCTCGTCCTGCATGCCGTCGCGCACCGTGTAGCGCTTGAAGCGCGCGCGCCCGTCGGCGCCCATGCTCATCCGGTTCAGGCCGCCGGCGGTGCCGACCCACAGCGTGCCGGCGCTGTCTTCGAGCAGGTAGTGCACCTCGTCGTGACTGAGGCTGTCCGGATCGGCCGCGCGGTGCTTGAAATGGCGGAATTTGCCAGTGGCGCGGTCAAGCAGTTCGAGCCCGTCAAAGGTGCCGATCCACAGCTGGCCGCGGCGGTCTTCCAGCAAGGGACGGGCGATATTGTCGGACAGGCTGGCTGGATCGGCCGCATCGTGGCGGTAGGAGCGCACCTTGCCGCTGGCCGGATCAAGCCGGTGCAGGCCGCCGCGCGAGCTCAGCCACAGCATGCCGGCGCGGTCGGACAGGATGCCGCGGATATTGTTGCTGTCCGGGTCGCCGCCGGCAAACACCAGGCGCGTCATGGCGCCGCTGGCCGGATTGATGCGCGTCGCGCCCGTGGTGCTGCCGACCCACAGCATGCCCTCGCGGTCGTAGGCCAGCGCACCCGCGCTCTGGCCGACCAGGGTGTGCTTGTCGCTGGCGCTGTGGCGGTAGAAGCGCGCTTGCCCGGTGACCGGGTCGACATGGCTCAAGCCGTCGTTGCTGCCTACCCACAGCTTGCCGGCGCCATCGGCCAGCAGTGCGCGCACCTTGTTGTCGAGCAGGGTCACCGGCGGCGCGGCCTGGTGCACGATGCGCGCGAAGCCGCCGCTATTGAGGTCAACCCGCGACACCCCCGCATACCAGGTGCCGACCCAGAAGGTGCCGAGGCGGTCGCGGTGCAGCGCCGAAACCTGGTTGTCGCCCAGGCTGCGGTTGTCACCGGCCGCGTGGCGGTAGTTGGCAAAGCGCCCGGCCGCGCCGTCCCACAGATACACGCCATCGGCATAGGTGCCGACCCACAGCTTGCCGTCGACGTCGTGCAACAGCGCCGTGACCGCGCCCGGCATCAGGCCTTCGCCTGGCCCCAGCGTGCGGCGCACGCCCTCCTTCCAGCTTTCCAGGCCGCCCAGGCTGCCGATCCACAGCGTGCCGCCGGCGTCAAACGCGAGCGCGACGATGGCATTGAATTTCGGTTCGGCGTCGCTGGCGTTGTGGTGCACGAAAGCGGCGCCGGGCGCCTCCAGGCTATCGAGGCCGGCTGCGGTGCCGATCCACAGCGTGCCGCGCGCGTCCAGCGCCAGCGCGCTGACCTGGTCGTCGGCCAGGCTGCCCACATCGTGCGCATTGTGGTGCCAGACCCGGAACACGCCGGTTTGCGGATCGAAGTGCTGCAGGCCGTCGCCAGTGCCCAGCCACAGGCCATCGCGGCCGTCGTCGATGATGGTGCGGATGCGGCGGTTGCCGTTGCCGCTGCGCTGCGCCTCGCCTGGCAGGTAGTGGGTGAAGCTGCGGGTGGCCGGGTCGAACCGTTCCAGACCGCCGTCGGTGCCGATCCACATGCGGCCCTTGCGGTCGATGTGCAGCACCCGCACCCAGTTGTTGACCAGGCTGCGCGTGTCGCTTGGCACGTTGCGGTAATTGACCATGCGGTAGCCATCAAAGCGCGACAGGCCGCCCTGGCTGCCGAACCACATGAAGCCGTCGCGGTCCTGGGCCACCGCCAGCACCGATTCCTGGGCCAGGCCCTGGTCCACCGACAAGTGCTCGAAACGCAGCGTGCGCGCCGGCGCCGGCGCGCACAAGGCGAGCGGCATGACCAGCAGCAGCAACAGCAGCGCGAGCAGGCGGCGCGACATCGGCACGGTCAGCTGCGCATCAGGCCAGCGCGCCGTTGCCCAGCATGGCCGCCGAGGCGCGCATGCGGTTGGCCTGGCGGCGCAGCGCGTCGGCCACGCTGTCGATGGCCGCGTCCAGGCGCGCGCTGTCGCTCACTCCCTTGCGCGCGGCATCGAGCGTGGCGGCGGCCTGCCACAGGCCGAGCGTCATGCAGCCGGTATGGAAAGCGTCCACGCGCAGCATGGCGTCGCGCGTATTGCCCGCTTCAAGCAGCGCGGCCAGTTCCTTGCGCCCCGTGGCCAGCTGGTTGCCGAAGGCATCGAGGTACGACTGCAGGCGCTCGGTGCCGATGTTCAATCGGTGCGCGGTGGCCACCGGATCCTCGGCCAGCTTGTCGAGCGTGACCTTGAAGATTTTCTCCAGGTGGGCGCGGGCGTCGGCCGCGTGCAGCGGTTTCAGGATGTAGCCGACCGCGCCCAGCGTGACCGCCTGCAGCACCGTTTCGCGGTCCGATGCGGACGACACCAGCACGAACGGCAGACTGGCCAGCTGCGGNNTCGCAAAAGCAGATCACGGGACGCAGACCGCCTTGCAGCAGGGTCCATGCGGCCTCCCCGTCCTCGGCCTCGACCAGGTCGAACACGCCGTACACGGACAGCAGATCGATCAGGGCCATGCGCGAGACAATATCGTCGTCGACCACCAGTGCTTTCATGCGTATGTCTCCTCAGTCGCCGAAAAATTTCAGTACATCGTCCTTGCGCGCGCAGGTGTCGCGCTGGCCAAGGCGTATCAGTTCACAGGTATAGCTTGACTCGAACAGCAGGTAGGACGCCAGCGCCGAGCCGCGCGCTTCGGTCGCGCCTATGCCCGAGAGCATGGTGCGGATCGGCGCCGGCAGGCTGCCCACGTGGCGGCTGGCGATCGCATCGAGCCGCTCGGACGGCGCGATGACCAGCAGTTCAACCGGCTTTAACGGCGTCTTGGCCAGGTACTCGGGCGGCAGGTGCGACAGCGTCAGGTTGATCCGGTTCAGGCGCTCGATGTCGACTGCCAGCGAATCGAGGAAGATGGACGACATGGCGTGGCCGGCGATCTGCGCCAAAGACGGATAGCGGGCCTGGTCGGCGCCCTGCGCGGGCGGCTCGTGCAGGCGGCCGGCGCCAATCACCAGCACCTTGGTCGCGCCCAGATGGATCGCCGGCGAGATCGGCGCCAGCTGGCGCATCGAGCCGTCGCCGCAAAACTCGCGCCGGCTGCCCAGGTACAGCGGCACCGCCGGGAAGATGAACGGAATTGCCGACGAGGCGAGCAGATGTTCGACGCCGATCTGGTCCTGCATCGCGATGCGCTGCATGCGCACCCACGGCGCGATGTCGGCCGCGGTCTGGTAGAAGGTGACGTGGTTGCCGGCGGTGTAGGACGACGCCGTCACCGCCAGCGCGTGCAGCAGGCCGTCCGACAGCGCCGCGTCCAGCCGCGGCAGGTCCAGCATGCGGTGCAGCAGGCCGACCAGCGGCGTGTTGTCGAGCAGCGAATTGGGCGGCGCGGCGCGCCATTTGCGCAGCAGCCAGCCGAACGAGAGCAGCGACAGCCAGCGCGCGCCGGAGCGGATCACGCCCAGCGAATCGGCGCGGTAGACTTGTTCGACCGTGAAATGCTGCCACACGTCGAGCAGCTTTTGCACGCCCTCGCCGAAGTTGTCGGCGCGGCAGGCCAGGGCGACGGCGTTGATGGCGCCGGCCGAGGTGCCGCAGATGATATCGAACGGATTGCGCGCGGGACGCCAGCCCGCTTCCCACAGGATTTGGGAGATCGCTTGCAACACGCCCACCTGGTAGGCGGCGCGCGCGCCGCCGCCAGAGAGGATCAGGCCGGTTTTTTGTTCTATTCCCATACAGCAAGGGTATCAGGGAATGGGGGTACGACGATAGGAAAACCTTGCGCTTCAGTCGCCTTTCGCCACACCCTCGCGGCGCGGGTCGGCGCCGCCGAACCACCAGTCCTGGCCGTGGATGTTGATGCGCTGGAAGCCGTGCAGGCCGGACGTCATCTCGTAGCTGCGCAGGCTATGCCCGCGCGCCTTGAGCGCCTCTTGCAGCGGCTGGGGAAAGCGCCCCGTTTCCAGCTCGGTCGGCCCGTTGCGGCTGCCAAAATTGGGCAGGTTGATCGCCTGCTGCACGTTCAAGCCCCAGTCGAGCGTGCCCACCAGCGTCTTGGCCACGTAATTGATGATGGCCGGTCCGCCCGGCGAGCCCACCGCCAGCACCAGCTTTTTGCTGGCGCGGTCGAACACGATGGTGGGCGACATCGCGCTGCGCGGGCGCTTGCCGGCCTGGACCCGGTTGGCCACGGGGCCGTCGGCGTCCTGCGAATCGAAGGAAAAATCGGTCAGCTGGTTGTTCAGGATGAAGCCGCCCACCATCTGGCGCGAACCGAATGCGTCTTCCACGGTCGTGGTCATCGACAGGCCGGCGCCATGGCTGTCGACCACCACCACGTGCGAGGTCGAGGCGGTCTCGATGGCATTGTCGGTCCCCCACGCCACTTCCATGCCAGGCGGGGTGCCGGCCGGCGCCACGCCCATCGAGCGCTCGCCAATGAGGGCCGCGCGCCGCGCCAGATAGGCCTTGTCAATCAGGCCCGGCACGCCCCGTCCCGGCAGCGGCACGAAGTCGGTGTCGGCTGCATAGCGGTTGCGGTCGGCGTAAGCCAGGCGCGCCGCCTCGGTCATCAGGTGCAGCGCGTCAACCGAAGGCAGGCCGTCGACGGGCGGATAGGCGGCCATGTTGCGCGTTTCCAGAATGCCCAGCATCTGCGCAATCGCAATCCCGCCTGACGACGGCGGCGGCATGCCGCACACGGTGTAGGCGCGGTAGTCGCTGCACACGGGCGTGCGCAGCTTGGGCTGGTAAGCCTGGATGTCGGCCGCCGTCAGCAAGCCCGGATTGGTGGGATGGGACGCCACCTTGGCGGCAATCGCACGCGCGATCGGTCCCGTGTAGAACACCTCGGCGCCGCCGGCGGCGATCGCGCGCAGCGTGGCCGCCAGGCGCGGGTTCTTGAGCACATGGCCGACCGGCCACGGCTTGCCGTCCTGGTAGAAATAGGCGCCCGCTTCGCTATCCTTGCCGATGTGCTGGTCATGGGCGAGCAAGCCATGCAGGCGCGCGCTGACGGCAAAGCCGCGCTCGGAGAGCGTGATGGCGGGGGCGAACAAGGTTTTCCATGGCAGCTTGCCGTGCTGCTTGTGCGCCAGCGCCAGCATGCGCAGCACGCCCGGCGCGCCGGTCGAGCGTCCGCCGACCACGCCGGCCATGCGCGAGAGCGGCGTGCCGTCCGGATTCTGGAACAGGCTTTCGGTGGCCTTCGACGGCGCTGTCTCGCGCCCGTCGTACGCTTGCACGACCTTGCCGTCGTAGTGCATCAGGAAGGCGCCGCCGCCAATACCCGACGACTGCGGCTCGACCAGCGTGAGCACCAGCTGCACCGCGATGGCCGCGTCAATCGCGCTGCCGCCCTGCTTGAGGATGGTGTAGCCGGCCTCAACCGCCAACGGATTGGCCGCCGACACCATGAATTTTTTCGCAGCCCAGCCAGCCTTGTCGGCGTAGCCAGTGGCAATTTCCGGCTGTTTTTGGGCAGCATCCCGGGCAGCATCCTGGGCCCAGGCCGGGGCCAGTACGCATGCACCGGCAACTGCCAGCGCGCTCAACTTGAACATGTGGTCTCCAATGTAAAACGCGCGACCCAGGCCGCGCGCTTGAACACAAGTATCCTACAGTAAAAGTGTTACTTCGGCTGCATGCGGATCGCACCGTCGAGACGGATGGTTTCGCCGTTC
>CXWL01010933.1_pt1 | contig 13036 bp, 8 predicted proteins | sample 590931 | NCBI WGS metagenome assembly CXWL01 (sample SAMEA3498368, study PRJEB10139) | groundwater metagenome | biome: water well; material: biofilm material | place: Germany | collected 2015-04-27
CGCCTTCTTACTGTTTCTCGTCCAGCCCATGATGGCAAAGATGATCCTCCCGATGTTGGGAGGAACCCCGGCGGTCTGGAATGCCTGCATGTTGTTCTTCCAAACCACGCTCCTGGCCGGGTATGGCTATGTCCATCTTCTGACTTCATGGGTAGATCCTCGGCGCCAGGTATTCGTCCATCTGTTCTTGCTGGCCGTTCCGTTGCTCTTACTGCCCATCGGCATCCCTGCAGCCTGGACGTTTCCCGACCAGACCAACCCAGTCCTCTGGGTGCTCCTTCTCTTGACCGTGGCGATCGGCTTTCCCTTCTTCATGCTCTCCACGACGGCCCCGCTCTTACAGAGGTGGTTTTCTTGGACCGATCATCCCTCCGCTCGAGATCCCTATTTTTTGTATGCCGCGAGTAATGCGGGCAGCATGGTGGCATTACTGGGTTATCCGTTTGCCATCGAACCCTGGGTTCCCCTCAGAGGCACACAAGGACTGTCGCAGACGATGCTCTGGAGCATCGGGTATGGAGTCCTCGTCGCGCTTCTTGGAACATGTGCGTGGCTCCTCAGGCGCGAACACGTGCATGGAGCCGCGGTATCCACCTCCAGGTCGAATGCCCAGACGTATGCGCCTCTTTCGCCCCTTCCCATGCTCACTCGCCTGCGCTGGATCCTCCTGGCTTTCATTCCTTCGAGCCTTCTGTTGGGAGCCACGACCCACCTCACGCTCAATGTGGCTGCCATTCCACTGCTGTGGGTTGTCCCGCTCGCGCTGTATCTGTTGAGTTTCATTCTGGTGTTCGCAAAATGGTCGCATGCCAATCACCGAGCGATGGTCATGACCTTGCCGGTGGTGCTGTTGCTCCTGATGTTTAATGCCATGCCATTTTCCCCATCGCTCCCGTATCTCGTTCAACTCCTGCTCCCTCTCGTAGGGTTGAGTCTGGTGGCCATGGTCTGTCATGGGGAACTAGCCAGAACGAGGCCCGCGACAGACCGGCTGACCATATTTTATTTGCTCATGTCCATTGGCGGGGCGCTCGGGGGCCTATTCAACGCCCTGATTGCACCGGTCGTATTCAGCGACATTTATGAGTACGACATCATTCTGGTACTCGCCGCCTGTGTGCTGCCACGTTTAGAAGGTGTCGATCCGCTGTGGCTTTCGCGATGGATCTCTTCTCAATGGGGGGCCCGCTTGCGGAACGCGGGAGACCTGCCGTGGATAGCCGTAGCAGTACTGACCGCCGCGCTCTGTAGTGCACTCAGCTATTCGTTGGCTCAACCGCCGCTCATCCTGGATGCCGTTCTCGCTGGTATTCCGTTGCTGTTATGCTATGCGTGCATCCGGCAGCCTCTTCATTTAGGACTGGCGCTCGGCGCCGTGCTCATCACCGCCAACGTCATCAGCAACGTGTTCGATGACCCAGTCTTGTATCAGACCCGCTCTTTCTTTGGCGTGCTCACGGTCAAAGCGGATGGAGATGTGCATCGGCTGAAGCACGGCACTATCAACCACGGCATGCAGCGTATGCAGCCGGAGTTGCGACGAGAATCGGTGAGCTACTTTCATCCCGCCGGACCATACGGACAAGTGTTTGCCGCATTCAGCGGGCCCGAATCCAAGAAGCGTATTGCCGTGACAGGACTCGGTATCGCGGCANNCTGTTTACGTATTACGACGACGCCATCCGCCGCGGGGTCGATCTGCGAGTGGTCGTCGGTGATGCACGACTGAAAATGCTGGAGGCTCCGGACGGCGCGTATGACATGATCATCCTGGACGCATTTACCTCCGATGCGATCCCGGTTCATCTCCTCACCCGCGAAGCTATGGAGATGTACCTGCAAAAATTGGCTCCCAATGGCCTGTTGGTTATTCACATCTCGAATCGGTATCTGGCGCTCGAGCCGGTATTGGGGAATCTCGAAAATGTCCTTCATTTATTTGGGCTGAAACAGTTCGGAGTATCGGATGACTCGATCCTGCAATACGCGGCGGACATTGTAATCATGGCAAAAGAAAAAGAAGCTTTCGGCGCCCTGGGCAAGGATCCACGGTGGACACCACTACAACAATCCTCAACAGTCGGCTTCTGGTCCGATGATTTCTCCAACGTCGTGAGCGCCATCAAATGGAGCAAATAGAGCGAATTGCTCGATCCCTGGCGCATGACCATGCCAGGCGGCCCGGTAGGGAGTGCGGGAGGATAAGGGGTCGGACGGTCTACCATCCTGTCGGATGCATTGGTATCTCCAAGGGAATCGCCATCTGAGAATCAGGAAACTATTGTGACGACGCAACGGAGCATAACTTGGCCATAGTCTGGTCGGCAACAATCTTCCTGAGCGCCTTCTTACTGTTTCTCGTCCAGCCCATGATGGCAAAGATGATCCTCCCGATGTTGGGAGGAACCCCGGCGGTCTGGAATGCCTGCATGTTGTTCTTCCAAACCACGCTCCTAGCCGGGTATGGCTATGTCCATCTGCTCAATTCGTGGGTAGCTCCTCGACGCCAGGTAGTTGTGCATCTGGTTTTGCTGGCTCTCCCGTTGCTGTTACTGCCCATCGGTATGCCTGCAGGATGGACCTCTCCCGATCAGACCAACCCTGTCCTCTGGGTGCTCCTTCTCTTGACCGTGGCGATCGGCTTTCCCTTCTTCATGCTCTCCACGACGGCCCCACTCTTACAGAGGTGGTTTTCTTGGACCGATCATCCGTCTGCTCGAGATCCCTATTTCTTGTATGCCGCGAGTAATGCGGGCAGCATGGTGGCATTACTGGGCTATCCGTTCGCCATCGAACCCTGGGTTCCCCTCAGAGGCACACAAGGACTGTCGCAGACGATGCTCTGGAGCATCGGGTATGGAACCCTCGTCACGCTCCTTGGAACATGTGCGTGGTTCCTCAGGCGCGCGCACGTGAACCAAGCCGCAACATCGACCTCCGGATCGGATGCTCAGACAGGCGCGCCTCTTTCGCCCCTGCCGATGCTGACCCGCCTACGTTGGATCCTTCTGGCCTTCATTCCCTCGAGCCTTCTGCTGGGAGCGACAACCCATATCACGCTCAATGTCGCGGCGATCCCGTTGCTCTGGGTCGTCCCGTTAGCGCTGTATCTGCTGAGTTTCATCATTGTGTTTGCAAAATGGCCGGCTGCCAATCACCGGGCCATGGTCATTGCCCTCCCGCTGATTCTGTTACTTATGGCCTTTGACGTAATGCCCGCCGCACCAGCCTTGCCCTATTGGATGAAACTCTTCCTCCCTCTCGTGGGATTGGGAATGGTGGCCATGGTCTGTCATGGCGAACTGGCGAGAACCAGGCCGTCGACAGACCGGCTCACGTTATTTTATCTCCTCATGTCTGTCGGGGGAGCTCTCGGCGGCGTCTTCAATGCGCTGATCGCCCCAGTGGTCTTCACGGACATTTATGAGTACGAGATCGTCCTGGTGCTCGCCTGCTTTATTTTGCCCCCCTTAGTGGAGAGAGATCGGCTCAGGACTGCGCGATGGTCGCCGTATCATTGGTCTGTAGGGAAGGGGCAGGGAAGAGATTGGGCCTGGGTGTTTGGTGTGGCAATCGTGACCGGCTTCTTCATCTGGTTCATTCGCCCACTGAAAGACCCGGCCTTTCTCTTAGAGATGGCCTGCACAGGTCTGCCGCTGTTCCTCTGCTATGCCACTGTGGGACAACCAGTTCGGCTGGGGCTGAGTCTCGCGGTCGTCCTGGTGATGGCGAATGCGGGCAGCGCCTGGTTCGGAGATCCGGTGTTGTATCAAACCCGCACCTTCTTTGGCGTCTTGAAAGTCGAATATACGAAGGAGAACAACACGCGCCAGTTGGTGCACGGCACGACTAATCATGGAATCCAACGTGTCGAACCGGAGGCCCGGCGTGAATCCGTGAGCTATTTTCATCCGACCGGTCCTTACGGGCAGGTGTTTGCGGCATTTAGCGGGCCGACTGCAAAGAAGAACATCGCCGTGACAGGGTTAGGCATCGCGGCGTTGGTGAATTATTGCGAGCAGGGGCAATCNNGCGATCCCGGTTCATCTACTCACTCGGGAGGCCATGGAGATGTATCTGCGGAAGCTGGCTCCTGGTGGACTTCTGGTGGCTCACATCTCGAATCGGTATCTGGCGCTTGAGCCGGTGTTGGGCAATCTCGCACAAACGCTCGGGCTTGTGGCTCTCAAGCAATTCGATTTTGCGAACGGAGTGCCCTTTAAATCAGGAGCCGATCTCGTCGTGATGGCGAGACAACATGAGGCACTAGGTCCCCTCGCGACGGACCCCCGGTGGACACCTGTCAACCAGGCCCTGTCCGTTGGGACCTGGTCAGACGATTTTTCAAACGTGGTGAGTATCATCAAATGGAGCAACTAAAGCGTATGGATTGATTACTGTAACGTCTTTCGATCATCTCTCATTTCCAGCCTCCCTTTCCTCCCCCAATCGAACAATGCGGTGACGATGAATCCTGGGAGAAGTCCCAAAGCGTGAAATGCTCCAAAACTTTGACACCCCAAAAGTCTCTATGCTAATGTCCGCGAAACTGTTGGGGTTCTAGTCACTGTCCATCAACTTTTTCCAGGGAACATCGCATGAGCGCACAGGGTAAGCATGTGATCATTGTGGCCGGAGCCGGACCAGCCGGAATGGCCGCTTCAAATATGCTGGCGAAGGCCGGCCATGACGTCATCATACTCAACCGCGACATCAAGTTCGGCGGACTGGCTGAGTACGGGATTTTTCCAGCCAAGCTGAAATTGCGCGGCGGTCTCAAAAAGCAATATTGGGAGATGCTGGAGCAGCCGAATGTGCACTACTTCGGCAACGTGTCCATCGGCAAAGGCAAAGACCTGACCGTGGAAGACGTTCGTGCGCTCGGCGCCAGTGCGGTCGTCTTTGCGATCGGCGCACAAGGCACCAAGGCGATCGGGGTGGAAGGAGATTCGGCGCAAGGCGTGTTCCATGCGAAAGATGTGGTCTACCACTTCAACCGCTTGCCGGGATTCGGTGATCAACCGTTTGAGATGGGCAAACACGTAGCTGTAATCGGCGTAGGAAACGTGATGGCTGACATTGCTCATTGGCTAATTCGTTATAAAAAGGTAGAACGGGTGACGGCTATAGCCCGACGTGGCCCATTGGAACGCAAGTATGATTCAAAAGAAATGCGTCCTATCTGCACGAACATGGATATCGACGCTATCACCCAAGAAGTCACGCGCATTAAGGATCGCCTTGCCGCCGTCGGTCAGAATGCCGACGAAGTCCTGAAAGGTCTGACGGACGAATTCACCAAGTGTGAGCCGGCAGTCAGCCCCACGAAAATGGGGTTCAAATTCCTGGCATCACCGAAACGTATCCTGGTCGACGGCAACAATCGGGTGCGCGGCCTGGAAATGGAAGACAATAAGCTGGAGCCCAAAAGCACCGACACGGCTGCCGTCGGACTCAAGCAATACTATGAATTTCCCTGTGACGCCGTCGTCTTTGCCGTCGGGGACAAGGTGGATGAGACAGTCGGGCTCCCCTATAAGAACGGACTTTTTGTCACCAATCCCAATAAGACGAACAACGACCCCGACGATGCACTCTTCCAAGCCTATGACGAGACCACCGGCAAGGCAGTGGATGGAGTATTCCTCACCGGGTGGGCGCGAAAAGCCAGCGAAGGTCTGGTCGGTGTCGCCAAGCGGGACGGGGAGTGGTCCGCGGAAGTGGTGACTCGCTATCTGGACACCAAGAACCCTGGCCAGCCGGTCTCAGCAAAGGCCGTCACAGATAAGCTGACAGCCTTGCTGAAAGAGAGAAAGAGCCATCCGGTGAATCTCGCCGGTCTCAAAGCGCTCGACGCCGCGGAGAAAGCGCATAGCGGCGAGACAGATTGTATCGGGGAATTCAAATACGCCACCAACCAGGAAATGCTCAACTTAATCGAACGGCGCTCGCACTAGGCAGACCCACGGGGAGACGGTTCAGCCGTCTCCCCACTTCAGTTTCTCCCGCAGCACTTCATAATATCGCGTCTCCGAAAACCGGATCAGTCTCGTGCGGTATTCTGAGACTTTGACCTCAATCGTATCGCCTTGCGAAATAGCCACGCCGACCTGGCCATCCATGGTGGCCATCGCTCCGTCATCCTTACTGGTCAACGTCACTTCGATTTCCGCTTCAGCCGGGACAATCAGCGGACGATGGGTGAGTGTGTGGGGACAGATCGGTGTCAGCACCAGCGACTGGACTGCCGGAGCCAAGATCGGGCCGCCGGCCGAAAGAGAGTAGGCCGTCGATCCCGTAGGGGTACTGACGATCAATCCGTCGCCGCGAAGATTCGTCACGAACTCGCCCTGGATTGCGATTTTCAGCTCAATCATTCTCGCCAAGGTGCCCTTACTGATCACGACATCATTGAGGACGGCCCCTTGCGTGACCGTCTCTCCATGCCGGTGTACATGGGTCTTGAGCATGAGTCGTTCATCTAACACAAAGTCGTTGGCAAAGACTCGATCGAGGGAAGGATAGAGATTCTCCAAACGAACTTCGGTGAGAAACCCCAGCCCGCCCATGTTGACTCCAAGTATGGGAATGCCTCGCTCTCCGGCGAGACGCGCCGCATTCAGCATCGTTCCGTCACCACCCAATACCAGCAACACATCGGCCTGACTGGCCAGCTGCGTCTTCTGAATGCCCCCGGTCTCGCCAAGCAATGCAGCAGAAGTCGTATCCAATAACGCAACGATGTTCTTCGCCCGTAACCAGGAGACAACGCTCTGCAGCGTTTCCTTGACCTCTGGAAACTTGGGCTTGGTCAGAATGCCGATACTCTTGCGTTGCATAGGAGTTCCGGGTGCCTGCGATCATGGATCGGTGAAAGGTGCGGGATTGTATCGGGACGCTTCTCGGACTGTCAACGCAACATCGACGCGCGATCGCAGTTTGATGCGATGACAATGACAGCACCCTCACAGTCGTTTCGCATCACTGTCGGATTCGCATGCAACCTTGACACTCGAAAAGGCGGTAGTTAGAATTAGGCCAAGATTTTCCATAGGTTCGCGCAACCGACAGTACTACCAGTCTATTACCAGACCAGAAGGAGGCAGGATGTTCGAACGATTCACGGACAAGGGTCGGAAGATCATCATCCTGGCACGGGAAGAGGCCGAGCGGCACCAGAACGATTATCTCGGGACGGAGCACTTGGTTCTCGCGATTCTCCGTGAATCCGACGGTATCGCCCTGATGATCCTAAAAAAGATGGGGCTCTCCACGGAACAGATCCGGCTCGAAATTGAGCGGAATCTGCCCGGCGGCGGAACTACCATGACGTTCGGGGAAATTCCCTTCAGCCCACGCGTCAAGAAAGTAATCGAATACGGTGTGGAAGAGGCCAGACTGTTGGGCCATAACCATATCGGTAGCGAGCATCTCCTGCTCGGCCTCTTGCGGGAAGAGGAGGGGATCGGCGGAAAAATTCTCCGTAGTCTCGGAGCCAATCTGCTGACGGCCAGACAGTTAACCGTCACCTTCCTCAGAAAGTCTGCGCCGCGCGAGCGAGATAGGAAGAGTAATACACCGGCACTCGATGAATTCGGACGGGATCTCACCCAGATGGCCCAAGAAGGTCAGTTGGATCCGGTCATCGGTCGCGCCGATGAAATCGAACGCGTCCTTCAGATTCTCAGCCGTCGAACCAAGAATAATCCGGTCCTCATCGGAGAGTCGGGAGTCGGCAAGACCGCTATCGTCGAAGGCTTGGCTCAANNCGGCCAGTTTGAAGAGCGGCTGAAGGTTGTGATGAAGGAAATTGTGCAGGCCGGCAATATCATCATCTTCATCGATGAATTGCACACACTCGTCGGAGCCGGGGCCGCAGAGGGATCGATCGATGCCTCCAATATGCTGAAGCCCGCGCTGTCGCGTGGCGAGATCCAATGCATCGGTGCCACCACCTTGGATGAGTATCGAAAGCACATTGAAAAGGACGGAGCCCTCAAGCGACGGTTTCAGCCGATTCATGTCCAGCCCCCGAGCATGGACGAGGCGGTGCTCATTATCCAGGGACTCAGAGACCGCTACGAAGAGCACCATGGCGTCGAGATTTCAGAAGATGCCATCGTCGAAGCAGTAAAACTTTCCGACCGGTACATTACCGATCGGTTCCTCCCGGATAAAGCGATCGATTTGATCGACGAAACCGGCTCGCGCGCCAAACTCCAGACCTACGCCTTGCCGTCTGAGTTGAAGGCGATGGAGCAGGAACTCAAGAAGGTCTCCCGGGATAAAGAACTCGCGATCTCGATGCAAAACTTCGAAGAAGCCGTGCGCCACCGCGAAGAAGAAGAGCGGTTGCGAAAACTGCTGGATGAATCGAAACGCGAATGGAAAAAGAGCCAGGAAAAGAACAAGCCGACCATCGGAAAAGAAGACGTGGCCTACGTCGTCTCGAAGATGACCGGCATTCCGCTCTTTAAATTGGAAGAAGAAGAGTCGAACAAGTTGCTGCATATGGAGGATTTCCTCCACAAGCGTGTCATCGGTCAAAACGAAGCGATTTCAGCCGTGTCGCGCGCCATCCGCCGCTCACGGGCCGGCTTGAAAGATGCGAAAAAGCCTATCGGCTCTTTCATTTTCATGGGTCCCACCGGCGTCGGCAAAACCGAGTTGGCCAGGACGGTCGCAGAATTTTTATTCAACAGCGAAGATGCGTTGATTCGCGTCGATATGTCCGAATACCAAGAGAAGTTCACCAGCTCACGACTCTTTGGAGCCCCTCCGGGCTATGTCGGCTATGAAGAGGGTGGACAGCTGACCGAGAAGGTCCGCCGCCGTCCGTATTCCGTGGTGCTCTTCGATGAAATCGAGAAGGCCCACCCGGACGTGTTCAACGTGTTGCTCCAAGTTCTGGACGACGGAGTCTTAACCGATAGCCTCGGACGTAAAGTGGACTTCAAGAACACCGTCATCATCATGACCTCGAACATCGGGACAAAGATGATTCAAAAGGGTGTGTCGCTCGGCTTCCAGAGCACGGAAGGGGAGCAGGCGAGGAGAAAGAAGGAAGAAGTGATGGGCGAATTACGCCGCTCCTTCAGCCCTGAGTTCCTGAACCGGATCGACGAAGTCGTGATCTTCCATCAGCTGGAGAAGGAACAGCTCTACACCATTCTTGATATTCTGATCCGTGAGCTGAACTCGCGTCTTGTGGAAAGAGGTGTCGAGATCGAGCTGGATGACGAAGTCAAACAATGGCTGATCAAAGAAGGATATGAGCCGTTGTATGGGGCTCGCCCAATGCGCCGGACCATTCAACGCGCCATCGGTGACCCGCTCTCCGATGATCTCATCAGAGGACGGTTCAAGGACAGCCGCAAAATCAAGGTTGTGCTTCGTGACGGAGCTCCAACCTTCATTGAGCAGGAGACGATGGCCAGCGTGTAACCCGTCCATCGAGGTACGCTCGTACGAAAGATTGCGATTGATTCAGCTGCACCCCCTGCGGTCATTGACTGCAGGGGGTGCATGCTTTTCAGCGACAGAGTGTGGTAACTCTACAGAGTCATGACGACAAGCGCATCCGCTGCAACCGAACACACCACCGCCTGGACCCCATGCCCGATACTGGGGATTGAATCCTCCTGCGATGAAACGTCGGCTGCAATCCTGAATCACGACGGAACAGTCCTCTCTAACATCGTGTCGTCACAGGACTCGGTTCATCGCCGATACGGCGGCGTAGTTCCTGAACTGGCCGCACGCGCCCATCTGAGCACCATTGACCGGGTTGTCCAGTCCGCGCTGGTTGAAGCACGTCTTTCCAGGCATGATCTTGGGGCCATCGCCGTCACGCAAGGACCCGGTCTGGCCGGTGCACTCCTGGTCGGACTCAATTATGCCAAAGGATTGGCCTATGGCTTATCGCTCCCGCTGATCGGCGTCAATCATCTTGAAGGTCATATCGCCTCTGCCTGGTTGGCAGATGCCACATTCCCGTTCCCATGCATTGTCCTTGTCGTATCCGGGGGACATACCCATCTGTTCAAGAGAGAAGCCGACGGTCAAACCATACTGTTGGGCTGTACGAGAGACGATGCCGCCGGTGAAGCGTTTGATAAGGGCGCGCAAATGCTCGGCCTGGACTATCCGGGCGGGCCTGCAATCGATCGACTGGCGCGCCAAGGCAACCCCAAGACTATTCGCTTCCCCTTGTCTCGCTTGCAAAAAAGCAGTTTGGAATTTAGCTTCAGCGGGCTGAAAACGTCGTTGCTCTATCGGCTTCGCGGAATGGACGCCGCGGCACGTACCGCTCAGGCCGCCGACCTGGCAGCCGGCTACCAAGAAGCGATCGTGCGCGTCCTCGTCGATCGGGCCTTTGTGGCGGTACGGTCTAGCGGTGTGAGGGCACTGGCTGTAGTCGGGGGGGTCTCTGCCAACTCACGCCTCCGCGCGCTGCTCACCGCGAGAGCCCAGGAAGAGGGAGTCAGGCTCGCGCTGCCTCCGATGGCCTACTGTACCGACAACGCCGCCATGATTGCATCTGCCGGGAGACAATCGCTCCTAAGCGGGCAACGGCCCGTCGCTGATCTTGAGATTCTTCCATCACTGCGACCGGGTACCTACGCCGGTCGTACAACCGGCCACGCCCGTTAACCAAGAGGCTGCTTATTCCTGACATACAGGGCAAAACCCTCGGACTTCGTGCCAGCCAACTCGCCGCGATCGAGCATCTCTATCGACGACGGAATGCGGTCGATGATGTCCTTTCACTTGAACTGGCAACAGAGCTCTCAACGCTCTCGGCTGAGTACCGGCGTCCGATCTCGCTGCTACTCACCAGACGCGGGGTCGTACAGGAAATCATCGTGGGGACCGACATGGTCTTGTCACCCACCACGCTGTCCAAATTTCGTGCAGGCCCCCGTTCACTGCGAGGACTTCGCCTGATTCGAACACAACTGCAAGACCGGCCCTTAAGCCAGGAAGATCTGACCGATCTCGGCTACCTGCGCCTCGACCTGATCGGCCTCCTCTCGGTGTCACAAAACGGCACCCCTGGCACGCTCTATCTGGCGCATCTCCTGCCACCGAATGAAACCGGGCGGCTCTGCGAAATCCTCAAACCGACGCCGCTACAGGAATGCCCCATCGTCTTCGACCAATTCATCAAAGACCTCGAAACGGACCTCCAAGAAGCACTCAAGCATCACGCCGTCACCAGCGGGAGTGAGTCCGCCATGCTGGTCAGCGCATCGTCACAAGGCCGTGCCGAGCAGGAAGAACGGCTGGATGAACTTGCCGACCTTGCCGCCTCTGTCGGCGTCACCGTGATTGATAAGACTGCGCAGCGCATAGGAGACGGTCACCAGCGATACCTGCTGGGAAGCGGAAAACTGAAAGAAGTACTGATACAAACCCTGCATAAGGGCGCGGATATGGTCATCTTTGATCAAACGCTCACCCCCGCCCAGGCGCGGGCGATTGCCGAAATGACAGACATCAAAATCATCGACCGGACCCAGTTGATCCTCGACATTTTTGCGCGCCGGGCCCATAGCCGGGAAGGCAAGGTCCAGGTGGAACTGGCGCAATTACGCTATCTGCTCCCGCGCCTCTCCGGACAAGGCACACAGCTCTCGCGCCTCGGCGGAGGGATCGGAACCAGAGGCCCTGGAGAAACGAAACTGGAAACCGATCGCCGGAAGATTCGCGATCGGATTACCCACCTGGAGCGTGAGATCGAACAATTCTCCAAGCATCAGGACCAACGTCGCGCGCGCCGGGAACGGCAGGGACTTCCGGTCCTCTCCTTTGTCGGCTACACCAACGCCGGAAAGTCGACATTACTGAACATCCTCACCGAGAGTCACGTCTCAGCCGAAAACCGCCTCTTTGAGACATTGGACACGACCAGCCGCCGCCTGCGCTTCCCCCAGGATCGGGAAGTCATCGTGACCGATACGGTCGGGTTTATCAGAGATCTCCCCAAAGAATTGGTCGGGGCGTTCCGGACGACGCTGGAGGAATTACGCGAAGCCGATTTACTCTTGCATGTCGTCGATGCGAGCGCACCCGATATCGATGTTCAGATGAAGGCCGTCCTGGATATCCTCGAGGAATTGACCCTCGACAAGATCCCGCAAGTCCTTATCTTCAATAAGTGCGATCGGCTCCCCGCGGCTCAGGCCGAAGCCTTGTGCCGCCGCTATGACGCGATCGGCATCTGCGCCTTGGACGCATCCACACTGCACCCGCTGATTGACCACCTGGCGACGCGTGTCCACACAATGACCAGCACGCAGGAACGGGACATTCCACCCCAGCCGGCCCAGGACCCTGCACTTGCATCTCCAAATTAACCGCGGCAGAATTGCGCCACTTTCAATGAACGCTCATTCGCGCCGCCATTCATCAGAGACAGCAAAACCGGCCACGCTAGCACGGCTGCTGCTCAAGCATCAGCCGAAAGCCGAGATGGAACTAACCCACCAGTCTCCGTGGGAATTGCTCGTCGCCACGATCCTCTCTGCCCAGTGCACCGACCAGCGGGTCAATCAAGTCACGCCGGCGCTGTTCAAACGATTTCGTCGTCCGCAGGACTTTGCATCAGCCGCTCCGCTCGAGCTTGAAACCCTCATTAAATCGACCGGGTTCTATAAGAATAAAGCCAAGCACTTGATCGGATGCGGCAAAGCCGTCACGGAACGATTCGGCGGGACCGTTCCGCAGCGTATGGAAGAATTGACGACCATCCCGGGAGTCGGCCGCAAAACCGCGAACGTGATCCTGGGGACTGCCTTCGGGCAACAGTCGATTGTCGTCGACACGCATGTCAAACGGGTCGCCAATCGACTGGGCCTGACCACTTCGGACAATCCCGAGCGGATCGAACAGGAATTGCAACGACAATTCCCCGAAGCTCAATGGACCGCCATTTCTCAGCGCATTCTCCTGCACGGGCGCTATATCTGCCTGGCGCGCAAACCTCTCTGCAACTCATGCCCGCTCTACGCGGAATGTCACTGGAAAGGAAAGC
>CXWL01110976.1_pt1 | contig 13036 bp, 13 predicted proteins | sample 590931 | NCBI WGS metagenome assembly CXWL01 (sample SAMEA3498368, study PRJEB10139) | groundwater metagenome | biome: water well; material: biofilm material | place: Germany | collected 2015-04-27
CGGCAGCACGGTATTGTTGTCCTGGTTGCGCCGCAGAACCTCAAGATGGATGCGCAGAAATTTTCCGACCACATCTGGGCCGAGTTTTCCCCACACAAAGTATCGTTGATCCTGATTGACCCTGATCTGCGGAAAAACACCGAAGAAGAACTCCTCGGGATGGGATATTCCTGCCTGCTGAAAACTCCCGTTGACAAGACGCTTTTGTTTAACGCGCTGCATGGTGTTATGGCAGCTCCAGCCGCGCCCGGCGCCATCTCGTTCAAGGATTACTACGAGCGCAACAACCCGGGAAAACGTGAACTCAATATTTTAGTGGCGGACGATAACGGCACCAACCGCAAGATCATCTCGAAAATTCTGGAGCGTGGCGGCCACCGGGTGGACTTGGTGGAAAACGGCGAGCAGGCATTGAACATGCTGGAAAGCAGGCAATATGACCTGGTGATACTGGATATGTACATGCCGATCATGGGAGGGCTGGAAGCGGCGAAAATCTACCGGTTTACCGCAGGATACAATCCTGCTACCCCATTTGTTGTTCTGACGGCCAACGCAACCATCGAGGCGCGGCGCGAATGCGAGGAGGCAAAGATAGATGCCTTCCTCACCAAACCCGTAGATGCGACCACGTTGCTCAACGCTGTGGCGCGACTTACTGCGGCCCACCGAAGCGCCCAGTCGGAGGAGAGGCCGGTTAGCGTACCACTTCCCGCAGCAGCCAAAGACCCCGCAAAACTACTTGACGACAGCACCTTGCGCCGCCTGATACTGCTTGGTGAAGGAGGGGGGTTTGTTGAAAGCGTGATCCAGGGTTTCGTTTCAGAAAGCGGATTGCTGATTGATTCCATGAGAACTGCGTTGCTCAGGTACGAGTATTCTACTTTCAGAGACCTGGTTCACACTCTCAAAGGGGGAGCTGGCAACGTGGGGGCCAATGCCCTGTTTCAAATATGCCGCGAGATACTGCAACTGAATCATGCGGACTTGCAAGCTTCAGCCTACGACTCGTTGAGCGAAATAGAAGAAAGTTTCAAATCCACCCGGCTCGCGCTGGCGCAATACTTGGCAAAACCCTCCGAAAACCTGAGCATCACGCAGTAAACTCCTCTCCGGAACTGTCGCCCAATGCCGCTGTTTTCCTCGACTCCTGGGGTAGAAATGGGTGTAATGGATCGTTCCGGCCATACTGCTTTTGTTGCGAGCGCACCAGGCGATCCATGATTTTCATATCCCTCTCCCCCAACTGCATGGCTGCATCCACCCAGATGGTCGTAATGTCCATCATTTCCTGGTAAGTGACCGGATTAAAGCGCTGCCTTGCTCTTTGCACCGCCATAAACCCTATAGAGCTGGAAGACTTGGATTGCCTTTTGCAGTAATCGTAAACTGCTTCTTCTCCTTCGCCATCTTCCGCCAGAACGTCAACCAACCCCAGCATGTAAAGCTCTTCCGCGCTATAAACTTTTCCGCTCAGGATCATTTTTTCGGCCTGCTGAATACCGAGCTTCCTTGCCACCAAACTGTATGCGCCCATGCCGGGAAACATATTGAACAGGATTTCCGGGAACCCCATTTTGCTGCTGCGTTCGGCAATGACAACATCGCTGGATAAAACGGTTTCCAGCCCTCCACCAAGTGCATATCCTTGAACCAGCGAAATAGTGATCAGAGGCAAGCTGTAATGGTTAATCCTTGCGAACATCGCATCAACGCACATGGTCGCGTAAAGCGTTAGCGCCTGGCGGTCACGTTTGCCGATTAGCTGGCTGAACAGCGCAATGTCGCCGCCCAGATTGAATACCCCGGGGATTTTTGAACACACCACCGCGTAGTGGACGGGTTTTAATTTGCCCGCAACAAACATTTTCCCGCCGCTATTTTTAATAGTGCGGTTGTAATGGATCAACTCGGCCAACAACTCCTGGTTAAAACAGGGAGTGCCGGAAGGGTGCATCTGCGCCCACGTAATCCCATATTCCGGATCAAATCGCGCCGTCATTTGATCCCCTTCAACTACAGTCGCCAGCGAGTTTTTTACAAAAGGCTTGAACTCCACTCTTCCCATGGTTATCTCCTAAGTCACACCTTGCCCAGTGAACCGTCAAATGTCCCACACGATGCACCTTAACACCGGAAACGGTGAGGAAAGGTTGAAATAGAGACGTAAAACCGCGCTAATTCATGGATTTGGCAACGACGCATGAACCATGTACAGCGTATTGCTGACGCACCATGCCAACCATCAGGCCGGTTGGGGCCGGTCTGCATTGATAGATTTCTCGATATATGGCTCAATGGCAGAGAGCTATCGCAAGAGGTGCAGAATGGTAATGCAACCATGAAATTCAGGATATATCGCTACAACCATGAAACAGGCGCCCGGCCAACCATGCAGGATTACGAACTGGATATCGAGGCGGGCGACAAAATGCTGCTGGATGCGCTGGTACTGATCAAGGAGCAGGACGACAGCTTGAGCCTGCGCAAATCCTGCCGCGAAGGGGTGTGCGGCTCCGATGCAATGAACATCAACGGCCGCAACGGCCTGGCGTGCATCACGCCGCTATCCGGCCTGAAGCAGCCGATCGAACTGCGCCCGTTGCCCGGCCTGCCAGTGATCCGCGACCTGATCGTAGATATGACCCAGTTTTTCAAGCAGTACCATTCAATCAAACCGTACCTGGTGAACAACGATCCGCCGCCGGAAACGGAGCGCCCGCAATCACCCGCGCAGCGCGCCGAGCTGGATGGTTTGTACGAGTGCATCCTGTGCGCGTGCTGCACCACTTCGTGCCCGTCATTCTGGTGGAACCCGGACAAATTTGTCGGGCCGGCGGGGTTGTTGCAGGCGTATCGGTTTATCGCCGACAGCCGCGACCAGGTTACCGGCGAACGGCTGGATAACCTGGAAGACCCCTACCGGCTGTTCCGTTGCCATACCATCATGAATTGCGTGGACGTATGCCCCAAGGAATTGAACCCGACCCGCGCCATCGGCAAAATAAAAGACCTGATGGTGAAGCGCGCGGTATGAAAGAAGTTGAGCGGGTGCGCTGGCGTTGCCGCCGGGGCTTGCTGGAACTGGACATCGTGCTGGGGCGCTTCGTCGAGCAGCACTACTCTGGGCTGAATGCGGCGCAGCAGGCCGCGTTCGGCGCATTGCTGGACACGCCGGACAACCCGCTGTGGGATATGATCGCGGGCAAGCAGGAAGCGGCGACGGGCGAAGATCAGGCTCTGCTGGATAAGATAAGGGCCGCTTAAGTAACGGCCTTAATTTGTAGGTGCGAATTCATTCGCACGAAACGCGATGTGCGAATGAATTCGCACCTACTTGGGGATTTCTATGGAAAACAAACGGGTTGCAACACTGACGCTGGACGATGGCCGGAGCATCGAGTTGCCGATCCTGTCCGGCACGCTCGGCCAGGACGTGATCGATATCCGCAACCTGAACAAACTGGGCGTGTTCACTTACGACCCGGCGTTTTTTGTCACGGCCAGTTGCACTTCGGCGATCACCTATATTGATGGCGATGCCGGGCTGCTGTATTACCGGGGATACCCGATCGAACAACTGGCCGAGCATTCCGATTTTCTCGAAGTGTCTTACCTGCTGCTGAACGGTGAATTGCCGAATTCCCAGCAAATTTCCGAATTCAGGGATGTTGTGACGCACCACACCATGGTGCATGAGCAGATCGTGCGCTTTTATTCCGGCTTCCGCCGCGACGCGCACCCGATGGCGGTAATGGTCGGCGTGGTGGGCGCGCTGTCGGCGTTCTATCACGATTCGCTGGATATCAACGACCCGCGCCACCGCGAGATTTCCGCGATGAGGATGCTGGCGAAAGTGCCGACGCTGGCGGCGATGGCGCACAAGTACTACGTCGGTGCGCCGTTCATGTTTCCGAAAAACAGGCTCAGGTATACGGCAAATTTCATGCACATGATGTTCGCCACTCCCGCCGAAGATTACGAGCCTAATCCGGTGCTGGTGCGCGCGCTGGACCGCATCCTGATCCTGCACGCCGACCACGAGCAGAACGCCTCCACCTCGACGGTACGCCTGGCCGGTTCGAGCATGGCCAACCCGTTCGCCTGCATCGCCTCCGGCATCGCCGCGCTGTGGGGGCCGGCGCACGGCGGCGCCAACGAGGCCGCGCTGAAAATGCTGGAAGAAATCGGCGACATCTCGCGCGTCAAAGAATACGTGCAGGGCGTGAAGGACAAAAAATACCGCCTGATGGGCTTCGGCCACCGCGTTTACAAAAACATGGACCCGCGCGCTGCGGTGATGCGCAAGACCTGCTACGAAGTGTTGAAGGAACTTAAGCTGGAAAACCACAAACTGTTCGAACTGGCGATGGAGCTGGAGCGCGTCGCCTTGAGCGACTCGTACTTCATCGAGCATAAGCTGTACCCGAACGTGGATTTCTATTCCGGCATCGTGCTGCGCGCGCTGGGCATCCCGGTCAACATGTTCACGGTGATCTTCGCGGTGGCGCGCACCGTAGGCTGGATCTCGCAGTGGAACGAAATGATCGCCGAGCCCGACCACAAGATCGGTCGCCCGCGCCAACTGTATCAGGGTGCAACCCGGCGCGACTACGTGCCGGTCGGCAAGCGCTGACAGTCTTATTCCAATTCCAGATTAGAAGGCCGCCAATTGCCACCATATGCCGTTCGCCCTGAGCTTGTCGAAGGGTGTGAGTGGGGGGGCTTGTGGTTCGACAGGCTCACCACGAACGGGTTAGATTATTGGTGTTTCAATTTGGAATTGGAATTACCGGACAAGCAGGCACTGGCGCGGCCCGCTATTGCCTCCTGCGCCACCACAACCAGCCGCCCACCAGCACCATCAGCATGGGCAGCACGACCAGAAAGCCGATGCTGACAACAGCCAGGCCGGTATTGCTCAAGGTGATCGCGCCGTCTTTCACCGCGCGCGGCGGGATGGTGATGAGCTTTTCTTCACCGCACAGCCAGTTCACCATGTTGGTGCCGAGATCCAGATTGCCGCCGTTGCCGGAATAGGCGTTGGCGAGGAACGCGCCGCTGCCCGCCACCACGATGCGCTGCTCGCGGTCGTTCACCTCGCGTTGCAGGGCGAGCGCGATGGTGGCCGGGCCGGGCACGTCATGGTTTTTGTCGAACACCGGTTTTCCCTGTACGGTACGGCTGCTCACCCAGCCGCGCGGTGCGACATCCACCAGCCGGGCGTGCTCCCATTCCTTGCCCTCCTCCAACCCGATGGCGCGCGCCGATGGGAAAACGGTAATCAGGCTGAAATTGCGGGTGACAGGGTGCGGCGGATAACCCGCACCAATGGCCCAGTTTGCCGGTGCGCGCATTTCTTCGGCGGCAGGGTCAACCACGGTGCCGGGGGTAAGCAGCAGCCCCAGCTTTTCGGCGAGCGGCTCCAGCCCGCGCAGCGGCTCGGCATCCACCAGCCACAACAGCTTGCCGCCGCCTGCGACATAGCGCAGCAACTTGTCGGTTTCGCCCGGCAGCAGATCTATTTGCGGCTGGGTGACGACCAGCATCGCGGCGTTGGCCGGCACGTCCTGTGCCAAAGCAAGATTCAGCGGACTCAAGCGGTAGCCATTCTGTTGCAACCGTTTGCCGAACTCTCCGAGATCATGGTTGGCAATTCCTTCCAGGCTGCGCTCGCCGTGTCCGTCCAGATACATCAGCAATTGGTTTTTCCGGTGCGCCAGACGCAGCAGCGCCCCGGTAAGGGTCTGCTCGTTCAGCGTGGTGAGGTGCTCGGTGCGCCCGCCGTAGCTGACCAGCATTTCGCCATTGGCGCGGATATTGACCTTGCGCGCCTCCTCCGGCTGTTTGACCGGGTCAATGAAGGTCAGCTTGATGTCGGGCTTGTAGCGCTGATACAGGGCGACAAAGTCGCGGATCAGCTTGTGCAGATCACCCAGTTTGGCATCTTGCCCGGCGGCATACACCGCCAGCTCGATTTCACCGGGCAACTGCTTCAGCACCTCCACGCTGCCGGGCTCCAAACTGTTGGCGGCGTTTTGCGTCAAGTCCCAGCGCGCCGGATAACGCGCGGCGAGCTGGGCCAGCGCGACTACCGCCGCGAGCAGCAGCAAGACAAAGGCAGCATTTTTCAGGAAGAGCTTATTCATGGGTACGGCAAGCGATCATTAGCCACGGATGAACACGGATATGCACGGATAAAACCACTGATTTCCCCGATCCGCCGCATGTTTTCTGATCACCCGTAAAACCGGTTGTTGTTCAGCCGCCGCACCGCAAGCAGCAGAAAGGCGGCACAAAACAGCAGGAAATACACCAGGTCGCCGCTATTCAGCAGGCCGACGTTGAAGCTCTCGAAATGGCTGGTCGGGGCGAGCGAGCGCCAGGCGCTATCGCTATCCGTCGCGCTGGCTTCCACCAGCCATAGCCCGGAAAGCGCGGCCAGCGCCGCGATGGCGGCGACGGCCGGCTGCGCGGTGAGCGCGGAAACATACAGCCCCAGCGCGGCATAGCTGGCGGCAAGCAGCAGCAGCCCCAGCGCGTTGGCGAGCAGCAGCCCTTTATCCAGTTGCGTGCCCGCGCCCAGCGCCAGCACCATCACCAGGCAGCTCGAAACGACAGGCAGCAGGAACAGCAGCAGGGCGACAAACTTTCCCAGCACGATTTGCGCGCAGGAAACCGGCGCGGTCATCAGCAGCGTCAAGGTTCCGTTGCGCCGCTCTTCCGCGATCATGCGCATGGTAAAAACCGGCACCAGCAACATCATGACCAGGGCGGCGGCCCCGAACAGCGGCACCGCGATGGCTTGCGTGGCACCCGGCGCGTTGGCGAGCAGCGCCAGTTGCGCCTGTACTTGCAGGAAAGCGTCTAGGCGCGCGAGAAAGAACCAGGCAAAAATGAATTGCAGCGCGCCCAGAATCAGCCAGGTCGAGGGTGCGGCAAACAGGCTGCGCAGCTCCTTGAGGGCAATAGTGGCAATCACGAAGTCTCGCCTTGGGTAATTTTCACGAACACCTCCTCCAGCCTGGATTGGAGCGGCACCAACTGTTCCGCCCGCCAGCCGCGCTGCCCGGCCAGCTCCAGCAAAATAGCGCCCGGGTTGCTGCCGGTCTGATGCAGGATGCGGAACTGCGTGGCCGTAACCTGTTCCGCCCGGCTCACTCCGGCGATAGCCTGTAGTTCGGATAGTTCCGGCGGAGCCAGCAGAGTGACGACAAAGCCGGGCTGAAGCCCGTATTGCTGCATCCGGGCGCTGCTGTCCCCGTAGATCAGGCGACCATGATGCATGATCTCGACGCGGTCGCAGATGCTTTCCACTTCACCCAGCAGATGGGTGGAAAGAACCACGCTGCCCGTATTGCCCAACTCGCGGATCAGCGCGCGAATATCGCGGATCTGCGAGGGGTCGAGGCCGACCGTAGGCTCATCCAGAACGATGACATCCGGCCCGTGAATGATCGCCTGCGCGATACCGACGCGCTGCTGGTAGCCCTTGGAGAGGGTGCCGATCATTTTCTGTCCGACCTCGTGCAAGCCGCAACGGCGCTTGGTTTCAGTCAGCGCCGCAGCGGCTTCGGCGCGCGGGGTGCCGCGCAGGCGGGCGGCGAATTGCAGGTAACTATCCACGCTCATATCCCGGTACAGCGGCGGGGTTTCCGGCAGAAAGCCGATGCGCGCTTTGGCTTGTTTCGGCTGACGCGCAAGATCGAAGCCGCATACCGTAATCTGACCGGAATGTGGTGCCAGCGCGCCGGCCAGCATGTGCAGCGTGGTACTCTTGCCCGCGCCGTTGTGGCCGAGCAGGCCCAGCACCTCGCCGCGCCGGAGTTCCAGCGACAGGTCGCGAACCACCTCGCGCCCGTCGAAGCGGCGGCTCAGGTTGCGCGCGGACAGGGTTACCGGTGTTGCGGCTGGCATGAGGGCATGAAATTGCGGTTGTGATGAAAGCCCAATATAACCTAATATTGGCTTCTTGAAAGCTTGGCAAAAACCGGCAACTTTGGATTATTTGAATTTTTCGGCGGTGGCACAGTCATACGCCCGTTGCAATATTACAGCCATACCGACCCACCAGACATGATGACCTCCAGCCGTAGCGCAATTATTTTTTCCATGTTGCTGGCCGCATGCGCCCACACGCCGCAGCAGGCCAAGGAAGCCCCGGAAAAACAAGCGGAAACCGCGCAAACAGGCGCAGCTGCATCCGATTTGCAGACGAAGAAATCGCTGAATTTACCCAAGCAAGAGCTGACCGGCCAAATGCTTTACGAATTCCTGCTGGGCGAAGCGGCAAACCAGCGCGGCAATAGAGGCTTGGCCACACGCATTTACACCGGGCTGGCCAGCTCCACGCGCGACCCCCGGGTAGCGGCTCGCGCCGCAAGCCTGGCTTACGAGTCGCGCGACATGGAAGCGGCAACGGAAGCGTTCAACCTGTGGCTGGAACTGGAGCCCGCCTCGCTGCAAGCGAAGCAGATGCTGTCCATGATGCTGGTGAGCGGAGGCAAACTGGAAGAAGCACGCCCGCATCTTATAGGCATGCTGGCGGCTTACCCTGACAAGATCGGGCACGCCCTTATGAGGATATATCCGTTCTTTTTGCGGCACCCGGACAAGGTCGCAGCTTTCAACCTGTTGCGCGATCTGGCGCAGCCCTACCCGCAAGTGGCGGAAGCGCACTGGGTAGTGGCGCAGGCGGCGGAAGCGGCGGGCAAGCACGATCTGGCGCTGGAAGAGGTGCGCATGGCGCGCACCTTGCAACCTGGCATGGAGTCGGCGGCGGTCGTAGAGGCGCAACTGTTGCGGCGCGAATCGCCGCAGCGCGCCATAGACATGCTGAGAAAACACGTGTCTGCTTACCCTCAAGCCGGTGAAGCGCGCCTGTTTTACGCCCGCCTCTTGCTGGAGCAAAAGCGCTTTGCGGAATCGCGCAAGGAGTTCCAGTATCTACTCGAAGCGCATCCGGGAAACCCGGATCTGGCGTTTGCCGTAGCGATGCTGTCGCTGGAGATGGGCGAGCTGGAGCCGGCGGAAAACCAGTTGCGGCAAGCGCTGGATAAGGGCAAAAAAGACGAAGATACCGTGTATTTCTACCTCGGCCAGTTGAGCGAGGCAAAGAAAAATGATGCGGAAGCGCTGCAATACTACCGCAAGGTACAAAATGGCGAGCACGCCTATGCCGCCCACCTGCGCATGGCCGTTCTGGCCGCCCAATCGGGTAATCTCGATGAGGCGCGCAAATACCTGCACCAAGCCACCCCGCAAAACAACCAGCAGCGCGTGCAGTTGCTGTTGACCGAGGCGCAATTGCTGCGCGAAGCAAAGCAGGTTGAAGCGGCTTATCAGGTATTGATCCAAGGCCTGGAAAAACTGCCCAGCCACCCCAACCTGCTCTATGTAGCCGGGATGCTTGCCGACCAGATCGGCAAGCACGGCGAATTCGAGCAGATGATGCGCAAAGTGATCGAGATTCAGCCCGATCATGCGCAGGCCTACAATGCATTGGGCTACAGCCTGCTGGATCGCAACGAGCGCATCGAAGAAGGGATGCAACTGGTAGAAAAAGCCAACCAGCTCGCGCCGGATGACAGCGCGGTGATAGACAGCGTGGGATGGGGGCATTACCGCCTCGGCAACCTCCCCAAGAGCCTGGAATTCCTGCGCCGCGCCTATTCCGCCAACCCCGACCCGGAAATCGCCGCCCATCTGGGGGAAGTGCTGTGGGCGCACGGCGATAAGGAGCAGGCGAAGAAAATCTGGGATGACTCGATGAAATCGCACCCGGACAACGCGGTATTGCAGGCAGTGATAAAGAAATTTCTGCCCTGATGCGCCCGGCAGCGGCGCTTGTCGCGCTCGTTCTTGCGGGATGCGCAACCTCTCCCCAGGCGCCGCAGTCGCTGCGCTCTACCTTGGTCGGGCAGTCCGCATTCGCCCTGAACGGACGCATCGCCGTCAACCATGATGGCCAGCGATCCTCCGCCACCATGCGTTGGACCCACCTCCCCACCGAAGATGAAATCCTGCTGTTCGCTCCACTCGGACAAACCGTTGCGCGCATCCGCCGCGATGCGGGCGGCGTAGTGCTGGATACTTCAGACAAGCATTACCGCGCGCGGGATGCCGAGGAACTGACACAACTGGCGCTGGGCTGGCACTTGCCGCTGGGCGGGCTGCAATACTGGGTGCTAGCCCTGCCCGCACCCGGTAGCGAAGCCGGTATCGAGCGCGATGCCAACGGTCAGGTCAGCGCGATGCGCCAGAATGGCTGGGAGATACGCTACATGCGCTACGCGGCGCAACAGCCGGGCAGTTTGCCGTTGCGCATGAATCTGCAACGCGACGGGATGGAGTTGCAGTTGCTGGTTGATGAATGGGAGATGCAATAGACGGAAATTTGCAGCCAACTTTCTTCAAGTCCGACGCTGCAAGACCGGGCTGCCGTCAGTCAGTATTGATTTTTTTAATGTTTTTGGTATTCTTGGCGTCAATCAAAAAATTCCGTGCAAGGGAGACGATGTGCGCAACATAATTTTGGTGCTGGCTTTACTGGGCTATGCGCAGGTGGTGCAGGCGGCAAGCGGCGATGCGGCGACGCGAATCCGGGATGACGAGCTGGCCAGCGTGGTGTTGAGCTTTACTTCTGCGCCCAAACTGCGCTCGGCGATTGCACTGATTTATGACGAGCAGGAGCAGAGTCCCTTGTATGCCAAGAACGCGGATACGGTTGCGCCCATCGCTTCCATTACCAAGCTGATGACCGCGATGGTGGTGCTGGACGCACAGTTGCCGCTGGATGAGGAAATCAGCATCAGCAGGGAGGACATGGACAAGCTCAAGGGCACCAGCTCGCGCATGAATCCCGGCCTGAAACTGACACGCGGCGAACTGCTGCGGCTGGCTTTGATGTCTTCCGAGAACCGCGCCGCCGCCGCTCTGGCGCGCACCTATCCGGGAGGAACCGCTGCCGCGGTGGCGATGATGAACATCAAAGCGCTGGAACTGGATATGAGGGATTCGCGCTTTATGGATCCTACCGGGTTGAACAGCGGCAATGTTTCCACCGCGCAGGATCTGGTGAGAATGGTTCGGGCAGCGCAACGCTACGACCTCATCCACCAGTACTCCACTACCTCATCTTATACGGTGAAACCGATCGGGCGCGGCAAGCCGATGCGGTTCGGCAACACCAACCCGCTGGTAAAAAACGCATCCTGGGATATCGGTGTCAGCAAGACCGGCTACATCAGCGAAGCGGGGCGCTGTCTGGTGATGCAGGTCAAGATCAACCAGCGCCCGGTGGTGATCGTGCTGCTGGATTCGTGGGGGAACCGCACCCGTATCGGCGATGCGAACCGCATCAAGAAGTGGATGGAAAGCGCCTATTTGCGGGCGTACGGCAACCCGCAACGCGGTTGATCAGCTCGTACATTTCGCCCGTCCCGGGTGTCGCACCCCGGCACTTTCAGTACCCGCAATAAAACTCCAGGATTTCATCCGGGTTCTTGCTGTAGCTGTGGCCGAAGCTGATGCGACCGTTGCCGCGCAGCAACAATTCTTCGCGCCGCAACTGGATCTCGTTTTCGCCGTTGATGGTGATGTAGCTGCCGTTGGTGCTCTGGTCAATAAACACGAATTTATCGCGGCGACGTTCAATTTTTGCGTGCGCGCGCGAGGCCATGCGATCCTGGATCACGATGTCCGCCTGGGCATCCCGGCCAACCACGACGAAGGGNNACTTCGATGTCTTCCGCCTTGCCTTTCACCGTCAGCGCATCCAGCGAGCGAGCGCTGGCGCGCATGACGCGCGGCAGCTTGCTCACCGATATCGCGGAGGTGATGATTTGCCCGCCCTTGGCAATGTTTGCCATGCGCGCGGCGGTATTCACCGTATCGCCGAACACATCCCCATCTTCTTTGCTTTCAATTACCGGCCCGCAATGGAAGCCGATGCGGACCGCGACATGAATCTTATCAACCGGCGGCATGCTGGTTACCGCAAGCTGCATTTCGCAGGCGGTCTGCACCGCCGTATCGGCGTCGGGGAAGATCGCCATGATCTCGTCACCGATGGTTTTCACCACCCGGCCATGGTGCTCTTGCGTTAAATTTTTGAGGATGCCAAGGCAACTGTCGATGGTGGCAAGCGCCCGCGCATCGCCCAGAATTTCATACAAGCGCGTGCTGCCGCTGATATCGGCAAACAATACTGCCTTATCCTGCTCGGCATTCGTTGGAGTGATTTCAGTCATGCGTCCGCTATCAATATGTACGCAAAGTGCATTATAGGGCATATTCTACGGCATGTTCCAGTTCGCCGCCCCGCGATTCGCGGGTGCCGTCCTCTGGCTACACCCATGCTACGCCCGGTACTTGGGTTTTGCTGCGCGCTTTGGATTTTACGTTAGAATGCCGAGCGCGCCCCGGTAGCTCAGTGGATAGAGCGACCCCCTCCTAAGGGGTAGGTCACACGTTCGATTCGTGTTCGGGGTACCACAACACCGGCGCACCCTCCCTACTATTCGCACTCCAGCACCGGATAGCCGAATCGCGCGCGGTCCCCTTTCTCGCCCGGATTTAACAGCACGCAAACTGTCATCGTGTTGTTGCCGAACTTCCGGTTCACACCGTGCAGCGCTTCCAGCAATTTCAGGTGTTTTTCTTCCCGCTGCTGCTCCGTCTGCTGGAACAGGTCGAAGTCTCCGGTCTGGCGGGCGGCGATACCCGTGGCAATCAGGCCGCAGGCGCGATATTGCCGGGCCGGGTCAAACAGTGCATCCAGGGCTGCCCCGGCCTGTTGCGCCAGCAAGAAATAATCCGCCGTCTGATAAGGCAGTTCGGAGGTGAGATCCTGTTTCTCGAAAGACTTCAGCGTCAGGAAAGCGGTGAGGTATTTTGCGGTGATGCGCTTTTCCATCAGCGCCCCGGACAAGCGCATGGCGTGGTTAGCGAGGTGGGCGCGAACGGTCGCCTTATTCTAATTCGCTTTCATAATGAGACTAATAGCGCTATCATCCACGATAGGATTCCACACAGG
>CXWL01008666.1_pt1 | contig 13034 bp, 10 predicted proteins | sample 590931 | NCBI WGS metagenome assembly CXWL01 (sample SAMEA3498368, study PRJEB10139) | groundwater metagenome | biome: water well; material: biofilm material | place: Germany | collected 2015-04-27
GATGCGCCGATTGGCTACATGGGTAGCTTCAAGAATTTATGCGTTCGCGAGCACATTGATTTTGACGAATTTTGGCAGCAACAATCGGAAACCGAGCTGTATCATTTTATCGGCAAGGATATTTTGTATTTTCATGCCTTGTTCTGGCCTGCGATGCTGGAAAACGCAGGTTACCGGACACCCACAAAAATTTTTGCGCATGGATTTCTCACGGTGAATGGTGAGAAAATGAGCAAATCCCGTGGCACGTTCATCACCGCGGAAAGTTACCTGAAGCAAGGTCTGAATCCGGAATGGCTGCGCTATTACTACGCGGCCAAACTTAATAGCACGCTGGAAGACATTGACCTGAATCTGGAAGATTTTGTCGCACGGGTCAATTCGGATTTGGTCGGCAAATTTATTAATATTGCCAGCCGCTGCGCCGGTTTTATCAGCAAACGGTTTGACGGCAAGCTTGCGGATGGTGTGCAGTATCAACAATTGCAGTCCTTGGTGAACGAACGTTTTGCCACCTGGCGGCCCGATTCCATTGTGAAAGCGTTTGAAGAAAGAGAATTTTCATCTGCGATTCGCCAGATNNGCCGACGAAGCGAATGAAATGATTCACGAACTGGCGCCGTGGGAAATCGCCAAGAATCCCGATCGTGGAGAAGAACTACAGCGAGTTTGCAGTCTGGGAATACAACTTTTCTCTGTGCTGTCGCGTTATCTGAAACCCATCTTGCCGGAAGCAGTGAGGCAGATTGAGCTTTTTCTAAACTGTGGAACGCTGACATGGCCTGAACTGCGGGAAGGTCAACCGGTTTCGGATTTGTTATTGCCTGCCGGGCACACAATCAACATTTATCAGCATCTGATGGCACGCATTGACGCCAAACAAATTGATGCATTGATCGCAGCCAATACGCAAAGCCTAACACTCGTTGTTCAAGCCCATTCTCCCGCACGGCATGCAGAAAAACAGCAACACGCCGTGACACCGATTGCCGATACGATCTCCATCGATGATTTCAGTAAGATTGATTTACGTGTGGCCAAAATCGTCAATGCCGAGCATGTGCCAGGGGCGGACAAATTACTGAAATTGACGCTGGATATTGGCAGCGAACAACGTACGGTTTTTGCCGGTATCAAATCGGCGTATGACCCGGAACAATTAAAAGGGCGCTACACAGTGATGGTGGCGAATCTTGAGCCGCGCCAAATGAAATTCGGACTATCGGAAGGCATGGTGCTGGCAGCCGGCGGTGGCAACCCGGGAGAATTATTCATTCTTTCTCCTGACGCAGGCGCGCAACCCGGAACGCGTGTTAAATAGCCGGTATCCTTTGTATGGAATTGCAAGGCATCGCGGAGCACATTAAACAACGGGAACTCGAATTATTGCAAACAAATTGGAGAGCAAATCCCGCACTGATCGATGACTGGTTATCCGCAGACTTTGAAGAGATCGGCAGCGATGGGAAAGTCAGTCAAAGAGTTGACGTGGTCAATTGGCTGTTGAATAAGGATAACGCTATTCAATGGTCACTAACGGATTTCAGAATTAAGGCGTTAGCGGATGGTTTGGTAATGGCGGTTTATATCGCAAAAAAACGCAATGCCCCGAACAATACAAGTAAAGGATCGATCAGAACTTCGATCTGGCAGCGGCAGGGAAATAATTGGAAAATGATATTTCATCAGGCAACTAAGCAAATAGAAACCTAAGCACAATGGATCAGGAGAATACTTTGGAACTCAACGAAGAGCAGCAATTTAACGAAATTAAAACCAATCTTGCAATGGTTAAACAACGCATTGTCGATACCTGTCAGCGAATTGGGCGTGATCCCGCCAGTGTGCGGCTCCTGCCCGTTACCAAAACAGTACCGGCTGAAAGACTGCGCATTGCGTTTGCTGCGGGCTGCCTTGAAATGGGCGAAAACAAAATTCAGGAAGCGCGTGAGAAATCCGAGGTGATGAAGGACCTAGATATCAAATGGTCGATCATTGGTCATCTGCAAACCAACAAAGCCAAGTATCTGGCACGTTTTGCCAATGAATTCCAAGCACTCGACAGCCTAAAAGTCGCCGAAGAACTCGACAAACGTCTGCAAAACGAAGGGCGCGCGATTGACGTCTATGTGCAGGTGAACAGCTCCGGCGAAGCCAGCAAATTCGGCCTGGCACCGGAAGATGTGCGCGCTTTTGTCATGGAATTGCCCAAATTCTCATCGCTGCGCATCAAAGGTCTCATGACACTGGCGATTTTCTCTGCCGATCATGACCGGGTGCGCGAATGTTTCATCAAAATGCGCGAAATCCAAGCCATGCTGCGTCAGGAATCGCCGGCTGGCTTATCATTTGACGAGCTCTCTATGGGTATGTCAGGTGATTATGAACTGGCAATCGAAGAAGGCGCGACAGTAGTGCGCGTTGGGCAGGCGATTTTTGGGAAACGGCCATTGCCGGATAGCCACTATTGGCCGGGGTTGGGTTAGTTGGTAGTCCTACTGCAATTCAGATGGCGTCTCTTCAGTAATCACATAGACTCGCTGTCACCATCCCGTTCAGCCAGTAACGCCTGTATCGCCATCCCCGGTGCCGGAGTTATCCAATGGGATTGTTTGTCGTGATCCTTTTCCATAAAGCTTTCGACAGGAATCAATACAGGTCTTGGATACCAAGGTTTCCATTTTTCCATCTTGATGGACTCGATATGTGCCCAGCCGCCATTGGGGAATTTTCCTGAGTCTTCTAACTTATGTTTACCCCAGATGATCCATCTTACGCCGTCATGCTGCAGTGATATGGGCAATCTGGTATCGGGTTGGTACACTTTCACTCCGCTATTTACATGAAACTGACATCACATTGATTTAACAACTGCATTTACTACCCAAGAAAAAACGGGAACCTAAAGTCCCCGCTCTTGATTAAATCTAAGTCAAATTTAAACTGCTGAATGTTTTCTGCGACGTGCCATGAAACCCAGTAAGCCTAGACCAGCCAGCAACATTGCGTAGGTTTGGGGTTCTGGGACAGGGTTGAGAATATCTGCCGTGACAAAGATACCGTCTTCGGGTTGGCCAGGAAAGTATCCCAGCAAGTTGGCAGTAAAGCTACTCCCATCCGGATGAACTTGCCATACCTGGTGACCGGTTTCGCCAGTAATAATGGCATCACCTTTATAGGCTGTAAACTCCGAGGCCGCAGCAAATTGAATGTCGCTTGGGTAAGAAGCGGCATAGAAACCCTCAAGCGGGTTGCCACTATCACCGAGGTTAAGTGGTACGAAACTCACCATTTCTGCACCATACAAACCAGAGATCGCTGTCGTCACGGTTCCGTCAGGTGTAATCGCTCGCAGGCTACCTGAGCCTTCAGATGCAACAAACAGTGTGCCTGCAGCATAAGAACCAAAGGTCTGTGGCGCAAAGCTAATCCCTTCCGCATCTTCGCCTACTGAGGCGAGCAGGGTTGGAACACCTGTATTGCTAACCTCGTAAATGTTTCCGCTAGTGGTTGCAACGATCATATTGTTGTTGTACAAGCCATACGGATCAAACGCAATACTACGCACGCCACCAACCAGTCCAGAGGCAAACAAGTTTTGCGACGATCCATCATTCGCGAACCGATAAACTGATCCTTCGAACTGTGCTCCAGCGTAGATATCACTTGGACCATAGCCGCCGATTCCCAGCGAGCTGCTTACATATACCTCACCGGAGAAGCTGGGTACGGGTGCCCCAAACTTCGCGATGCTGCCACCAGTAAGATCTGTCGAGTACAATTGATTATTGTTCGTCCCGTAATACACCGAACCGACAAATTTGTCACCAGCGTAGGCAAAGCCAATGGTCGCGGTATTGCCAAGTGTAGTGTTTAGATCGGTGCTTGTAACGAAAGGGCTGAAGGTAATAGCTTGTGCGGACGATGCCATGGCTAGGAGAGCCAGGCACGAAACACTGATGAAAATTTTGATTTTCTTGTTTTTTATTACTTGCTTCATGATATTTTTCCCATAACTACTCGCCCCCCAAAATATTTAAAAAAACACTTGACAGGTTTTTGGACGAGAAAAATTCAATTTTGTACCTCACAGCCAAATCTCTGCGATAACCACCTTAGATCCATTGCCAAGCTGATGACAGTACGATTTTGCTGTTTTGTCTAGGCGGGTCTATTTTATCCTTACCTGTTGGCTTGCCGGGCACCAAAAAAAGCCATGTTATGATGGAGTTGTCATAATAACCCATTAACATCAACGCGGTGAGCCTGGATAAAACTTCGGTTAGAGATGAAGTCAGTCGTTTGAAAAAAGACTTTGATCGTCTTGGCTCTGAAGGAAAATTGTCTTCTGAGAGCCAAGCGATCATGAATAGTCTGTTTATGATTGTCGAACTGATCCTGGCTATTTTCCTTGAACGCAGCACCAAAAAAGACAGTAGCAATTCCAGCAAACCCTCTTCGCAAACGCCAAAAGATGAATCCGCGCTAAGTCATCCTGGAAGTAATGGCAAAGGCAAAAGTGAGAACAAGGATCAGGCTAGTAATACGCGCGTTAATGAAACCGTTACGATTTCTCCCGCCCTCACTTGCGATGTCTGCGCACAAGACCTGAGTAGTGTTCCTTGTGTCGATCATGAAAGGCGAACCAAGATCGATATAGTATTTGAGAAAGCCATTGATCATGTGGATGCTGAGATAAAACGCTGCCCAGCCTGTGGTAGCACGGTGAAAGGTGTCTTCCCACCGGACATGCGCGGCCCGTTACAATATGGCGATGGCTTGAAGGCTTTTGTGATTAACTTGCTGATCGGTCAGATGGTGGCCCTGAACCGGGTACAGAAGTTAGTGAAATCGATGATAGGCGTCGTGATTGCTGAAGCCACTTTGTTAAAGTTTGTCCTTCGTCTTCACCAGGCGCTGGCGAGCTGGGAGCTGCAAGCTACGGAGAAGATACTCCATTCACCCGCGATCAATGTCGATGAAACGTCTTTCCGGGTTGACATGAAGAACTACTGGATTCATGTCTATTCGTCGGATGACCTCACCCTCAAGTTCTTGCACCGAAACCGGGGCAAAGCGGCGGTCGAAGCTATTAACATCATTCCACGCTATGGCGGCGCCATTATTCATGACTGCTGGCCATCCTATTTATCGTATCCACACTGCAGTCATGGACTGTGCGGATCCCATTTGTTGCGTGAACTGACTTTTATTGTTGACACGCATAACTATGCCTGGGCGCGCAATATGAAGCGCCTGCTGCAGGAGGCCTGCAAAGAAGTCTCCCGAAGCACGGAAAAGCGCTTGTGTAATAAAGCGTTCGCCAATCTACAAAAACGTTACCGGAATATCTTGACGCGCGGCAAAAAAGAACTGCCCGTCATTCCACCCAAATCCAGCGGCAAGCGCGGTAAACTAGCCAAATCTGATGCGCATAATCTTTGGGAAAGACTCAAAATTCATGAAGCAGCAGTGCTGCTGTTTGCGAAAGACCCGTATGTATCGTTTACCAATAACCGGGCAGAGCGTGACTTGAGAATGTCAAAGGTCAAGCAAAAGGTTTCGGGTTGTTTCAGAGTCAGCGAATACGCACATGCCTATTGCCGAATTTCAAGCTACCTGCAATCCATGGCCAACAAGGGATATAACCCACTTGTCGCTATTCAAATTACCTTGGCCGGTGAAGCTCATAAAGTATGGGGTGAGTAGTTACGTTTTATTTATTCTGAATTTAGGCACTAAGCATTCTGCACATAAAAAGAACTTATTGATATAAGCATAATGCTTATTTTTCTGGTGTGAGTATGGCTCTGCCAAAACGAAAAATTATGGAAGCCGGACAGCAACACTGGCTTTTAAATGACTATGTTACAGTTGGTTGTTGAAAATGACTTGCAAAATAACACGATTTATTTTTTAATCAACTGATTATATGTTTCTTTGTTATCAAGAAATCATTTGTCATCAGTGAATTGGAAAATTCAACAGTTAACTGTTACATAGGCTTTTAAATTAATGAAAACTTAACAGAAAAATTGGTTCCGGTTAAGAGGGTATAACTTGTTAGCAGACATTTTCAGCGCAGTTAAATTCGTTAACGATATTAAACATACATGGGACCAGAAACAGAATGCCGCTTGATTCTCTATTTACCAGATTTGATTATAGCTGCGAAGGCTGCCTTGTTCGTTAAGTAAATTCTTTTTGGAGTGAATTAATGAAAAAAATCAAGCTTGAATTTGAGAAAGAAGGGAAAGGAATATCGAAATCTCTGTCTGCGTTTGTACGTTTAGAGGATTCTATTTTCGCAGCAGGCGACGAAGGGGGTGATCTAGCCAGACTTAAAGAATTTGATGATGGCACTTGCTTTAAGCTCAAAGAATTGATCAATTTGAGTAATTGGTTTGATTTGCCAATCTCGCCACAAAAAGAACTGACGAAACAGGTAGTGGAAGTTGATCTTGAAGGGATGGATTTTGATTATACGAATCAGCTCTTATGGATGGTTGGATCGCATAGTCTGAAACGCGGTAAAACGAATGCAATGTTTGATACAAAGAAAAATTTGGAACTACTTGGTAAAGTGAAACCAGATGCAAATCGATTTTTTCTAGGTTGCTTGTTCTTGCATAAAAATAAAAACAATCAGTTCCGACTTTCTCCGAGTGCGGACGATAACAACACACGTGCAGCTCAGCTTAGATGTGATGCAACCACAAGCGAACTGCTGGATGAGATTAGACACGACACGCTATTCACTCGTTTTTGTGACAAAAATGGTGGAATTCCTGGCAAGGACAATGGCATTGATATTGAGGGCTTAGCATGTGCACCTAATGGAAGAGTGCTTGTAGGAATGCGCGGGCCAGTGCTACGAGGAATCGCAACTGTTCTTGAATTAGCGCCGGAGCGGATTGATTCACCTAATACGAAAGCCGATCAATTGCAACTGACAAAAATTGGCCCCACTGGGCTTAAATATCGTCGCCATTTTTTGGATCTGGCTGGGCATGGGATTCGTGATTTGTGCTGGGATGGTGATGATCTTTTAGTTCTTGCCGGCCCAACTACAGGTCTTGACTCGCCACCATTAATTTTCCGCTGGAAAGCAGCGATCAAGGCATTTGGGAAAATGAAAGGTGATGAAGAGAAGTTCATCTGGCGTTCAGGAAATGTGCTTGTGCAACAATCCCTAGGCTCAATCTGGAAGCAGGTTGAGGCAGGCGCTGATCATGCTGAAGCGATTACTTTGTTTGATAAGAAACGCTTGATGATCGGTTACGATTCACCCAGTACAAAACGTTTTCACAAACCGGCTTCGGTTATAGTGGATATCGTTGATTTGTAGAGCTACAGTAAATTAGAGTTTATTTTGATTGCTGATGAAAAGTTACTGACAGCCAATACTAGTCAATGTGGCGCTTGAGGTGTTCTCTCAAAAAGGAGTCGATGTGATTAAACAGCGAATAGATGTGCATAGTATCGCTGTGCAAATGCAGTTGGCGATAGATAGCCAAGCCGTTTCTGCTTGTGCTGCCGGTTATAAAATATCTCGATATATTCGGTAATCTCCTGAATTGCCTGCTACCGTGTTTTGAATTTTTGAAAATACCCCAGTTCGGTTTTAAGTATTTCTCATAAGCGCTCCATCGGAGCATTGTCATAGCTATCTTGTTTGTGATCTATATCATCAACAATCAGAGTTCCGTCTAAGCTCGGTACAAAACTGATCGCCAATCCACTTCGCTTAATTTCTGGGAAAAATCGAAAAAGTATATCTCTAACACTATGATAGTAAACGTTTTGTCATGCTAATAAAAAAGGGATTAGCCTATTAAGCTAACCCCCTGATTTATTTTGGTAGGCCGTGCGCGATTCGAACGCGCGACCAACGGATTAAAAGTCCGCTGCTCTACCGGCTGAGCTAACGACCCAAAGCGCAATATTATACCTTATTCGGCTGACGATATAAATGGCTTTATCTGATTGGACATCGATATTAAATGGAGCGTGCTGACAACGACGCATTTATAAGTAGTCAGATTGGATTTCCATTCTGTTTTAATTATTAATAATATCAATATGTTGGTATTATTTTACGGTTGAGGTTTTTTGTTATTTGTATTCCACAGAGAACAGAAACTAATTTTTCGGAGACTCAGGTAATTTACTCGTTGCTTTATAAGAGGTTTTGCGATTAATAGAAAGAAACTATGTGGTATTTCTGTTCAACTCAAAAAAATGAACCTATGTCTTTATTATTATGATCTGATTCAATCATTTCTTTGCATAATTAGTTGCCGGGCAATTATATTCATCGCATACGCTTTAAACACATACATAGTTTATTTGCTTTGGACAACAGCTTTTATTCACTGATAATATCGCAAGAATCATATACAATACTTTTTAAAATAAACAAAAGGATTTCTTTAAAGACTACAGTGAATTCCTCATTCTTTTATAGCAGTAAAAAAAGAATTATATAATTAGAATTATCTAAATCACATACGCATCTAATCTGCCCAAAATATACATGCAAACTGGCATGTAAATATTCCCCTAACAGGCTGTTGAAAAACGTATTCGAGGCAGCCGATGCAAGGCAAGAACAGGTGAAAAAGCGCAGTTTATGCTTAATAAATGAGTATTTTTGAGCCTGTTTTTAACGCTGTGACGGTAACGCAGATAGTTTTTCCACGGCCTGCTAAGAGTGGGGAGAATTAAGATTGCAGGGATAAAATAGTTTATTTCGCAATAAGAAAAGATCCATAGTCATATTAATATAACGCTGCTACGTTTTACTATTGAAGGAATCTATTGACAATGTTGACACACTTACAACGCCTTGAAGCGGAGAGTATTCAAATTATGCGGGAGGTGGTTGCGGAGTGCGAGCACCCGGTAATGCTCTATTCTATCGGTAAGGATAGTGCAGTGATGCTGCATCTTGCAGTAAAGGCATTTTACCCCTCGAAACCGCCTTTCCCGTTATTGCATGTTGATACTACATGGAAATTCAAAGAAATGATTGAGTTTCGAGATGTCATGGCGAAGAAACTCGGACTTGATCTGATCGTTCACATTAATCCGCACGGAGTAGAAAAAGGAATTAATCCATTTACCCACGGTTCTGCAGTTCATACCGATATCTGGAAGACGGAAGGTCTAAAGCAGGCGCTTGATAAATTCGGTTTTGATGTCGCTTTTGGCGGTGCGCGCCGGGACGAGGAAAAGTCGCGTGCCAAGGAACGTATTTTTTCAATCCGTTCGGCGCAGCATCGATGGGATCCCAAGTTGCAGCGCCCGGAGCTCTGGCGGCTATATAACACGCGCAAAAATAAAGGTGAAAGTATTCGGGTATTCCCGCTTTCAAACTGGACTGAACTCGATATCTGGCAGTACATTTACTTGAATAATATTCCCATCGTTCCACTGTATTTTGCCAAGGAGCGTCCGGTTGTGGAGCGTGATGGCACATTGATTATGGTGGATGACGATCGTCTGCCGATGCAGAAAGGTGAGGTTCCTATGATGAAGAAAGTGCGTTTCCGTACCCTGGGCTGCTATCCATTAACTGGAGCGATTGAGAGTGAAGCGAATTCGTTGACAGCGATCATTCAGGAAATGCTGCTTGCAAGAACATCCGAACGGCAGGGTCGTCTTATCGATCATGACTCGGCAGGTTCCATGGAGAAAAAGAAACAGGAGGGGTACTTCTAATGGCACACGTGTCTGATTTGATTGCCGAGGATATCGAGCTCTATTTAAAAACCCATGAAAACAAAAGCTTGCTTCGTTTTATCACCTGTGGCAGTGTTGATGACGGAAAAAGCACTCTGATTGGGCGCTTGCTTTATGAGTCAAAAATGTTATTTGAAGACCAATTGGCTCAGTTGGAAGTTGATTCAAAGAAAGTTGGTACGCAAGCTGGGGATCTGGATTTTGCGCTTCTGGTGGATGGACTTTCGGCAGAGCGTGAACAGGGCATTACCATCGACGTGGCGTATCGTTTTTTTTCAACAGATAAGCGAAAGTTTATCGTCGCAGATACGCCAGGGCATGAACAATATACGCGCAATATGATCACTGGTGCCTCAACGGCTGATGTTGCGGTTATTCTTATCGATGCCCGTAAAGGCGTATTGACACAAACCCGGCGGCATAGCTATCTGGTTTCATTAATCGGAATTCGCTATGTGGTGCTGGCAATCAATAAACTGGATATGGTGGGGTACTCGGAAGAAATTTTTAACCGAATTGATAATGATTACCGTATTTTTGCAAAAGAAGTCGGTTTGCAAAATATTGTGACCATCCCTATGTCCGCTCTGAAAGGCGACAATATTACTGAACTGAGTACGAATACCCCTTGGTATCGCGGGGAAACATTGATGGGATACCTTGAGAACGTACAAGTAGAAGATGCGGCTGAAGAAGCAGGAGTTTTTCGCATGCCGGTGCAGTGGGTAAATCGCCCCAATCTGGATTTTCGTGGTTATTCTGGCATCGTTGTGCGTGGCAGTATTAAACCTGGCGATCCTGTTCGAGTCCTGCCGTCTGGCAGAGAAAGCCGTGTGGCACGCATCGTAACCAGTGATGGCGATCTTGAGCAAGTTATTTCCGGGCAATCTGTTACGTTGACTCTGACAGATGAAATCGATATCAGCCGGGGCGATATTCTTGCAGCAACCAACACACCGCCGAGTGTGGCAGACCAGTTCGAAGCAACTATTGTATGGATGTCTGACGAACCAATGTTGCCGGGCAGACCGTATTTAATGAAGATCGGCGCAAGAACGGTCACGGCTAACGTTTCATTGCTGAAATATAAGGTTAACATCAATACGCTCGAGCATGTTGCGGTTACAAAGCTGGAACTCAATGAAATCGGGATTTGTAATTTAAGTTCTGATCAGTTGATTGCATTTGATCCGTATAAAGAAGATCGCGATACCGGTGGTTTTATTATGATCGATCGCCTGACCAATAATACGGTTGGCGCGGGCATGTTACATTTTGCTTTGCGCCGCTCGCAAAATATTCATTGGCAGGCCATCAACATTAATAAGCAGGCGCATGCAGCCATTAAAGGTCAAAAGCCATTCATACTCTGGTTTACCGGATTGTCAGGCAGTGGCAAATCAACCATAGCCAATCTGGTCGAGAAAAAACTCTATTCATTGGGCAAGCACACTTATCTGCTGGATGGAGACAATGTGCGTCATGGTCTCAATAAAGATCTTGGTTTTACCGATGCCGACCGGGTTGAAAATATTCGCCGTATCGCTGAAGTCGCCAAGCTGATGGTCGATGCAGGACAGATTGTACTGGTATCGTTCATCTCGCCGTTTCGTTCCGAACGGCGGATGGCACGGGAACTGGTCGAGCAAGGGGAATTTTTTGAGATATTCATCGATACCCCCATTCATGTGGCAGAAGAACGTGATCCTAAGGGACTGTACAAAAAAATGCGACGTGGAGAATTGAAAAACTTTACCGGCATTGATTCGCCGTATGAGGTACCAGAAAATGCAGAAATTTGCATTGATACGATGGATAAGACTCCAGAACAGGCTGTTGAGCAAATTATCAATTATCTGACGATCAAAGGCGCACTTAATCAGCCTTAATTTCCTCTTTCTCAATTGAATAAAGATCTGAATTAATGGCTATCCATATGCAAAATCACTTAGTATAACAATATGACTCAGTACTATGTATTTAATGGTGATGCGGATGGTTTGTGCGCACTACATCAGCTGAGACTGGCTGATCCGATAACCGCCAATTTGGTCACCGGGGTTAAGCGTGATATTAAGCTACTCGATCGTGTTGAAGCCAATGCAGGCGATTGGGTAACGGTGCTCGATATTTCTTTGGATAGCAATCGCAAAGGTTTGATGCGCTTGCTGGGAATGGGGGTGATTGTTGAATATTTCGATCATCACCATGCCGGAGAAATACCGCAACATCCCAATCTGACGCCGCACATTGATTTGTCGGCCGATGTATGTACCAGTTTGTTGGTTGATCAATACTTGAAAGGGGGATTTCATCTGTGGGCAATTACCGCCGCCTTTGGTGATAATCTCATAAAAAAAGCGCATCAGCTTGCGCATACGGCAGGGTTAACGGAAGCTGAAGCAGAACAACTCGCTCGTTTGGGTGAATATCTGAACTATAATGGCTATGGCGACAGTTTATCCGATCTGCACTTTCATCCAGAAGAGCTATATAAGAAATTAGAGCCGTATAGTAATCCATTCGATTTTATTGCTCAATCGGCTGCTTTTACTCAGCTTGCATCAGGATTCAACGATGATATGAGCCAGGCTGCCTTATTGCATCCATTAATGAGTGATGACCGCTGTGCAGCTTATTTACTACCAAACGCGCCTTGGGCAAGGCGCGTAACCGGTAACTTTGCCAACAAACTGGCAAATGAAAATCCTGAACGTGCGCATGCAGTGATTACGCCGAATCACTCTGGCAAATATACGGTGAGTGTACGAGCTTCCCTCGCAAACCCGCAAGGTGCGGACGTGCTTTGCCTGCAATTTGACACGGGTGGAGGGCGCAAAGCTGCGGCAGGTATCAACCATTTACCAACAGACTCGCTTGATAATTTTGTGACACGCTTCAAGCGGCATTTTAGTTAACTGAGTAGAGTCCTGAAGCGCATCAGCAGTCTTCAATGCCGTTGATAAATCTGTCTATTTTAGAGGTTAATAATCATGATTCTTGTCACTGGCGGTGCCGGATATATCGGATCGCATACCTGCGTTGAACTGCTAAACGCGGGTTTTGACATCACGGTATTTGATAATTTCTGCAACAGCAATCCTGAAGCGCTGGCACGAGTTGAACGAATTACCGGTAAAAAGATGGGATTGATTGAAGGCGATTGCCGCGATCATGCGAGATTGGTAGCCGCCCTAAAAGAATGTAAAGCCAATGCTGTTATTCACTTTGCCGGCCTTAAAGCAGTGGGGGAATCGGTTGAGCAACCGCTTTTCTATTACGATAATAAC
>CXWL01000035.1_pt1 | contig 13033 bp, 14 predicted proteins | sample 590931 | NCBI WGS metagenome assembly CXWL01 (sample SAMEA3498368, study PRJEB10139) | groundwater metagenome | biome: water well; material: biofilm material | place: Germany | collected 2015-04-27
TTATTCCCGGTCGATACCGCAGCCGAGTTTGGGACAGCACAAGCGGAAGGCACGACCGGCGGCAGCTATTTCTACGAGCCCGATGAATCCGAGCTGTTGAACGTCTTTATTCCGAAACATTTCCAGATACAAACGTTTCGTATCCTCTTGGAATCTGCCGCGGCGGAGCATGGCGCCCGTATGGCGGCGATGGACGGTGCGACTCGGAACGCAGGCCAGTTGATCAAGAAAGTGACCTTGCATTACAACAAGACCCGTCAGACCGCCATTACCAAAGAATTGATGGACATCGTCGGCGGTGCCGAAGCGCTGAAATAGTCCGCCACGTTGAAGAAGGAGTGAGCCGTGAGCATTGGAAAAGTCATTCAGGTCATCGGACCAGTCGTGGACGTGGAGTTTCCTCCCGGACAACTGCCGAACATTTACAACGCGCTGAAAGTCATTCAGGAAGAGAATAAGGCCGCTGGTACGCCAGCCGTCCGCATCACGCTGGAAGTCGCGCTGCATCTCGGTGAAAACCGCGTGCGCGGGATCGCGATGTCCACGACCGACGGTCTGACGCGCGGGATGGATGTCCATGACACTGGCGCACCGATTTCTGTGCCGGTCGGCCGCGAAACATTGGGACGATTGATCAACGTGTTGGGCGAACCGGTCGACGAAATGGGTCCGATCAAGACGACCAAGACCTATCCAATCCACCGGCCTGCGCCGCGTCTCGAAGATCAAGACACCAAGACCGAAGTCCTCGAAACCGGAATCAAAGTCATCGATCTGCTGGAGCCCTACAGCAAGGGCGGCAAAGTCGGTCTCTTCGGCGGCGCCGGAGTCGGTAAGACCGTCATCATCATGGAGCTCATCAACAACATCGCCTTACACCATGGTGGATTCTCGGTGTTCGCCGGCGTTGGAGAACGGACCCGTGAAGGTAACGACCTCTGGCACGAAATGCAGGAATCGAAAGTCATCGACCCCACGGACTTTACCAAGTCAAAAGTCTCGTTGGTCTATGGACAGATGAACGAGCCACCGGGAGCCCGCTTGCGCGTTGCTCTGACCGGACTCTCCGTCGCAGAATATTTCCGCGATGAAGAGAACCAGGACGTGTTGCTCTTTGTAGACAATATCTTCCGGTTTACCCAAGCCGGTTCGGAAGTGTCTGCCTTGCTCGGACGTATGCCATCCGCCGTCGGTTATCAGCCAACCCTCTCGACTGAGATGGGACAACTACAAGAACGCATCACCTCGACCAAGCGTGGTTCGATTACATCCGTGCAAGCCATCTACGTGCCGGCAGACGATCTGACCGACCCGGCGCCGGCCACGGCTTTCGCCCACTTGGATGCCACCACCGTGTTGTCACGACAATTGGCTGAGTTGGGTATCTACCCAGCCGTCGATCCGCTCGACTCCACCTCGCGTATTCTCGATCCGCAAGTCATCGGCGACGATCACTATAAAGTCGCACGAGGAGTCCAGTCCGTCTTACAGCGGTACAAAGACCTTCAAGACATTATTGCCATTCTCGGTATGGACGAATTATCGGAAGACGACAAAATGGCGGTGGCCAGGGCTCGGAAGATTCAGCGCTTCTTGTCGCAGCCATTCCACGTCGCTGAAGCCTTTACCGGTTCACCAGGCAAGTATGTGAAGCTCAAAGATACCGTGCGAAGCTTTAAGGAAATTCTCGCCGGCAAATACGACCACCTCCCGGAGCAGGCCTTCTACATGGTCGGCCCGATCGAGGAAGTGATCGCAAAGGCAGAGAAAATGGGGGTCAAGGTATAAGCAGACGGGTGCTCTTGTGCTCGCAAACCGCGCACGATGAAACAAGTGCACAGTCGCTGCGCGCACGTCAGAGCATCCCGCCCACTTACACCTTTTGATGCGTGCGTAGGAGAGATATGGCAGGGAAGATTCTATTAGAAGTAGTGACGCCGGAGAAGCTGCTCTTGAGCCAGCAGGTGGATGAGGTCATCGCACCAGGCTCAGAGGGCGAATTCGGCGTATTGCCGGGACATTGTCATTTTCTTTCGACCTTACGCATCGGTGAGCTTCGCTATCGTGTCGGAGACCAGACCACACATATGGCGATTCTATGGGGTTATGCAGAAGTCACACCGACCAAAGTCACTATTATGGCCGAGATCGCCGAGAAGGCAGAAGACATTGACGTCGAGCGGGCTCAGGCGGCATTCGTGAAGGCTGAACAACGGCTCAAGGCCGGCGGGCTGCCCTCCGAAGTGAAAGAAGCAGAAATTAGTCTCGAAAAGGCCCGACTCCGCAAAAAGATCGCCGACCGTGCCCGCAAGGTTCACGTATAACTCTCCGCTCCACATCGTTCAGACTCGCTCCTCTCCCACGCCTCTTGGAGCAACCAGTTCGGTAAACCTCCAGATTGCAATTTCGCCTCGCGCTACAGTAGCGTGGCCTGAACCTACTGGTGAGGTCGATTCGTCCAATGGTCACAGAATTTGTCGTAACGGCCGGTGAGCAACCCAAACGATTGGATGTCTTCCTGGTCAATCGTGAGCCGAATTTATCGCGATCAGCCCTGCAACGATTAATCGGTCAAGGGCGGGTGCGGATCAACGGTCAGGTCGTCAAACCAAGCCAAAAGATCAAGCCAGGCGACAACATCGCGTTCGACATTCCAAAAGCAGAACCTCTGGAACTCAAAGGTGAGGCCATCCCTCTGGAGATCCTCTACGAGGACGATGTGCTGTTGCTCCTGAATAAGCCATCCGGCCTCGTCGTTCATCCTGCGCCTGGGCATTGGGCAGGCACATTGGTGAATGCCCTCCTCCACCACTTTCAGACCTCCGGCGGCACAGTCTCAACGATCGGCGGGAAAGAGAGACCAGGTCTGGTCCATCGCCTGGACAAGGATACGTCTGGAGTAATGGTCATTGCCAAAACAGACCAGGCCCACCGCGCCCTTTCCGCTCAATTCAAACTACATACAATCACGCGGGTGTACGAGGCACTGATCACAGGCGTACCGAAAAAAGGGCATGGGTTGATCGAATTGGCCATCGGTCGGGATAAGAAGGAGCGGAAAAAATTCTCCGCCCACACCGCGAGACCCAAGGAGTCCGTGACGGAATACAAGGTCGATCACCGATTCGGCAAACTGGCCGCTCATGTGCTCTTGTACCCGCGCACAGGCAGGACGCACCAACTCCGTGTCCATCTCACCTCTCTAGGCCATCCCATTCTGGGAGATCAGACCTATGGGGGAAAGAAGGTCTGCGAGGTCGAAGGGGTTGAGATCCCCCGGGTGATGCTGCATGCCAAGACCCTGGGATTCCGTCATCCCTCTACGGGAGAATTCCACGAATACACAAAGCCTTTTCCCACCGATATGGAGCAGGTGGTGCAGGCACTCGATGCCCTCACGCCTCCTCCGGGCGCCAAGAAATCTTGACAGGCCTCTCAACTTGGCGTAAGCAATGCCCCCGCGAAGGATGATGTCATGCAAACAGCCGATGTGCTCGACGCAATAGGTGGATTAGTGGCTCAGTTGAAAGTATATGCCGCCAAGCTGCCGCCGATTGTGCATCTGTCGGCCGTGCCCACCGGTGTCAAACCTAAGTTTGAAGCCATTGAGGAATATGAAGAGATCGTCTCTCGCTTCCGTAACCAGAGCTCTGGTACTGCCTATAAAGGTTTGAACGATTTGTTTGTCGAATCGCTGGAGGCCTTCGAAGTGGGTCGATTACTCGGCTCCGTCCAACCGCTCTTGACTGTGCTCGACCATCTCGAGCGGATGCAACGAGATAAAGAAATCGAGATTGGGCGGATCGATGAAAAGCGAACCGGCGATTATCGCTCGGTGCTGAACAAGATTCTTCCAGGCAACAAGCCTGAGTTAGACGGCGCAGGGCGAGGAATGTAATTAAGCCGTGAAGCGTTCAGCCATCAGCTGTCCGCTTCTGCAGCGAAGGGCTGTCGGAGCGAATATCCTAAGGCTGAGAGCTGATCGCTGTATGCTGACAGCTATTAAATCAGTGGCCCATTTTGGGGCCAGCTGCATTGGCCCCCTGCGAAACAAGGGAGAAGCGAACGCTCGACCCGCAATGTGGACATTTGGCTCGAACAGTCGCCTCATCGAGGAGTTCATATTGATCTTCTGTAAGCCACATCAGTTGAGCACACTTGGGGCAGCTACGGACTTGCGTTGTCATGATGTTCCTCGTACACTCCGCGTGATTTGTAAAGCTCTCTCCGGGAGATAATCTAGTACAAGATGCCCCCAACCCTCAAGCCCGCCATCACCTTCGCCGAGAAGAAAGACCTCGACCCCGCCAAGCTCGTCCGCCTCTACCAGCAAGCGCCCTGGGCTAAAGGACGGACCCTTGCAGACGCGCGTGAGATGTTGCGCCACACCGATGTGGCCGTGACAGCCTGGGAAGGTGAGGTGCTCATCGGATTTGGACGGGTATTAACGGATTATATCTACCGGGCGACCATCTGGGATGTGATCGTCGATAAAGCCTACCAGGGTCAAGGCATCGGCACCGATATCGTCCAGCGTATCTTGAATCACCCCCGCCTCAAGAAAGTCGAACTCTTCTGGCTCTGCACCCGTAAACCTGAATTTTACGAAAAGCTTGGCTTTAGTTCGAAGGAGCAGACCGGGATGGTCTGGAGCCGATCACAGCAAGGCCAAGCGGAGTAATCCGGTTCGCCGACGTGGAACCCCCGCGGGCAGGGTTCCGCATCACCGCAATCATTCCAGCAGTCGGGCGCTAAAAAAAGAGCTTGGCACCAAAGAGAAAGCCGAACGAAGACGCGTTCCAGTCGTTATTACGATTCCCGTTCACCGTCGCATGTCCGTCGTTCCGCTTATAGGCCATTTCGGTGTTCAGTGCGAACTGTTTAGTCAGCATGTAGTCGGCGCCCCAGCCAAGCCGCCAGGCGAAGGTGTTGCTCGGGGAAATACGAGTCGAGCTGTTTTCACCGAAACTATTCACATTCACCCCGAAACTCATGTTGGCATAGGGACTGATCGGCCCAAATCGCACCGGTCGAACTTCGACGGTCGGGAGTACCGACACAGTGTCTTGATGGCCCAAGTCCCTAAAAGGCCGCTCTTGGTCCACGCCATGGCGTTCCCACTCTAGCATCATCCCGACCAACAGCCATTTATTGAGACTATACAACCCCTGGAAATTAACCAAGGAGCCCACGTCTGTTGAGCTATTAGCAGTTAACGATTGAGTCAAGGGCGCAAAGCCTGCCCGCATACCGAGCACGAATTTTCCTGGTTCTATGCCGCCCTGTTCCATCTTCCACTCTTCCGCCATCGCTTGGTTGCCAAAGACGAACACGCTTGTCAGCAGGACCCCCAGCAAACCCACACGAGCCAAATTGAGACCCATATTTATAAACCCTCCATGGTGTAATGATGTAAATAGGCAACGGTTACAGTCACGCGAAATGGTAGTGCAAGATTGGCACCTCTATTCCCTTGAGAGTGAATGTTGCCTGAGAAGGCCGAACATAGTCTAATCAATATTGATCGGTTTCGCAGAAGTAAGATGGGAACCACGACATTCTATTTTGAGATCACGTTAGTCCCCGCACTGGCTATTCGATCTTACGATTGTGGAGAAATGAATCATGAATGACACAGTCACTGTACGCTTGGCCCTACAGTGAGATGCCATAGCTGACTAATGTGCGTGAGCCTGGACTGCTCGCTTCATCCTCTTCGGAGAAAAAAGCACCGAGATGAAAAAAACAGTGGTGGCGAGGAGGACAATCGCAGGGCCTGACGGCACATCCCACGTGGCGGAGATCACCACCCCAGCGACGGCTGTAGTGACACCGATGACGATGGAATAGAGGGTGAGTGTCCTGAGGCTGGAGGTCAGTTGATAGGCCGTTGAGGCAGGAATCAGGATCATGGCAAAGACCAGAATGGCACCGACCGTTTTCAGCGAGACGACGACGGTCAGGGCGACCAGGGTGAGCAGAAGAAAAAATATCCGTCGCGCTGGAACGCCAGAGGCTTCGGCCATTTCTTGATCGAAGGCAATAAAATACAGCTCCTTCGAGAACAGCACGATGAGGCCGAGCACGAGAACACTCAACCCGCCGATGATGCGCAGCTCCTCGCTGGTGACCGAGAGTACGCTCCCGAAGAGATAGCCATACACTTCCGCATTGTAGGTTTTCATCAAGCCGATGAAGAGAATGGCTAAGGCCATTGTCGTGGTGTAGAGAATGCCGATCGAGACGTCCAGCTTCATCCGGCCTTTTTCTTCAACCCAGCCCGTGATCCAGACCGTGGCAAGACCAAAAAGAATCGCCAGCACCAGCGGCGGCCAGCCCATAAGATACCCCAGCGCCACACCGGCAAAAGCCGCATGCGCTGTCCCTGCCCCAACAAACGCGAGCCCTCGTAGAACGACGAACACGCCGACAACCGAGCAGAGCCCTCCTACCATCGCGGCGGCGAGCAGAGACCGTTGCATGAAGTCGTACGTGAAGAGCTCAATCATGATGCCGCCTGGTCAATGATGATGGTGATAGTCCTCGACGATGATGAGATCTTTGTCTGTAATCACCAGATCTTTTCCGTAAACCTGGCTGAGGATCTCCGGTTTCAACACATCGACAGGAGGCCCCGCAGCGTAAAGGCGGGTTTTCAGAAGTACGAGCCGGTCTACTCGCGAACGGATCATATTGATGTCATGAGTGATCAGCACAATAGTAAGCCTCAGCTCATCGTGCAGATGTTCGATGAGTTCAATCACATTATGCTGAGCGGTCATGTCCAGCCCGGTCGTCGGTTCGTCGAGCAGAAGGACTTTGGGCTGCTGGGCTAACGCCCGCGCGATAAAGACCCGCTGCTGCTGACCGCCGGACAGATGGCCTAGAGCCGTGTCTTTATGCTTGTCCATCTCAACATGGGAGAGTGCCTCCATGGCGATCGCTCGATCTTTCGACCCCGGGCGTGTGAAAAGGCCCAAGGCTCCATATCGACCCATCATGACCGTTTCAAGGACCGTCACCGGGAAGTTGCGATCGACGACGCCTTTTTGCGGAAGGTAACCGATCTTGGCCCTGTGATGGCAACGTAATGCATCACAGGCACAGTCGAAGATATGGAGATGGCCCTCAACGGGAGCCATGAGGCCTAAGATGGCGCGGCAGAGTGTGGTTTTTCCGGATCCGTTCGGGCCGATGACGCCGACGAACTCGCCCGCATTGATGGAAAGCGAGATATCCTTGAGCGCGATGACGCCGGGAAATCCAAACGAGGCATGGTCAAAACGGATGATAGGCTCGAGGGAGTCTGACACGGAACCAGGCGCTCCTTCCGGCGCAATGAAATGGCCCGTAGAGCCGTTACGGAGACTCTAGCGCGTTGGCCAATTGGAGCACATTATAGCGGAGCATGTCGAGGTAGGTCTCGGTCCCTGGCAGGCCTCCCGGTAGCGTGGTCAACACGATGACTTTGGTCTTCGTTTCTTTTGCCAATAGATCTGGGAGCTTTTGACTGAGCTGAATCTCCGACACGATGACTTTAATCCGGTCCTTCTTGATCTTGCCGATTAGAGTCTGAAGCTGAAGGGCTGAGGGTTCTGAGCCGGATTGCATTTGAATCGTGGCAGCAACGTCGAAGCCAAACCGCCTCGCGAAGTATGGCCAGGCCGGATGATGCGCAACAAATCGGCGATCGGCCAGGCCTGCAATCCGCTCACTCAACTTCACCCGTAATTGGTCCAGTTGCCGGAGATACGAGGCCTGATTGGATCGAAACTCCGTCGCATGCGCGGGATCTGCCTGAATAAGCGCTTCGGTAATATGACGCATCATGGTCATCGCATTCTCAGGATCCATCCATACATGAGGATTTCCCTGTTCGTCTTCTCCGCCAGCATGACTCGCTCCTTCGTGGCCCGATTCGTCGCGGAGCAATGCGATGCCTTTGGACGTGGTGACGACACGGAGCGAGGAACTGCCGGCATTCTTGACCAATGAGGAGACCCAGACTTCGAGGCCGATACCCACTTCAAACAGCACCCGAGCCTTCCGAACGGCGACAAGATCGCTCGGTTTAGGGGAATAGGTATGTTCGTTCTCATAGCCGCTCAGAAGGGATGTCACGCGGACATAGGGGCCACCGACTTGTTCGGCCAGGTCCTTCAAAACGGGAATGGTCACCACGATATTGAGAGGCTCAGTCGTCGGAACAGCAAGGACAAGAGGTGCCGTGAGCAGACCCTGACTGATGAGAATGGCCCAAAATAGGAGTAGCCGCCGCAAATTCAACATGATGGGCGCGGACGGTAACATTGGGGTCCCTGGTTGTCAACGAAATGTCTGGAGAGCTATCCCACTCTACGGGAGTACAGGGGCCAAAAATACGATGTTCTACCCCATCAGCATATTTGGCAGGAAGCAGTCTGAGAAACGCCTACTATTCTCCTGGTGTTCCCTCCCTCTCAGGCCATATTGATAATTGACTTTTTTCGCCCCCCCCAGTATGCTCATTCCCTTTCCAACAGAAGGAGTTAGGGGCATGAAAGTCATTCTACAAAAAACGATGGAAGGGGTCGGCCACCTCGGCGATCTCCTTGATGTCAAAGACGGATACGCACGGAACTTTCTACTTCCGCGCAAAAAAGCAGTACTAGCCGACAGCCGCAGCATCAAAGCGTTTGAGCACATCAAGCGCGTGGCGGCCGAGCGGGCAAAGAAAGAAAAAGTCGAGATCGAAACCCATGCCAAGAGCATCTCAGCCGTGTCCCTTACGGTGGAGACGAAGGTCGGCAAGGACGACAAGATGTTCGGATCGGTCACGGTCAAAGACATTGCAGAAGGATTGGCTGAAAAGGGATTCGTGGTGGATCGGCGTAAGATCCAGCTGGAGCAGCCGATCAAAGAACTCGGCACCTTCACCGTGCCGATCAAGCTCCCGCGAGACGTGACCGCAACGGTAGTCATCCACGTCGTGAAGAAACAGGAAGCCGAAGCGGCCCCTGCCGAGGCCTAAGAGGGAATAGGTAGTCATGAACGATGCGGTTGGTTCCTTAGACGCACTCAAAGCCACAGACCCGGATGTCTATGCCGCGATTGCCGCCGAGGAAGAGCGTCAGCGTAACAAGCTGCTTCTGATCGCCTCGGAGAATTTCGCCAGCCCCGCGGTCCTAGCCGCTCAGGGCTCCCTCATGACGAATAAGTACGCTGAAGGGTACCCGGGCAAACGGTACTACGGCGGCTGTCAACATGTGGACACCGTCGAATCTCTCGCGATTGATCGCTGTAAACAGATTTTTGGCGCTGAGCACGTGAACGTGCAACCCCACTCAGGGTCGCAGGCCAATATGGCAGCCTACCTGTCCGTACTGAAGGCCGGCGACACCATCCTGGGGATGGACCTCGCGCAAGGCGGTCACCTCACTCACGGTAGCAAGGTCAATTTTTCAGGAATCCTGTTTCGCGCATTTTCCTACGGCGTGGACCGCGAGACCGAAACCATCAACTATGACGCGGTGCAAAAGCTGGCAGAAGAATGTCGGCCACGTATGCTCGTCGTAGGTGCCAGTGCCTATGCGCGGACCCTGGACTTTCCGCAATTCCAACAGATCGCCAAATCGGTCGGCGCCTATTTGATGGTCGATATCGCCCACATCGCCGGCCTGATCGCTGCGGGACTCCACCCGAATCCTATCCCCTATGCCGACTTTGTCACGACGACGACCCACAAAACCCTGCGGGGACCCCGTGGTGGCGTGGTCATGTGCAAGGCCGAGCATGCAAAAGCAGTCGACAAGTTTATCTTCCCCGGAATGCAAGGCGGGCCCTTGATGCATGTGATCGCCGCCAAGGCCGTCGCGTTCAAAGAGGCGCTCTCGCCCTCGTTTACGCGATACCAACAGCAGGTCATCGCCAATGCAAAAGTGCTGGCCCAAGGGCTCCTCGACCGAGGATATAAGATCGTGTCGGGCGGTACAGATACTCATCTCATGCTGGTGAATCTGTCCAACAAAGGCATTACCGGCAAAGAAGCGGATGCAGCATTGGACGCCGCCGGCATTATCGTGAACAAGAACGCTGTGCCTTACGACGAGAAACCACCAGCCGTGGCCAGTGGGATTCGATTGGGAACTCCCATAGTCTCGACCAGAGGGATGCGGGAAACCGAGATGAAAGAGATTGTAGACTTGGTCGACCAGGTACTACAGCATCGGCAAGATCCCGCAATGCTCGAGAAAGTTCGCACGCAGGCCAAAGCGCTCTGCAGCCGCTTTCCGATCTTTCACACCTACTAAGCCGCGTCAGACGGGGCAGGATCACCGCCTGTGAAATGTCCGTTCTGCGATGAACTCGAAGACAAAGTCGTCGACTCGCGTATGGCGAAGGAAGGCGAAGTCATTCGCCGTCGGCGCGAATGTCTCGGCTGCAAACGTCGCTACACAACCTACGAGCGAGTCGAAGAAATCCTTCCCGTGGTGGTGAAAAAGGACGGCCGCCGGGAATCATTTGACCGCAGTAAGATTCTTGCCGGCCTCAAGAAAGCCTGTGAAAAACGGCCTATCAGCACGGCCACCATCGAAATGGTGACGGACCGTATTGAAAAACGCATTCAAGAAATGGGAGAAACAGAAATAGAAAGCCGGATCGTGGGTGAAGAGTTGATGAAAGAGCTGCATCAACTGGATCAGGTGGCCTATGTTCGCTTTGCCTCTGTCTACCGTGAGTTTAAAGACATTGACCAGTTCATGGACGAGCTGAGAACGTTGGCTCAGCAACGCCGCGACCGGTGAGGGCCGCGGAACCCATCCTCTCTCCTCATCGTCCTCTCCCTGTCCTTCCCGGGTTCGCCGGTTAACAACTTGGTGCGATCTCACTTCACGTAGGTGTCAACATGCCGATAACCAAGGCCAAGGCTCCCAAGCGACCACGCAAAATACATGCGCCAACCGGTACGCATGTCGCGATCATCGGCGCAGGTCGTGGCGGCACAGCACTGATTGAAATCTTTGCAACAGACCCATTAGTGCAGGTCGTCGGCGTGGCTGAAGTCCAGAAAAATGCACCGGGTATCGCACTGGCAAAACGGCTCGGTATCCCTGTGACCCGCGATTACCGGAAGCTTCTGGATCTTGAACGTGTAGATCTCATCATTGACGTATCGGGTAATGCCAAAGTCTGGCAGTTACTCCAAGACTTTCACCGCATGGGCGTGACGATCATCGGCGGAGCTAGCGCAAAATTCATGTGGGAGCTGATCGAGGCTCGCATTCGCGCCACGGCAGAAATCGAGAAGACCTTAAATAAATACCAATCGCTCTATCGGCTCTACGTCAAGGAAACGGGTGTTGCGGTGACGGAGGAGCGAACGCGCATTGCCTGCGAAATGCACGACGGTCTTGTGCAGAGTTTGGCTGGGGTGAACTTCAAGCTGGATCTGAGCCAGCAACTGATTCGAAAAGACCCGAAAGCCAGTCTGGCTACCTTGCGCGAAAGCAAAGCTCAGTTGAAACTGGCCATCCAGGAGGCGCGGCAAGTCATCTTTAATCTTCGGCCGCTCCACTACGATAAGATGGAGCTGCTCCCCGCCCTCACCAACTACCTCACCTCGTACGAAACCCAGTACCACATCAAGACGCAATTCCGCGTATCCGGCGATGAACAGATCTTGTTTCCGCGCACTAAAATCTTCCTCTTTCGGATTGTGCAAGAAGCCCTCAGCAACGTCGAGAGACATGCGAAAGCGACTCGAGTCACCGTAGAACTAGACATCGACCCCGAACGGCTCCGTGTCACAATCGGGGACAACGGCGTGGGATTCAACATGGACACGGTGCTACGTGATCCCGATAAATGGGATCATTTCGGAATTCGAGGCATTCTAGAGCGGGCTCGCCTGGTAGGAGGCGAGGGCAAGATTGATTCAAAGAAAGGGCGTGGGACGACGATCGTCGTCGACGTCCCGCTGATGAAAAAGGAGACGACAGCGCATGGAGAAGATTAAAGTACTCATCGCAGATGATCATCGGGTCGTGCGTGAAGGACTGGCCGCGATCCTCAAGACGAAAGACGACATCCTAATCGTGGGGGAAGCCCAGGATGGCATGGAGGCCGTCGAAAAGGTGAAGACGTTGGTACCCGACGTGGTACTCATGGACGTAAGCATGCCCAGAATGGGCGGGGTCGAAGCGACCAGACAGATTAAGCGCGAATTCCCTCACATCGGCATCGTGGCCCTTACCATGTATGACGAGCAACAATACATCTTTGATTTGGTACGAGCCGGGGCCACCGGATATCTCTTGAAAGATTCTGAGTCCTCTCAGATCGTCGCCGCGATACGCGCGATCTACAAAGGCGAATCCCTCATCCATCCCTCGGTCGCAAGCAAGATCTTGGCAGAGTTCTCTTTGATGTCCCAGAAAAAGGGNNAATAATTTAGATCTGAGCGAAAAGACCGTCAAGAACCATGTCCGGAATATTTTTCACAAGCTCCAAGTCTACGATCGCACACAAGCCGCCATCCTGGCCATTCGGAAAGGCCTCATCGAGTTGGACCCACGACCATAGCTGCTATGACCACTACAGGAAGCCTTCCTGCGAGACAAGGCGTTTTCAGGTCGCCCTAAAGCAGCCGATTATCACCGGTTGACTCAGCCACCAACAGGTCTTGAGCCTTTGCTACCGACCACAGCGATCGACGTCAAAGCACTGCGACTGTGCTCCCTGCATTCTATGAAAAGTCACAGGTGTAATATTTATACAACGCCACTTACAGCAAGGGAAGTGTCTATTTCTGTATGTAATATCAATGTCTTATTGTTGTTTAACCTCAATAGAAATCTTTGGCACACGAGTTGCTGTTACCTCTGTGTAATTATTGAGGTGATCTGTGAGAGTACAGCAGACGTTGGCAAATGCGGTGAGCTGTTCAGGGGTTGGGCTCCATTCAGGACTGCCCGTAACTCTTACACTCAGACCTGCTCCAGCGGATACCGGTGTGGTATTCGTAAACCGAAGCGGCAAAGGCGGAGCCTCTCTT
>CXWL01014256.1_pt1 | contig 13031 bp, 10 predicted proteins | sample 590931 | NCBI WGS metagenome assembly CXWL01 (sample SAMEA3498368, study PRJEB10139) | groundwater metagenome | biome: water well; material: biofilm material | place: Germany | collected 2015-04-27
GTCTCAACCTGCGTTGGTGACAGGGTGGAATAGTGATCCTGAATGAGGCTATCGAGAGTCTTCCAGTCCATTTTTTGGAGTAACTTTTTGTTTTCGGAAATTCATACCATTATAGCCGATTTCTTCACAAATTGCATGTGGTTTGCTCGAACTCAAAGCTGAATCCAATTGACTTCCCGGTCTTTTCGCAGCCAAGTCAGTTGTCGCTTGGCATAGTTTCGATTGTTTTGTTGGAGTTTCATCAGAAGCTGCTCTTGGGTGATTTCACCCTTAAGATACGGAATCACTTCTTTGCAGCCTATGGAGCTGAGTCCTGGCCAGTTCAGGTCGGCGAGTGACTGCGGGACTCCATTACCGTATCGGTCGACTAATTTTTGTACTTCTTCGAGCATGCCATGTTCGAGCTGGTGCTTCGTGCGTTCATTGATGCGGCGATAGAGTTCTTCCCGCGGTACTTCCGGAGCGATTTTGAAAACTTGGAAAAGACGCTTTCCTTTGCCACTGATCTTCGACTTCGGGCTTCCTGTTTGTTCAAAAATTTCCAAGGCACGGATGATATATCGCTTGTTGCGTTCATTCATGAGTTTTTCTGCTGACTCGGGATCGACGAGATTCAGTCGGGACAAGAGTTCATCGATAGATTCGTTTTCCATCATTTTTCGAAACTCAACATTAGCCTTGGTGGGAGGGATGGTGAAATTTTCCACCACCGCATCAATCCACATCATCGTGCCTCCGCAGAGGATGGGAAGCTTCCCGCGTCGTTGAATATCAGCAATGGCTTCTTCAGCCATATCTTTGTATTCCGCTACCGAAATTGGTTCCGACAGTGGGATCGTGCTGAAAAGATGATGAGGTATACCCTGCATTTCTTCTGGCTTCGTCAGCGCGTTGCCAACCTCGATTTCCTGATAAATTTGCCGAGAATCGGCGTTGATGACTTCACCGTTGAACCGACTCGCCAATTCGACCGCGAGCTTGGTTTTCCCACTGGCGGTAGCACCCATGATGACCAACAGTGGTTTTTTTGATGAACTCAGGAACGTTGTCAGCTCGGTATTAAGTTCAAGTCTATTCATAAATCAAAAGGGCTCTTTGTTCGATTTTAAGTCAAAGGCTGCCAGTAGCCAATCGATTAAGCTCGATAACGACTGACAATTTCATTTTCGATCATTTCTCCATTGGGGTACTGGATCTGTCGCTTCCATTTCAAGGTTTTGCTCCCGGGATGCGGAAGGTACTCTTCTTGCGGCTCTACTCGAACCTTCCTCCCGTCGCTTTTCCCATAGATCAGGACGTAAGCCTCTTCCGTTTCTGGTCGTGTGTAGGCATAGAGGAACAGTCCGCTATTTAGGTCATTCACGGCTTTCACGTCCACTCCCTTCTCTGGAAACACTGTTGCATCGAGACCATAGCCACCCTTTTGGTAATAGCTCAGATCCCAGCTGTGGTTTTGACGCATTGTGATAGGAATTCCTGCATTGAGTAGTGCACGGTAAAAGGTCGTCGATGCTTGGCAAATTCCACCCCCAAGTACTGGAAGAGCTTCCGATCCGAATATTCCCCAACCCATGCTAAACCCTCTGTCAAACCCCCCTATAATTCGATTGAAGGAGACTTCCTGACCGGGATCAATCATAATACCGTTGATACGCTTCAATCCTGTGGTCAGATTGTGAACGCGATTCGGGTCATTTCCACTGGAGTATTCCGAATAGCCCACTGCAAGCAGCTCATATTTTTGCTGTTCGATTTCTGAGAATATTTTCACGGGTATTTCATAGAGCTTTACTTCAATGTTCCTTTCTGACTGATCGAGACTGTTGATGACCTGCTTATAGATTTCTTCGACCATAATCTGCTGACCTTCTTTGAATTCACCAGAAACGATGGCCTTGGATACGCCCGGCCGAATCTCTTCCTTACCGGTGATCGTCAAGGTCGGTGATGGCCGGTAATATTTTTCAGCCAATTCTTGCAGCCACTCTTTGATCCGGACGGGGTTTGGCTTTACCTCTGAGCCTTCAACGATGACAAATGCTTTCTCACTCTTCAAATCAAGCGTTTCGGTATTGTCACCGACATGAAGGATGATGGGTCGGGCGACCAAAGCATCTACAACTTCTTTAGCCTGTTGCAATTGCTCCACCTCCACATAGGTGCTGGGGATGGGAAGTGTGCGAGTCGTGATATTCAGAACAATCGTATCTTTCCACTTCAGAATGCTTTCGAGCAAATTGGCCTGTGCCATCTCGAGGCTTTTGGGTTCGATCCGTATTTCCTGCTGGCTGAGCTGAAGATGCCAACCCTCTGATGAACTCCAGATCAGTCCTGGTCTGAGTGGCGCTTGTTCTACTCTTGATCGCAGTCGCTGTATCAAGCTCTTCCACTTCTCTTCGTCTAGGATTTGTTGGGAATTATTGACCGGCACTTCACTGAGCAAATCACGCAGTTGTATCAGATCGGTGTCTTGATGATCGATCATAATTCGTACCAGTGATGATTCATGCACCTGAATCAGGCTTTGAAGCGAATTTTCTGCTTCTTGCCGCTGAGTACTCATGCGTTCGGCTTCTCTTTTGGCTGCAGCATACTCTTCTGTCATGATCCAGGCCGGAATGATCACACCGATCAGGCTGATAAAGAGAAATCCCCCAATGAGGCAGCGTTGCCTCAATGACAAGGTTTCTGGGGGCGATTTCGGTGCTGGTAGCAGCAAGTTTTCGGCCATTGATTAGAGAAAAAAGAATCATAGTATTATACTATAAAATTGACTAAATAACAAATAATACATCATATAGATTTCTATCAGAACAGCAGAGACTTGAGAAAACTTGCCCTCCCTCGAGAAGATTTTGTCAGATATGTTTTCCACTTTTGGCCAAGCGCTTCACTGTTATGATCAGATAGCATTTCTCGACCTCATTCCTTCCTTATGAAAAAAATTCCTGCACTTCTACTCGCGCTTTTCCTTGGCTTCCTATCGTTTTCCCCTGGTCTCGCCTACGCTCATTCTGCTGTAGCTGTCGATTATTCTGAACTCCTGAAGCGTTTTCAAGAGTCATTGAGTCGGCCTGATGTATCAGATCAGACCATGGAGTCCTCCATGGATTCTACTTTGATGAATGCTGATCTTTCCGAGCCTGAAGTTGGCATTGAGCCAAAGGATTGGAGGACGTTTTACGGTTATTTGGAATACGACCAAGGAAAGGTTTACCTTCGTCCCTCTGATGCTCATGGGAAGCTCTTGTCGGGCTATATGGACAAGGATATGAAGCTCCCTCCTCTCTTGAGTAAGAAACTTACCGAGAGGTTCTACCAGATCATTCGAGATACCGGCAAAAAGAATATGGGCCAGACTCCCGCCGACAAGGTTCGAACCTTGGTCTCCATCACCGGCACCATGAATGTGAAGACCGGATCTATTGGAGTTGATTTCATTGATACGATCAAAGATGTTCCAGTTACCCTACTCTTCAAGGTCAAGAAGACAGACGGCAAGCCCGCGGTTGTGCCGGAGGCACCTTATGAGACCGACCATTATTACGGATACCTTCAATACGTTGACGGCAAGATTTACCTTCTCGAAACGAACATGTCAGGTCGGGTAAGGCTTTCTTCTAATCTTGAAAATGGCAACAAGGGTCCTCGCCTCTTGGGTATAGATCAGTACGACGAGATGATATCGATTGTTCGTCAGCAACTCGCTGACAATAAGAGCCGATTGGATGGCAAGAAAATTCGTATTCTGACTGATATCATGGGTAAGAAGGATAAGAACGGCAGTATCAAGGTCATGAGTATCATGGAAATTGACCGGCCGTTTCGCTAAATCTTTTCCAGGCCAAGGTCTTGTCGGTGAAGATGTAGTGGATTCCTTCGTTTGAATCCGTTTCTCAAAGCTCGCTCGGCGATTTTTTTCACAAGTTCTTCACTCACTCCCTTCACCGGAGGCAGTTTTTTGAGCTGTGCCAAAGGTCCGTTTAAATCAATCCCACTGGTGATGAGGGTTTGTAAAACCTGATCAACGACATGGTAAGGTGCTCCTAACTGGGCTTCATCGCCACCGGCTGTTATTCCAAGACCATCTGTCGGGGCAGCATTGATGACCTCTTGGGGTACTCCGAGATATTCGGCAAGTTGGGTCAACTCGCTCCCCTTCCAGAGCTCTTGGATCATGGCGTAGTCACCGACGTCACCGTGCAGGGTCCAGAAACCCATCCAGTATTCGGAATAATTGTCGGTGGAAAGTACGAGGCCATTGACCATATTGGCCACGTAATAGGTGCCCAGAGACATTCGCAGGCGAGCCTTCACATTCCCCTGGGCGGTGCGATAGCGAGCGGTATTTGCTCCTGAATAATAATCGACCAATTCTTCGGCAACCGGCTTGAGCAAATTCGTTTCGATATGATCGAAGATGCCCGTGAGATCGATTTCCAGGAGTTCAGCGCCGAATTTCTTGATCACTTTCTTGGCCAAGACGGCATGGTCCGGATCGGAATGGCAGGGCAGGATGAGGCCAAGGGACTGGATTTTATAACCCTTTTTGGCGGCATATTCCACCGCTTTTTGGGACAGTGCCAGTGTTACAGCACTATCTAGACCACCGGAGATGCCGGTGATGGTCCTGTAAATGCCGAAATCCATGCAGTAGTTGGCAAGCCTTTTTGCGGCTCTGGTGACGATGGTTTGGAGTTGTTGCGGGGTAAGATCTGGCATTGAGAGTGGTAGTGATGATAGGAATTTTATAGTGTCTTTTTCGGGCTCGGTTCAGTCTACATCCTCCTGAGATTCAAATCTAATCTCATTCTGAACCTGTCCGCTCGCCTCGTTTCAGCTGGCCACACTCGGCTCCTCGACGCCCTCAAAATCCACTATATAAATTCCTATTGCGATCCCTATTTATACATCTGGTTATCTATTATATAGCCTCGGACCCGCTCATCAACCAGTTTCATATCACCTTTCCTGATGTTGGTACTCGCGCCAGGAATAGGGGTAATGGTAAGCAGGTGATGATGTTCATGAACAATGTTGATGGGATAGCCTGCTCTGGGCACGATGATGAAGTGAGCACTCTTCATTAATTTCTCACCATCAATCCAGGTTTTGCCAATGCTTCCATATTGATCCGAACCCACGATGAGTGAATGTCGTACGCTTGGTGCCAGCTGAGTGATTTTTCGCCAGAGATCGATCCAAGTCATTGCTTCGCTTCGCAAAAGATCAAATCGACTCAACACCACCTCATCTTCCCATTCAGCGGCTCTTCGCCACAGCTCGGTCATGTCCCAGCGCTGCCAGTCGCTGGCGCTGAATAATTTGTAAGGTAATTTCCCGGCAGGGAAGGCGACGATTTTTTGCACCAGCCCGCTCCCCAATGCCGCGTCGATGACGGCTCTATGAGCAAGCGTTGGGGGATCAGCCGAGAAGCCGAACCAGCCAAGACCCTTGCAGTCTCCAATGCTTGCGTCGATGAAATGTTCGAGGGATTTCATGCTGACATTTTACCATAAAAAAACCCCTCATTGCTGAGGGGTTTTAAAATTCATTTGAGGAATCTCCTATTGCGCAGGTCCCGGGAGCGCTGCGGAGAGCAGAGCATTGACGATCACGAAGGAGAGAAGGATGACGATGACACCAATTGCCGCATACATAAGAATTTTTTTACCGGTCTCAGCACCTGCCTCATTCACCCCAGCGGTGACGTACTGGAAACCTCCATAGATTATGATAGCAATACAGAGAATAGCCAAAAAGCTGAGGAGGTAATTGAGCATTGTTCGTACCAGACCAATCAGGCTGGTTTCACCACCAGTAGCTTGTGTCAGGGCTGATGGTTGAATACTGGGATCGTTCCCAAGCCCGCTGGTTTGAGCGAAAACCTCGAAGCTATTCGCATGGAAAAGTGTAAATGTCAGGACCAGACCAGCAGTGATCCCCAGTAATGGTCTTAGCAATTTACTCATTTTTGAAACAATTAGGATTTACTGATTTCGATTGTAAGAAATCCACACCCCCTTCGCAAGACTACTCGTCCAACAGCGATTGACATCTCTTGGACAAATACTCGTACTCTTTTCCTGCAAATTGGCTTTTGTCGAGGTAATTTTCCAGTAATTGGAGAGGATTGATGAGGTCCTTCGGTGATGCTTCAGAAGCTCTTCGAGAATGTTCTATCGAGAATTTCCCAACTTTTTTGCGGCGAAGAGCAGTCATGATGGCTCCAGTGCTGAGTTGCTGACCGAGTTCATGGACTGTGGCCCGAACATAGGTTCCGGAAGAGCAAACCATATTGAGTTCGACGTTGGGGAATTCATAATTCAAAATTTTTATATCACGAAGTGTTACTTGTCGCTTACCCAAGTCTACTAGTCTCCCTTCTCTTGCGTGCTCATAGGCTCGCTTGCCCTGAAAATGAATTGCTGAAAACGGTGGCTGGATTTGCCATTGCTTGCCTAGGAAACCCAGCACTGCGACTTCGAACTCAGATCGAGAAACCCCTTCATGATGGAGAGTTTTTACTATGCCGGTGCGATCGAAAGTATCCGATATTTTTCCGAGCTCCAAATTGACCACATACTCTTTCTCGAGCTCAGAAAAGTATGGAATAAGCTTGGTGGCTTGACCAAGGAAGACCACGAGTAAACCGGTCGCGAGTGGATCAAGCGTCCCGAGGTGACCAATTTTTGGTTCGCAAAATTTTCTTTTCAGTTCCCGCACAACGTCAAAGGAGGACATTCCCTCATCCTTATCGATCAGCAACACCCCATTCATAATCAAAGTTTTATCGACACAGAAGGTTCAAGTACCCCACTTCGGGAATCGTGTGAAGACAGAGATCGTTGCGGCTGCTGCAAATCTTCTTCGGTTTGGCAACGAACCATGTTGGCGCCCAAGGCGCGTAGCTTCTCGTCAAGACGTTCGTAACCACGGTCGATATAGTTGATACTGCTGATCTCGGTCGTACCCTTGGCCATGAGCGCGGCAACGATCATCCCAGCGCCGGCACGAATATCACAGGAAGCGATCGGGGTACCCTTCAGCGGAGTCGGGCCGATGATGATCGCTTGGTGCGGGTTCAAAAATTCAAAGCGGGCGCCCATTTTTTCCAATTCAAACAAATAATTGAGCCGACCTTCAAAAAGTGTTTCGAAGACTTTCGAGACACCATGGGCTTGGGTCATGAAGACCATGAAAGGTGCTTGCAGATCGGTAGGAAATTTTGGAAAAATACCGGTATCCAGTTTGGCTACCGGTTCGACACGTTTCACGCCACGGACGCGAACGGCGTCGTCCATGAAGTCGAGCACCACTCCCGCTTCCTCGAGCTTCTGCCACAGGGCATCGAGATCGTGAATCTGAACATCGCGAATGATCACATCACCTCCTGTGCCAGCCGCAGCAATGGCCATGGTACCAGCTTCCAAATAATCGGAAATGATCTTGTGCTGGATCCCGCGAATCTTGCCTCCGCCTCGTACCTTGACCACATGGGTTCCTTCGCCTTGGATAAAAATCCCCGCTGAGATGAGGAATCGGCACAGGTCTTGTACGTGAGGTTCTTGAGCGGCGAGGCGGATCTCAGTCTCCCCGTCCATCCCCGCGGCGAGCATCAGAATGTTTTCCGTAGCGGTGACGGAGATTTCTTTCAGCACGACCTTTGCCGCCTGGACATCATGAGCATCCAAGGAAATGTCCTCATCATCCTCACGGACGGTCACCCCGAGAGCCCGAAAGGCATCGAGATGGGTATCGATGGGTCGTTTCCCGAGGACGCATCCTCCTGGGAAACCAATTTTAACTTCCTTCGCTCTGGCCAACATTGGCCCAATCAATAAAATCGAGGCCCTCATTTTCTTCACAAGATCGAGAGAGATCTCTGTCGTTTTGATCTCCTTGGTCTGAATCTTCAAGACATTGTCGGAGAAGAAAAACTGGCTTCCCAGATGTTTCATGATTTCCAGCATGCTGTGAACATCCTGAATGTCGGGTACATTGGTCAGGGTGAATTCTTCGTCACTCAGCAGGGTCGCGGCAATGATCGGTAGGGCAGCATTTTTGGAACCCGAGATAGTGACCTCACCTTTGAGGGGCCGTCCGCCTTTGATGATGAAACGCATGAGGTAGTAGGTTTTTAGGTTCTTAGAAGGCTACAATTTGACCAGCTTTCCGCGTTCATCGTAAATCAAGACCTCATTTTCTAGCAAAATGCCCTTTTTTGCAACTACTTCCCGTTTCACTTCCCGCGCCAGCTCTATCATCTCATCAGCCGTACCAGAACCATCATTCATCAGAAAATTGGCGTGTTTTTCGGAAATAAATGCACCGCCGATTTTCTTGCCCTTCAGTCCACACTCTTCTATCAGTTTTCCAGCGAAAAGGCCGTTCTTGGGGTCTGGGTTTTTGAAGAATGAGCCGCAGCTGTGACCCTTCGGTTGCTTGGTGATTCGCTCGAGCAGCCATTCATCTTTTTTCGGGGGCTCACCTTTCTTGACCAGGAGCTCGACGGACCAGACCAGCCAGTAGTGATTTTTAATCGAACTTCCTCGGTATTCGAAGGCGCAATCCTTTGCTTCCAGAGGTCGAAAATCCTGTCCATCAAATATTTCAACTGATTGAACCAATTCCCCAAATTCTTCGCTCGGGATACCGATATTACCACGCACGGCTGCTCCCACGACTCCTGGGATTCCCACGAAATTGTCGAGACCTTTCAGTCCTTGTTTCCGGCATTCGTGAATCAATTTCGACAGAATTTTTCCAGCTTCCACGGTCACCAGGGCATGATCTGTGGAGTGGCTTTGATCGATCTGAACTCCTTGATTCATCAACCGAATCACTAGCCCTCGAAAACCCTCATCCGGAACGATCATATTGCTTCCCTGTCCGAGATAGATGAGGGGAAGCTTGTGTTGCTGAGCAAAGGCAAAGCTTTGGATCAATTCTTCTTTGTTTCGCACCTCGGTATAATAGTCGGTTGCCCCTCCCACTTTCATCCAGGTCAGATCTTTGAGGGGGTGATGTTCGAGGACATTCATGAGTTTAATAAAATAATCACCACGATGATCATCAGCAGGAGCGCGAAGTGTAAAGGAGCAGATCTTCGTAGCATATACTTCAGATCGGGTTTCAGATGCTTCAAGGTTTCTCCGATATAGGTATCGGAAAGTTTCTTGTAGAGCTGCCCGAGAACTGGGTAGGGTACGATCATGGTATTGAGCTTGTAGAGGGAAATGCGTTGCTGTATTGCCAGGGTGAAGACGCTGATCAGCTCACCGGCATTTTTGCCCATCAGGCTTGCTCCCAAAATCCTCCCGGTGAGACGCTTAGCGACCACCATAGCCACTCCGGAGCTGACTTCGTCCGTCTTGGCACGGTCACTGGATCCGTACGGTACCGTGATGGTGATTACGGCCCTTTTGCCATAATCTTGTTCCGCTTGCTCCGAGGTGATGCCGACACTGGCGATTTCATCGTCTAGGTAGGTGACTCTTGGCACGGGCTTCCATTGCTCATCCCTGAGCCACGGGAAAATCACTTTCTTGAAAATATGTCGGCCTTGGTCTTCGGCGGTGTGGGTGAATTTCAGGGCAGAAGCCACATCGCCGATGGCGAAAACATTCTTGCATGAGCTGCGGTAATGGCGATCAACCTTGATCCCCTGCTCGTCATAAGCGATGCCGACCGCATCGAGATTGAGATGTTCCAAATTCGCTGTCCTTCCCAGACCCATCAGGACTAGATCGGCGCTGACCTTGTGCAGGATGGCTGCTTTCCCTTTCATCTGCTCGATCATGGCATAGCCACCCTCACAGCTTTTGACATGAGCATTGGAGATGATGCCGATACCTTGGGCGATGAATTGCTCTTGTGCCAAGGCCGCCACCGCCGGTTCTTCCCGGGGCACGATGGTCGCAGTATTCGTCACGATCGTGATTTTGGTTCCCAAATGATGCAGGGCTTGCGCCATTTCGCAGCCTATGGGACCCCCACCGATGACCAAGAGTCTCTTAGGAATTTCGCTCAGCTTGAACAGATTTTCATTCGTCAGAATCTTGCTTTCGTCGAGTCCAGGAATACGGACTCTTCGGGCTGATGACCCGGTGGAGATGACGATGGTCTTGGCGGTGTGAGTCAGGGTTTCCTTGGAACTCTTGATCAGCACCGTGTAACGATCCTTCAATTGACCTTCGCCGAAAAAGACCTTGATGCCGTGCTCCTTCTTCAAAACCTCTGGTGACTCTTCGACCCTCACTTCTTCGATTTTTTTTCGGACCAAGCCGAGGATATTACTCTTGTAGGCCCGTAATTGATCGGTCTCACCAGCCTTGGCCTTCGCTTCGGCATAACGCTTCGCATGGTGAATAAGGCTCTTCGAAGGGATACAACCACTATTGGTGCACTCACCACCCATCTGATCGCGTTCTACGAGCAGCACTTTTTTCCCCACCTTGGCGAATCCAATCGCGGCGGTCAGGCCCCCGGAACCGGCGCCGATGACGATGACATCGAAGTCGTGTTTCATGAGAAAAGTAATGGAGCCACTCATCGGACTCGAACCGATGACCCACGGTTTACAAAACCGTTGCTCTACCAACTGAGCTAGAGTGGCCTTAGCGATGTGGAGCTTATCAAAGCATTGATCCCTGGACAACTTTTTGTTAGGCTCCTGTTTGTCCTGCCTGGGCAGATACCAGAGTGGCCAAATGGAGCGGACTGTAAATCCGCTGGCTTTACGCCTTCGGGGGTTCGAATCCCTCTCTGCCCACCATTGTCCGCATTCACTACACCACCGCTGCAGGAAAACTAAAGCCCAAGTATTGGAGCAGCTTTTATTTTGTGCCGTACAATAGGCGTTAAGATTCTCTTTTCTTGGTTTTTATGTATACCACCACTCATAAGGTTTTGACCGCCTTTGTTCTCACCTTGTTCGTTTCGGTCACCAGCATCGGTATTGTTAGAGTACTTATGGATCAGGTATTGGCTATCGCTCCAGCCAATAATATTCAGCTGATGGACCAGTCCGGTCCTGGTAATCAGCAGCCTGGATATACCAATGGGAATACCATTCAAGTGCAATTCGATCATGATAATACTGCTGACGCTTTTTTTCTCGATGAAAATCCAGTCCAGCCACCATGTGGTATTATGATACCTTTGACGACTCCAAATAACCCAAATACCCAGAATGTTCCGGCACATAATCTCACCCCTGGTGATGGACTGAAGCAGGTCTTCGTCCATCTGGTAGATCATGATGGTGATGGTTGCGGTGGTAACCCTGACCAATTCGCTTCTATTCCTTCTCAAATTACTCTTGATACGGGGGTTCCGGCAGATCCAGTCGCCGCTGACTTCAACTACACCATTGCCGATACTGGTTCACTCTCAGTCTCGATAGTCGATGGAGGGTCTGGCTTAGATTTCCAGATCGTCACGAGTGGCACTACGTGTAATGTCTTAGCAAATGCTTGGAATTCCGGCGTCGATGCTGGTACTGGATTTGCTGCTGATGCTGTCGGAATAGCCACTAATCCGACCCTCATCGCCGGTGCGGGCGCGGTCGTCGGTGAAAACATCTGCATCAGAGTCCGTGATAAAGCCGGCAATGTCAGCAATTTTGTCGCTGATGGTCAGATCGTCGCTATCCCAGCTCCGACCGGGGGCAGTGGTTCGAGATTGTTCTTGGAATCCCAGAAGCAAAACCAGACAGGCGATCAGCTGCCTCTCAGTGATACTCCCCCTGAGCAGCAGCCCGATTTTGGCAATTTTCCGCCTCAGTCTTCCTCCATTTCCTCTGAATATGAGAAGCTCGTAGAATCTGTACGATTGATGATCCCTGATGATGTCTTCGGTCATCAGCAGGAGTACTTCATCCTCGATCTCTACCTGAAAGGTATTCTTGACCCTTTGAAGATTACCTTTGATCCGGATAAACCGATCAATCGAGCTGAGATGTTGAAAATCGTCATGACCGCCTTCCCCGGTCCGGTCAGTAAGCGAAAGGTATCGCCGTTTTCTGACACTGGTAAGGAGTGGTTTGAAGTCTATTTCATCGACGCCTACGATCGAGGCATCATCACCGGCTATGGTGATCGGACCGTCCGTCCGAGTCAGAATGTTACCCGGGTCGAAGCTCTGGCCATGCTCTCCCGTGCTGCGAAGGTGAACCTTGATTATTACCGTGACAAGTCATTGACGTATGTTGATCTTCCCAAAAATGGTTGGTACATGCCGGTCGTTCAATGGGCAGTTTCAGAAAATATTGTCCTTACTTCGACTCCTTGGTTCAAACCCGACCAACCCATTAGCCGAGCTGAAATGGCTCAGATCACCTCGACGACTCAATCCTCACTAGAGGATGAGCCTTGCAACTGTGATAAGGAAAAGGCCGCATGGGAAGCCGCTGCAGCTGCAGCGGTAGCTGCACAAGCGGCTGCTGACGCTGCCGCGGCTGCTGCCGGTGCTGCTGCTGCCGCTGCCTCTGATGCCAACAAAGCCGCCAAGGATGCCCAAGACAAGGTGAACGAATTAAATAAATTTTTTGACGATACCTCTTCAGCGAGTTCTGGTGGAGAGACGGTGACCACTGGTGATCTCGAACTTCTTCGCGAAGCAAATCGAGGCGTCTATGATGCCTGGAAATCAGGCGCTATTTCCGCACAAGAGGCGTCTGATGCTTGGGGAAAAATTGACCCAGCAAAATTAGCAGAACTTCGTGCTAAAAAAGCTGCTGAGCTTGCTCAGGCGAAAAAAGATGCCGCTGATGCCAAGGCCAAAGCTGATGCCGCCAATAAGGCTTCGGCTGACGCTGCGGCCAAAGCTGCTGCAGCTGCTGCCGCGGCCGCAGAGGCGAAGGCCGCTGCCGATGCTGCAAAGGCTGCCTATGATGCCTGTTTGGAAAAATGTAGACTCTTGAAGGCAGAGTTAGCCGCACAACGAGCAGCAACTGAAGCTGCCAATGCAGCCGCTGCTGCAGCCGCAGCAGAAGTGAAGAGAAAACAGGCAGCAGATGATGCCAGGCG
>CXWL01027936.1_pt1 | contig 13030 bp, 11 predicted proteins | sample 590931 | NCBI WGS metagenome assembly CXWL01 (sample SAMEA3498368, study PRJEB10139) | groundwater metagenome | biome: water well; material: biofilm material | place: Germany | collected 2015-04-27
GTCGCAGGCAGCGGCAGTGGCAGAGACGCTCGTGGAGTCGGCCGCGGGAGCGACGGTGATCCTGGCGAGCGACTATGCGCGGACGCGGGAGACGGCGGGGATCATCGCGGCGCGGCTGGGCCTGCCGATCGTGGAAGAGCCGCTGTTGCGGGAGCGGAACTTCGGGATCGCGAGAGGACAGTTGTACGCGGACTTCGATGAGGAGACGCGCGCATCGTGGCGATCGCCGCGCGTGCGGATCGAGGACGGCGAAAGCTGGGCGGACGTGTTCGTGCGCGTGGAGGCGCTTCTCGCTCGGCTGCGGGAGTCGCCGCCGGCGGATGAGATGGTGCTGGTGACGCACGGCGGCACGATGAGCGTGATGCTGCGGCATCTGGCGGGCGAAGCGGCGGATGCGTTCGTGCTGGAGCCGCTGGAGAACTGCGCGGTGCGGACGGTAGTGGTCGGATAGCAGCGGGTCAGCCGGTCAGCAATCTGCGGGCAGTAACCTTTGACCCACGGTCGCGGCGTTCTTGGTAGACCGTTCAACACGCCGGATCGGCACGCACCCCCCACCCCGTACACTGGCGCCATGACTGCTACGCCCGCCATCGCATTGCGCGGCATCGTCAAGCACTACGGAGCTACGCGCGCGCTCGCGGGCATCGACCTCACGGTGCCAGCGGGCTGCATCTTTGGGTTCCTGGGCCCGAACGGCGCGGGCAAGACGACGGCGATCCGCATCCTGCTCGATCTGATCCGCCCCGACGCGGGAACCGCCGCTGTCCTGGGATTCGACTGTCAGCGCGAGTCGATCGAGGCTCGTCAGCGCATCGGCTACCTGCCCGGCGATCTGCGTCTATACGACTCGATGCTCGGCGGCGAATTCCTCGACTTCATCGATTCCTTTCGCCCGGCGCGGCGTGATCCCGCCTGGCGCACGCAGCTCCTCGAACGGTTGGCGCTCGACCCCACGCGGCGGATCCGGGCGCTGTCGAAGGGCAACCGGCAGAAGCTCGGCATCGTGCAGGCGCTGATGCACCGGCCCGAGGTGCTGATCCTCGACGAGCCGACTGCCGGCCTGGACCCGCTGGTCCAGGAAGAGGTCACCCAGCTCCTTGAAGAGGCCGTCGCCGATGGCCGCACTGTCTTCTTTTCCTCCCATGTTCTTTCCGAGGTCGAGAAGATCGCCCAGTCCGTCGCCATCATCCGGACCGGCCAGATCGTCGCCATCGAACACGTGGCGCAGATCAAGTCGCGCAGCGCGCACATCATCGAGGTGACGTTCGAGGCGCCGCCGCCACCGGGCCTCTTCACCCTGCCCGGCGTGCGCGTGCTGCGTGCGGACGGGGCGACGGTGCATGTGCAAGCGCACGATGGCGTCGATGCGCTGCTGAAAGCGATCGCCACGCGGACGGTGCTGGATCTGCGGACGCAGCAGCCCAGCCTCGAGGACATCTTCCTCGCGTATTACACCGGCGACGGCGAGCCACCGGATCGGGAAGAGGGGCAACGTGCAACGGCTTAGCGTCTTTGAGAAAGCGCTGCGCGATCAGAAGTGGCAGATCGCCGGGTTCGGCCTCGCGATGGCGATCATGTCGTCAACCTCGGTGTGGTTATGGCCCAGCCTGCGCGACACGCTGCAGAACTTCGAGTTCCCGGCGGCCGTTACGGCGCTGTTTGGCGACGACCTCAATTTTGCCACCGCCGCCGGCTATCTCGGTGGCCGCTACTTCGGCTGGACCGTCGTCCTCGCAATCGTGTACGTGATCATCGCCGGGACGGGCGCCATCGCCGGCGAGGAGAACGCGGGCACCATCGATCTGCTTCTCGCGCAACCGATCAAACGCAGCCGCCTGCTGGCCGAGAAGATGGCGGCGATCGTCGTTGGTTCGGTGGCCATCGTGCTGGGCGGTTACGCCGGGTTTGTGATCTCGGTGCCCACGGTGGACATCGACGTGTCTCTCGCCGAGCTGCTGCTCGCCTGCCTGAACATGTTGCCGATCGCCTGTTTCTTTGCGGCGTTGTCGGTGTGGGCGGGCGCTGTGCTGCCAAACCGAGCGAGCGCCGCCGGTGTGGCGACGGCGGTGACGGTGGTCACGTACTTTCTCTACACGATCACGAACGGCATCGAGTGGCTGGAGCCGCTGCGCTACGCGTCGCCGTTCTACTACTACGGGGGTGGGCGCTCGATTGTCGATGGTGCGAGGTGGTCGCACGTGGCGGTGCTGTTGGGCCTTGCTGCGGTCTTCGCCGCGCTGGCGATGCGGACGTTCGAGCAGCGGGACGTGAGCGCGGGCGGGGCCACCGATCTGAGCGCGGGGGCGCTGTTGCGGCGGGTGATCGCGCTGCGGACAGGGACGTAGGACGAGCGCTGACAGCAATCGTGGGCCGAGACACGAACTCTACAAAGCGGCACCGCGCGGGCTGTCACCGAAGGCGACTCTTTGAGGAGAGCCCGCGCTACGAAGGCGCCCCGGGCCTTGTCACCGCCCCGCTTACCCGGCGACGATGAAGCGGGTGCCGACGCTGTTGATGACGAAGGCTTCGGGCATGGCGAGGGAGATCGCACGCACGGCCTCGAAGCCGGTGCAGTGGCCCGGGACGATCATCCCCGGCTCGAAGGCGGTCAGCGCGGCGACGGTCTGCGGCAGGATCGGGGCGAAGAGCGGGCCCCCGAGGTGGAAGCCGCCAACGATCGCCGCGATCTGATCGACGCCGGTCAGCTTCTGCGCGTACCGGACGATGTTGACGATGCCCGAGTGCCCACAGCCGGTCAGCACGACGAGGCCCTTGCCGCGCACGTGGGCGATGAGCGCCTGGTCGTCGAGGATCAGCGGGTCGGGCGTCCAGTCGCCATCACGCCACGCCTGATGAATGGCGAACCCCTTCTCGAACGATGTCGTGCGGTCGACCTCGCCGGTGATCAGCACCGACCGGTCGAGTAGCAGCGACGGCTGCCGCTCTTCGACGATCTCGAACCCGGCGCCGAGCATCGCCCCGCGGCTCGGCACGGGCAGTTCGAACGCTCCCGCCGGAAATTTCGCGCGCCGCCGCAGCCAGAAGTCCGGATGCAGGAGCATCGGCATGGCCGCCTGCCCGCCCTCGCGCGCCAGCCCGTGCAGGCCGCCGACATGGTCGAAGTGCCCGTGGCTCATCACGATGCCCTCAACATCGGCCAGCGAGATCTGCAGCGCGTGCAGGTTGTGCGCCAGGCCGTCCACGCTCAGCCCGGCATCGAACATCAGTCGCCGGGTCTTACCACCTGTTGTGATCGAGACGAGGACGGAGAAGCCATGTTCCGCGATCAGCATCTCCGGTAGCTGCGGATCGATGAAAAACGGCGCCTCGACGGTGGGACGCCCGGCGGGGGACATCGAAGGCCGCACGGCCCGCTCCTGGCTTTGCAGCAGCATGTCCCACTGGTTGTCCACCAGCGTCGTGATCTCGATCGCATCGACTGGTTCAAGGGAGATTTCTTGCATGTTGCTCCTCAGGTGATCTGGCGCCCGTCCCGCGAACGGACAGCTACGCGAGCGCTCCGCCGCCGCCAAATGCCAGGGCATGAAACCGCTCGCCCATGCGCTGATAGCCCGCCGCGTTCGGGTGCAGCCCATCCGGCAGATCCGCCAGATCGCCCGCACCGAACAGCGACAGGCCGTCAAGATAGTGCAGGTTGGCATCACCGGCCGCCCGGCGCTGCTCGACGATATCGGCAATGATCTGGCGGATGCGCTTCAGGGTCAGGCAGCCCGGCATTAATGCGTCCGGCCTCGGGACGATCTGCATGATGCCGTTGGCGTCTGGGATGGTCGGACCGGGATAGTCCTCGGCGACCGGACAGATGATCGGCGAAACGACCAGCAGTGGCGTCTCTGGATTACCGTCGCGCACGGTATCCAGGAAGCCGTGGAGGGCGGGGCCGAAGGTGCGCTCCTTCAGCGACTCCGCATTCACGACATTGATGCCCAGTTTGAGGCTGATGAGTTCGGCCGGCAGATCCCGAATCGTCCGCGCGACGAACTGGTCGAGATGGCACTGGCCGGCCAGTCCGATGCTCTGCAGATCGAGATCGGCGAGACGAGCCGCTACCGCTGGCCACGTTCCCGTTGGCCCGGCGGCCTCCATGCAGTGGCTGATGGAGCTGCCATAGTGCACCCACAGCCGCCTGTTGCGGGCCGCCGCTGCTTCGACCACGGCGCCATCGGGCACCCGCAACGCGCGCAGCTCCACCGCCGCGGCGTGCGGGAGCCACAGTTCGATCTGCTTCATCCCGCTGCCCAGGCCCTCGAACCGCACGGTGGCTACAGCGCCCCGTTGCACATCGGCTTCGCGCGTGATCACATCGACGACGATGCGGTTGCCTTCCGTCACGCGCCTGCGTTCATGCAGCTCGCCATCCACGACGAGGTCGAACACGGCGGGCGCGGACGGCAGGCCGCCAAACGCGAGCGTCGTACAGAGCGCATCCAGTTCCAGCGCACTGGCGTCGGAGGAGAACTCCAGCCGCACCCCGGAGGGCATGGCCACCATGAGGTTGACCATCGCGTCGGGGAGCTGGGCGCGGGTCCAGGCCGGCAGCCGTCGCGGGGCGATGCCCTGCGATCGCCGCTGTAGCTCCAGGGCGCCTACGATCCGCACCGCTCCGCCGTCGAGCTCAATCGTCCGCACAAGCGCCTCCTGCGATAAACCGGCGGTCAATGCCGCCAGCGTACCGCCGCGGAGACGATACCGGCATCAGCGCCGCCCGGGAATGCGGAACGGATCGTAGGTAACCAGCCTGATCCACCGCTCTTGCCCTTTGTCCTTGCTTCTCCGCCCTTTGCCCTTTGCCGCTTTAGCCCTATAGTCCCGTCATGCCAAAGCTCAGCAAGCTCAGCCGCTCGATCGCAGGCCGGGTGGCCATCATCACCGGGGCCGCCAGCGGTATGGGCCGCGCGACGGCCTACGTCTTCGCCGACGAGGGGGCGCATCTGGCGCTCGTCGACCGCACGGCGGACGCCCTCAACGCCGTCGCCGACGAGATCCGCGCGGCGGGCGGCACGGTGCAGGCCTACACCGCCGATCTCGCCGACGGCGCGGCGATTCCAGGCCTCGTCGATCGCATCAGGGCGGATCTCGGCCCCATCGACATCCTCATCAACAACGCGGGGATCTCCGTGGGTGTCCCTATCGACCATGAGGACTGGGAAAAGGCCTGGGAGCTTACCTTCGCGGTGAACCTCACCGCACAGGCCCGCCTGATCCGCGCCTGCGCCGCTGACCTCGCCCGCAACCGCGATGGCCGCATCGTGAATATCGCCTCGACCGAGGGCTGGGGCGCGACCGCCGGCGGCAGCCCCTACACGGCGGCCAAACACGGCGTCATCGGCCTCACCCGCTCGATGGCGGTCGAGCTGGGCCCGCGCGGCATCAACGTCAACTGTGTCTGCCCCGGCCCGATCAAGACCGGCATGACCGCCCCCATCCCCGACGAAGCGAAGGCCAAATTCGCCCGCCGCCGCGTCGCTCTCAAGCGCTACGGCGAACCGGAGGAGGTCGCCCACGCGACCTTGAGCCTGGCGTTGCCGGCGGCGAGCTTCATCAACGGCGCCGCGCTGGTCGTCGACGGCGGGATGCTGATTCGGAACGCGTAGTGGTTCATCTATGCCTTGGCGGAGTACGTTACGGTCCGGCCAGTACGTCTTCTTTCGTTGTGAGACGCAGCCCGTCGCCATCCCACTGAAGAAAGATCTGGCGCTCGAGCTCCGGGGGGTGCTCCCTGTACCACGATCGTGGCATGTCGAACGCGACGCCGTCACCGTAGAGTGCGCGCGGCACGCTTGGTACTTCCCGATATTGCGAAAGCGGCTCGGTCCAGGGGCCATCGACGATCCAGATCGTTGTACCCGGCTCGATGACCGGCACATTCCGTCGCAGTTCGTTGACGAGAAGCCGCCAGCGCTCGCCGTCGCGTCCCAGGCGGGCATTGTGCGCGTACGACTGCCAGCCGTACAGCCCCGCGACCACGGCAACCAGCGTGAGGGCGAGAATATTCGCCGGGATCCGCAGATTGCGATGCCAGGCGGACACGCGCTCGTACGCGGCATACCCGCTCAGCGCCACGAGCGGCGCGAAGAACGCTGTCGCGCCGTAGGAGTAGCGTGATGTCGTCCACTCCACGGGGAGGAACGGCAGTAACGACGCACTGACGCCAAGCACGGCAAGGCGGGCAAGCTGCGGGCCTCGCACGACAGAGAACATCGCCACCACCGCGACGACGCCGGCGAGTGCCCAGCGGAGCCGGTCGGGTTCCAGCGGGATCGTCTGCACCGGGTAGATGAGCCACGAAAGGTAGAGCGCGAATCTCGAAACCACCTCTGTGTCCCAACTGCCGTCGGCGAACCGAATCTGATCATCGGACGAGCGTGCATAGAATGCGAGCCAGGCTGCCGCCAGCGCAGCGAAGGGAGCCGCGTGGATCAGCAAGCGGAGCGGGCGGCGCCATGACCAGCGCTGGGAGAACAGCGCGTAGGCGGCGATCAGCACCGGCGCCTTCGTGACGGCACTCTCGTTCGTCACGAAGGCCAGCGCGAACAGCAAGACGGATAGCGAAAACATCCCGATGCTGCGCTCTCTGTTCTGCGCATAGGCCAGGAGCACGTACAACGAAGCCAGGATGAATAGCGTCTCGAGGACGTGCGGAAACGCAGTGACGTAGGTCACGGTTTCGTAGTGCGCGCCGGACACGCCAAAGAGGAGGGCGGCCGTCGCCGCAACAACGCGCTTTCCGCCGGCGCGCATCACCAAGGCGTAGAGCAGCACCATCGACGTCAGGTGCAAGGCGAGGGCGAGTACACGCCAGGGCATGGCATTGAGCCCGAACAGTTCCCACTCCAGCGTGTAGACCGCGGCGGATAGCGGCCGCCAGCTGGGAACGTAGTCTTCCAGGCGCAGCGTATCGAGGAGGAAGGCGCGCGACCCGCTCCACTCGATGTTACCGAGCACGACAAAGTCATCGCCGTTGAAGAAGTAACCGAGCGTCGGAGCATGGAGGAGCAGCGCAAACACCAGCGCTCCGGCGATCCCGCGGTGCGTACTCGCAAACCGCAGGATGCTGGCGGCCAGCCCGGCTCGCGCACGACGACCTTGCTGAACCGCCCCCTCAGCCGACGAAACCGCATGCATGTGACACCGATTGTAGTTGTTCGGTCCTGGCGGGAGAAGGAATAGGCCGCCAAGCGGCGGCGGGCGCGGATGCGAACCCGGGCTCCAACTCCTACACTGTGCCGATGCACAGCCGCCGCTTACCGCCCGACACGCCCCAGCCACGGCCGATGAGTCAACCTCACTTCTTCTTTCCGGGACGGGGCGCCCAAGCGGCGACGCAGTCCCGGCCCTCCGTCGCTTCCGTTGCCCTCGGATCCACCGCCGTATGGATGGCGGTGCTGGTGCTGTTGGGCCTCTCGCTGCGCCTGGTGTGGGTCTTATACGTCGACACCCTGCCGCTCGGCGGTGACCCCGGCTGGTACTACAACGTCGCAACGAACATCGTGCGCGGTAACGGTTTCGTCGCTGACCACCGGATGTTCGAGGCTGATCCGATCATCGGTCAACCGACGGCGGCATGGCCACCCGCATACTCCTATGTGCTCGCGGGTATGTGGAAGGTCGTGGGGATCAGCGTCACCTCGGCAAAGGTGCTCAACGCGGTGCTTTCCGCGATGACCATCCCCTTCGTCTACCTGCTCGCCCGCGCCATCTTCGACAAACCCGCCGCCTGGCTTGCCGCCTTCGTCTTTGCGATCTTTCCGAATACCATCGCCTGGACGCCCGTGCTGTTCCCTGAGCAATTGTTCATTCTCGTCTTCGTCGCCGCGCTTTGGCTCCTGCTGGATCCGCCGGGCCTGGTGAAGCGTTGGTGGGCCGCAGCCGCCGCGTTTGGATTGCTCACCGGCATCGCCATGCTCACGCGCGGGGAAGGGGCCGTCCTGGTGCCGGTGGGAGTGCTGTTCTGGTGGACGCGGGATGGATGGCGTTCCTCGATAGGCGCGACGGCGCTGGCGGCGGTGGGCCTCGCCGCTGTGTTGCTCCCGTGGACGGTACGGAACTACGTCGTCATGGACGCCCTGATCCCGGTGGCCACGAACAGCGGCATTGCGCTACGCATCGGACACAGCCCGCAGTCCACCGGCACGACGGAGGTCGTCAATCCGCCGGAGCCGGTCGATGGCGTCCCCGTGTGGGAACAGGCGTACTACCCGGAGACGGAGGTACACAGCTATCGCGCCTACACCCGGCGCTCCATTTCCTATGCCTTGCACAACCCGCGCCGCGAGCTGGATCTGTCTCGATACAAGGTGTACCACCTCTACCGGTCCGACGCGTGGCTGGTCAATTGGGTGAAGGTCGGCACCTCCAAGCCGATTCGATCGGAGAGCATGGAACGTGGCCTGTGGCGGCTGTTCGAGGTGTCGCACTATGTGTTGATGTTCGGCGCCGTCGGCACGAGCGTGTTCTGGCTTCGCCGCGATCCCGCCCGGTTGATGCTGGCCAACGTGATCTTGATGTGGACGCTCTTCCATATCGTGTTTTCGGCCGAGCCGCGCTACCACGTCCCGCTGTTCCCGATCTTCGCCGTGGCCGCGGCGGGCGGAATCATCCTGGGAGTGCGTGCGGCCAGCCGTCACGCCCGCTCAGGGCGGCGGCTCGCCAGCCCATCGCCGAGCTAGCGGCGTCGGCACAGAACGCCTCCGATACTGGGAGGCACTTGCAGACGTCTTCCGGCTGGCCCAGTTGGCCGAACTCAACCGCGACCCTCATCGATGAAGTGCGGGGCCACTTCTGGATACGCACCCACGGCGCGGAGCAATCCGATGCAGCGCACGCGCGCTGACTGTCGGGCAACACGTCAGAGGCAGGTCGTCGTCCGCAGCGTTCGTCAGGGTTTGGCGTAGTTTGCCGCGCCGCCCCAGTCAATCACTACAACCGGCTCGTTCCCTACGGTCCAGGCATCGTGTCCCGGTGGGATGATCGCGATGTCACCCGGACCTCTCTCGAACTCCTGGCCGTCGGCCATCACGACCTTCATGCGGCCGGAGATCTGGTAGAGAAAGTGCGGCGCCTGGCAGAGGTCGGTGCCGGCGATCGGCTTCACGTGATCCGACCACTTCCAACCCACATCGAACGTCGCTCGTCCGACCGTTCCTCCTGCAATGTTGACGATCTCGATCTTTCCCCGCTCGAAGGTCCGGGTTTCGTCCGGTGTGAGTAATGACTTCTTTTCCGCGTTCGCCATGGTGTTCCTCCTTATCTGTTCTGACGAAGCGCGAGCCTGTTTCCGCGCTTCGATATCCACAAATGAGGCCGCACGGGGCGGCTCACACTGCGCCCCGTTCTCCGAGAGCATCCCTTATCGCTTCGAATCCCCCCTGAACGGTGTGTACGCTCTCGAATCCGCGTTGCTCCAGAATCGACGCCGCCGTCGAAGCGCGCTCGCCGTGACCGCAGTACACGACAAGCGGCGCTCCCTCGCGAAACGCAAGCGAAGACGAACCCAGCTCTCCCAGTGGCAAGTGGTGGGCGTCTGCAACGTGTCCGCTCCGATACTCATCACCCTCGCGCACATCGATCGCGGTGGCTCCGGCGGCGATGAGATCCGCTGCGGAGTTCCCGTCGACGAGCGCGGTCGTCGACGTAGGTCTGCCGGCCGCGGCCCATGCCTCCAGGCCCCCAAGGAGCCATCCAGCGAATCGCTCGCAGCCCACGAGCAAGCACTCATCGACGATCTCTGTCATCGTCCGCTCGTCTCCTACGAATAGCAACGGGCGATCGGGCGCCACAAGCCATCCCAGCCAAACCGCGAACACATCGCGGAGCGGGATGTGCAGGGATCCCGGAATATGGGCCGCGGAGTAGTCGCTTACGGATCGCGTGTCGATCACGATGGCGTCCCTCGCAGCGTCGCTGAACTCCGCCGCTGTGAGCGCGGGGGGGAGCGTTATCTCGCTGCGTAGCCGCGGACCCGCCTGGTTGAACGCACGCATCCGGAAGTAATAGGCGGGCGTGGCAGGAAACGTCGTGGGGAACCAGCGCGCAAATTCGGCTTCGTCATTCATCGCGAGAAGCGGATTGCTCGCCCGTTCGACGCCGAGCGTCGAGGTTCGCGCGTCTACGGAACCCGCCGAACAGAACGATCCGCCACCGTGCGTGGGATAGAGCAACGTATCGTCAGGAAGTTCGGCGAACGCGGTCTTGAGCGTTCGGTACTGGGCGCGCGTGAGCGGCTCCGTCAGCTCGGGAGAAATGAGGTCGGTCCTCGCGGCGCCACCGACGATCAGTGACCCGCCGCTGAACAGCGCGGGCGGATGCGCCGCCGTCCGTACGGCATAGCCCAGGTGCTCGGGTGTGTGACCGGGTGACGCAATAACCTCCACCTCCAGCCCGCCAAGCGTGAGGTTCTCAGATCCTTCGACAGGCTCGTGGTTCAAGCGTGATGCCGCACCGGCGGGCAGGAACAACTTCGCGCCGACAGCCGCCGCGAGCTCGTGCGCGCCGGAGACGAAATCGGCGTGGAGATGAGTCTCGAGCACGAACTCTATCCGCCAACCGCGAGCGCGCGCGCCATCGAGATAGCGCTGAGCTGAGCGGTCAGGATCGATGAGTATCGCCGTGCCGTTGTCCATACCGATGAGGTACGAGCTGTTGCCAAGACCTTCGCGGACGAAAGGAAGTACATTCATCGCTGAACCTCGGGTTGACGCGGCACCGGCACAGACGTGCGAAGTGCGAACGCGGCGAAGGCACCTGACGCCGCGGTCAAGGCCGCGACAGCCTGGATAGCCACATTAAACCCAAACAAGTCGGCCAGCAAACCGGCGCCCAGGGCCCCACCGACGGCGCCGGCATCTCGCCAGAACCGGTACACCCCGAGTGCCGTCGCTCGTTCCCCCGGGTGGACGGCGTCGCCCGTCGCGGCGAGCAAAGCTGGGTACACCATGGCAGTCCCCAACCCAAGGAGCACTAAGGCCAGTACCCACGGCACGAACTGCGTCGATGCCCCGACGATCGAGATGGCAAGGGCTTGAAGGAACATCCCGGCGACAATCAGGGGCTTCCTCCCGAGCACATCGCTCGCCCAGCCCGTAACAAGCTGCATGCCTCCCCACATCAACGGATACGTGGCTGCGAGGACGGCGACTCGATTGAGTGAGAGCCCGCGGCTGGCGAAGAACAACGGAAAGATGCCCCAGGCGAGTCCGTCGTTGAGGTTATTGACGAAGCCCGCCTGCGAGATCCCGACGAGGTGCCTGTCGCTCCACGTGCCAAGCGCGAATCTTCTGCCGAGCGACGCCCCACGCGCATCCACTGATGGGTTCGCGGACGCTGCGGACTCCTTCGCGACAAACGGCGCCGTGTCCCGAATCAAGAGCACGCTCAACGCCAGCCCACAGGCGACGAACGCGATTCCCAGGTACCACGGTTCAGGGCGCAACCCATACGACGTCGCGATGACACCGGCGGCGAAGGCAGCGGCTGCCACCGCCAGATACCCGGCGGCCTCATTAAGCCCGAGGGCGAGGCCACGGCGGCGCGGACCAACGAGATCGATCTTCATGTTCACCGTCATCGACCACGCTAGTCCCTGATTCAGACCGAGGAGGGCGTTAGCGGCGACGACCCATCCCCATGCTGGCGCGAAGATGATCACGAAGGGGACAGGGAGGCCAACGAGCCAACCCGCGATCAGAATCGAGCGCCGCGTGAAGCGCTCGGAGAGGCGACCGGCAAACAGATTGGCGATCGCCTTCGCCAGCCCAAATGTCGCGATGAACGAGACGGCGACGGTCTTCGAGGCAACACCGAACTCATCCCTGGCGAGCACCGGAAGGATCGACCGCTCCAGCCCCACCATGCCACCGACGAATGCGTTGGTCGCCACGAGGAGGGCGAACTGCTGCCAATTCGCACCTAAGCCGAGGGTTGGCCCGGCACCCTCCTGGGCGCCGCTCGAACGTCCCGTCACACTTCCGATTGCGAACCTCGCACGCTGGCGAGATCGGCATGCCCGAACAGTGCCCGATAGATGAGCGACGGTATGCAGACATGCGACGCGGTGATGAGCGCGGCAACCGCGACCAATGCGCCCCCGAGCAGATAGCCGGCGACATCGAGATCGGCGTAGAAGAGCCCGCCGGTTGCGAGAAGCCAAACGCTGGCCATCCCGCAGGCAAACCGACGCGGAGCGCCGTTGCGGGGCAGGACTGGCGTTCCAGTGAGGTGCCGGATGCCAAGGTTGTAGATCAGATCGAAGGGGTGAAATGTGAGTATTGCCCCCAGCGCGGCGAAGACCATCAACCCCCAAAGGATGGGCGGCGAGGCGAGCGCTGTCCCGACGGCGGCGATGGCGGCACACAGCGCCGGTGACAGGCGGAGCCAGATCTGCGTTTGCGCGAGCGTGGCGTCATCCACGCAGGCATAGCCCTGAATATCAAGCCGCCGCCGCATCGTTGCTGAGAGAGACATGCTTCCTCCGCTACCTCGGCTTCACGCCGCAGAAACTCACGCCGCGCGTGTCGAACTCCTTGGCATCGGACTCATGTTTCGAGCCGGAATAGACGTCGGTCTGCGCACCCCATCGCACGTCGGTAAACCCGACCTCGGCCAGCACCCACTTCCACTCGTCCGGCGTGAGCGCGCCAGCGATGCAGTTTGACCAGAGCTCTACGTCGTCCTTCGCCTCCTGCGGCACGTCGATGTGGACGACGATATCGCCGACCTGGAAGCGGCCTCCGGGCTTCAGCACGCGATAGACCTCGCGCATCACAGCCTCTTTGTCCGGCGTGAGGTTGAGCACGCCATTACTGATCACAACGTCGACGCTGCTGTCTGCCACGGGCAACTCTTCCAGGTATCCATCGCGGACGTCAACGTTCGTGAGGCCAAGCTCCGCCGCCCCCGCCATTGCCTTCTCGCGCATCGCGGGCGTCATGTCGATTCCGATCACGTGGCCCGAGCCCCCGACCTTAAGCGCAGCCTGGAGGGCGTCGAAGCCCGCACCACACCCCATATC
>CXWL01002194.1_pt1 | contig 13028 bp, 9 predicted proteins | sample 590931 | NCBI WGS metagenome assembly CXWL01 (sample SAMEA3498368, study PRJEB10139) | groundwater metagenome | biome: water well; material: biofilm material | place: Germany | collected 2015-04-27
GCCGCCCTTTGCCAAGCCGGGCTTGACGATCGACGTGCTGGTGTCCTCGATGGCCAATGCGAAAAGCCTGCAAGGGGGCACGCTGTTGCTCACGCCGTTGAAAGCGGCGAACCAGCAAGTCTATGCCGTAGCACAAGGGCCGGTGTCGATCGGAGGATTTTTGGGAGGGACTGGTGGCGGAGGCGGTTCGACCGTGACCAAGAATCATCAATCTGCCGGGATGGTGCCCGGTGGAGCCATCATCGAGAAGGAAGCGGTGGTCGACGTGGAATCGTGGGAAACCGTGTCGGTGCTCCTGCGTCAGCCTGATTTTACGACGGCGATCAGGACGACCGAGGCCATCGACGGCGTCTTCGGGAAGGGGAGTGCGACCGCCGTCAATGCCGGCCTGGTCCGGGCGACGATCCCGGCAAATTTTCGAGGGCGAGTCGTGGAGTATATCGCCACGATCGAAGGGTTGGACGTGGCGGTCGATTTGTCGGCCAGAGTGGTGGTGAATGAACGAACCGGCACGGTGGTTCTCGGCGAGCATGTGCGGATCTCCACCTGTGCCATCTCCCATGGCAATCTCACGATCTCAGTAAAGAATACGCTCAATGTGTCGCAGCCTCCCGCTCCGTTGATTGGGTCTACGACTGGGCAGACGACGGTGACCCCCGATGTTCAGACGGAAGTGAAAGAGCAGGAGTCTCGGTTGGTGGTGGTTGATGAGACGGTGACACTCGGAGAGGTCGTCCGGGCGTTGAACGCAGTCGGGGTGACTCCCAGGGACCTGGTGGCCATTTTGTCGGCACTTCGTTCGGCCGGAGCTCTTCAGGCTAACCTTGATATAATTTAGTTAACTTATTAATTATATTAATTACTTAAAGATCACAAAGGATTGTATTTTGAACCACGACCTTACCGGAATCAGCTCCATCAGACCTACGGCTGACGCCCAGTTGAGCCTGACGAAGCCTCCTGCGCTCGTGGGAGAAGATCGGCAGGCAGGGTTGGCAGCCCTGAAGAGCGCCGCACATGATTTTGAAAGCTATTTTATCTCTAACCTCTTGAAAGTCATGAGAGAAACTGTTCCGAAAGGGGCGTTGGAAAATAAAGGCGGTGCCTATTTCTACTCGTTTTATGACCAGGAAATCGGCAGGCTGGCTGCAGAATCTGGCGGGCTTGGGCTGGCTAAGATGATTCATGAATATACCGAAAAAAATTCACCACTCCCCTCAAGTTCTCCGGCTCATCAACCGATAGAGGAGCCGATAGGTAATAAAGCCCTGACTCCAGTTCCTCGCACTCAGTGGACTCGGGGCTAACTTAGGGAGAGGAGTACGGTTATGCAGATCTCAGGTCATGGCAGAGCCGATCATCTTGCCACGCTGCTGCTGGGGGCCCAGGAGGGCGCTCCAGTCGGGGTAAATCGTCGTCCGTCCAGCGACGGTCGCCAAGATCGCGTGCAGATTTCGCAGCAGGCGAAGGAGATACAACGGATTAAGGCTCTGGCCGACCAGCCGGATCCCGCCCGTGAAGCACGCATCGAGCAGATCAGCCGGGCGGTGGATGCCGGCACGTACAACGTCACAGGGCGCAAGGTCGGTGATGCGATCATTCGTCACGCATTGACCGAGGCCGCGCTCTAATCCGTCCTCTCTCTGTCGGGAAACCGATCTGAGCAGAAGACGGCTGGGGCCTTCACTGACTTAGACGAAACTCGACAGAAAGAGGCATATGTTTAATACTGCGACGACCACTGCAGCCATTCTCGATATCCTCACCCGCGAAGTCGCCCACTGCGACCTGCTGAATCACACGCTGCAACAAGAACGGAACGCCCTCCGCCAGCTGTCCCTGGCAGAGTTCCCTTCGCTCAATGCGCAACGTCTCAAAGATCTCCAAGGGCTCCAAGCCTTGGAGGCGGAACGCGAGGCGGTGGTCCATCGCTGCGCCGATGCCTGGGGGCTTCCCCGTACAACGCTGTCCCTGCAGGCCGTGATCGATCGCCTGGCCCTTTCTGACAAACGAGAGGTCGAGCGATGCCATGAGCGGCTCACGGCCAAAGTTCGTGCATTGCGCCAGGAGACCGCCGTGAATGAGTTACTTGTGGCGGGGATCCAAACTTTGTGCCGTAAGGCGATGCATCTCACAAGCGAAGCCCTCCCGAAACGGGACACCTATTCAGCCTCCGGGGAATCTCAACGCGCCGGGATCGGCGGCACGATGCTCAGGCAGAGAGGATAGAGGGATATTATGGGACTCGATGGACTGCTCGATATCGGGAAGAGCGCACTCAGCGTCGCGCAACAGGCGCTCACGGTCACCGGTCACAACGTCGCCAACGTCAACACCCCCGGCTATTCCCGCCAGATGGCGGTGTCCACCGCCCGGGCCCCGATCAATGGGAGCACGGGCCCTGGCCAGGTCGGGACCGGTGTCCAGGTCGTCGAGATTCGGCGTATCGTCGATAAATTTATCAACGCGGAGTTGACGGACTCGCATGAACTGCTGGGAGAGTTATCGATCACGCGGGACCAGTTGTTCCAAATTCAGAATATTTTTACCGATTCCAACAATCAGGGGATCGGCGCCCAGTTGAACGAGTTTTTCAGCAGCCTACAGGATGTCGCGGCAAGCCCCTCCGATGTCACTCCGCGTTCAGTGCTGCTGGCGAAATCGGCCCTTCTGACCAATAGCATCAATCAGGTGGCCGGTGAGCTGTCCGCTCGCCGTACCTCGGTGAACGATCAAGTGAAGCAGACGATCTCGGAAATCAACAGTTTGACGACACGGATTGCCGATCTGAATAATAAAATCGTGTCGGCCGAAATTACGGGGCAGAATGCCAACGATGTGCGGGATCAACGGGATCAGGCGGTCAACGAGCTGGCTGAGCGCATCGATATTTCAGTGCTGGCCGGGGCGAACGGCTCCCTTTCGGTATTTGTTGGACGCGGCCAAGTCATCGTCGAAAGCAACGTGTCGCGCAATCTGGTGGCGGTGGAATCGCTCGATAATGGAGGCCTGGTCAACGTCCAATACGATACGGGGAGCACCAGGTCGACGGATATTACCTCGTCCGTTTCAGGAGGACGGATCGGGGGACTGCTGGCGATCCGTGACACGATCATTCCGGGGCTGCAATCGTCCTTCGACAAACTCTCGGCCAGTTTGGTGAACGAGGTCAATCAACTTCATCGCCAGGGCTATGGACTCGATGGGTCGACGGGGCTCGATTTCTTTTCGCCTCTCACCGTGACGACACATGAGCAGTCTACGAATCAAGGCACGGCCATTCTCACGGCCGGACCGATTACCGCCAACAGCCTCCTGACCCTGCAGGATTATGAAATCAGATTCACGTCCTCGACGGCCTACTCCATCGTCAATGCGACGACCGGGGCGACCATCAAGGGGAATTTTACAGGGATTGCGGTGACGGCGCCGACGGTGGATGTGCCGGTCAATATTGTGACCGGAACGAACGATACCTTGACGGTCAGTGTCGATGGCACCACGTCCGGAACGATTACGCTGGCTGGCGCTGCCACGCCCGGACAAGCCTATACAAGTGGCGCCGCGCTGGCGACCGAGTTGCAAACGAAGATTAATGCCGATGCGACCCTGCAGGCGGCAGGACGTAGCGTAGTGGTGACGTACGATACGACGGCGAATCGATTCACCATTACGTCGAACGCCACGACTGCGACTTCGGCCGTCAACGTGACCGGAGGGACTGCGCGTACGGCCCTGGGTTTGCTCAGTGGAACCAGCACCGCCGCGTCAGGAACCTATGCCGATCCTCAAACATTGACGCTCGATGGAGTACAGGTCGTCTTGAGCGGGACCGTCGTGGCCGGGGACGAGTTCTCGGTGAATTCTTATACCGGTATGGCCACGTCGATCAGCACGTCGCTGACGAATGGCAGCAGAGTGGCTGCCTCCTCGACGCGTGCCGGTGTTCCCGGCAATAACGCCAACGCGATTGCGCTGGTCGCCCTGCAGACGAAATCCATTACTGCGATCGGCAACACCACGTTCGGCGATGCCTATCGTGTCGCGGCCACGAGTGTGGGCGTGGCGGCGCAGTCTGCAGATACCAGCCTCGATGCGCAAACGATCTTGCACGAGCAATTAGAGTCGTTCCGGGCCCAGTCGTCCGGCGTGTCGATCGATGAAGAACTGGTCGATATGCTCAAGTATCAACGGCTCTTCGATGCAGCATCCCGGTTGATCATCATCACGAATGAAATGTTGCAAACGCTGCTGGACTTGAAACGCTAACGCGGAGAGACACGCCTATGAGAGTTACCGAACAACAGGCCTATGGCACATTGGTCAGTAACATTCAACGAGCCCGCGCCAAGGCCTTGGCCACGCAGGAGCAAATTTCGACCGGCAAGAAGGTGGTGAAACCGTCGGATAACGCCAACGGGTTCGACCGTATCGTGGCGACCAAGTTTTCGATGGCGAAGGCGGATCAACATCTGCGCAACCTCGGTGTGGCCACAACTCGTCTCGACCTGACCGACAGCGCCTTGAGCAGCGTCACGAACGCCCTCGCCAGGATCAAAGAACTTGCCGTGCAGTTCGCCAACAGCACCAACGGCGCGGCCGAACGAGCGATTGGCGCACGTGAAGTCAAGCAGTTGCTCCTTCAGCTTCAAGAACAGGGGAACGCAGAACATGCCGGGGGGCAATCGATTTTTGCCGGCACCGGCCGCCATGGGCGTGCGACGGGTGTCGCCATTCCCGCGTCCATCGCGCTGACCGGCGGGACCAACGATTCGCTGGTGGTGAACGTCGATGGGACCACCTCTGGCACGATCGCGCTTGGAACTGCTTCCGTGACCGGATCCGGGTTAGCCGCACTCGTGCAACGCAAGATCAACACCGATCCTACGCTTCTGGCAGCAGGGAAAAGTGTGTCGGTGACGTTCGATACCGACCATCTCGTCCTCACCTCGGACGATAACGGCCTGTCGTCCTCGGTCGAAGTCACCGGCGGTACCAGCCTGACGGCTCTCGGCTTCAACGGAGGCAGCACGACCAACGGCGCCTCCGCCTTTGCCATTCGTGCAGCGACTGGAGTTGGCGCGAGGAATACCGGCAGCGCCGTGATCTCACAAGGCACGGCATTTAACCCGAACGCGGCGACGCTTAACGATTACCTGATGAAGTTCAGTTCAGCGACCACCTTCGATCTCTACAACGTCACCACGTCCGTGGGGGTGTTGCCAAATACCACCAATATCGGAGGGGTGGTGAGGAGCGACAGTGGTGTGATCGATTCGAGCCTGGTGACATTGGACAATTATGAAGTTCGTGTAAAAAACATGTATACGGTGATGGCGGGGGTGAACGACGGGATTCGTTTCGATCCAGGATCAGGAGCGGTCACGGCCACATTGGCCGCCGGGTCCTATACCGGAGCCGAGTTGGCGACTCAGATCAAGACTGCTCTCGAGGCGGCGAGTGGGCCCGAAACCTACACGGTCGGTTTTGACGAGACGACCGCCAAGTTCAGCATCACAAACGACGTGGCGAACGGGACGGCGCTGAGTTTGCTCTATTCGAACGCAGCGACGACGGCCGGATCGCTTCTCGGCTCATCGGGACGCGATCTGAGCCCCATCGCGGCGGGAGCGACGGTCATCAGCGATGTGGACACGACTGGCCTGGCCGGGGTGTCCAAGCAACAGAACGTGTACAACACGACCCTTGCGTCCAACATCTTCAACATCACCTCGGCGAACAATACGCTGATCGTCAACGACGACGGAGGGACCACCGATACGACGATTACCATGGCGACCGGAAGTTATACGAGTGCGCAGCTGGCGACTGAACTGGCGTCTAAGCTGAACGCAAGCCGCAATGCCGCCAATACGACTCCTTATACCGTGGCGTACGGATCTGTGACAGCTGGTCGGATTACGATCAACAATCCCGCAGGAAATACCAATTCACTGATTCTAAGGTTCGGCAATGCCGGCTCTACCGCGGCGCAGATTCTGGGTTCAGGGTCGGCGACCGTGACGGAGACCGTCGGGGCGTCTGCTTCCACGCTGAACAACGATGCCGGTTATACGAACTATCTTTCCGGTGCGAACATCGACTTCGATGGACTTCGGGTCGTGCTGCAAGATGGGACCGCGGGACCGCGGAATGGAGACGTCTTCGCGGTTTCGCAAACACGGAGCGTCGTGCTTTCGAATCAGACCTATGTGTCCGGACGGACAATCGAGGCAGAGGGAGTGCGGTTTTCACTCCGGGACGGAGCGGCGGCTCCGGCAAGCGGCGATCGTTTCAGTATCCAGACCGGAGTGCAGTACCAGGGCGACGACGGGCTGCAAACCATTGAAGTCGGCGATGGGCAAACGGTCAAGACGAACCAGCCTGGCAATCAGACCTTTAGCGGCCCCACGATCGACCTGTTCGCATCGGTGAAAAGTCTGAATGCCGCGTTGAACGGCAATTACGTCGGCGGCATTCAGCGCGGCTTAGCAGGTGTCGATGTGGCGCTGGATCAGGTGTCGTCCGTTCAGGGCGAGCTGGGCGCGCTGTCCAATCGTCTCGCATCGAGCAAGGGCAGCCTCGATGAGACGAAGGTCTTTCTGGCGAACATTCTGTCCACCAATGAAGATGTGGATCTGGTGGAAGCGATTTCAAGCTTGACGCTCCAGCAGCAAGCCATTCAAGCGGCTGGGGCCACGCTCAACCGCCTGTTCGAAAGCTCCCTGCTGAACTTCTTGAAATAAGAGGACGTCCGCGCTCACGGCTCAAGAATTGTGACGAGTGACCGATACTAGGGGTAATCAAGTTGTGGCACTCGCCAAGGAAGGCATCAATGTTGGTCTTGACGCGCCGGCGTGGAGAAGCGATCACAATTGGCCCCAATATTCGGGTGGTCGTACTCGACATTAAAGGTGGCCAGATTCGCTTAGGGATCGACGCGCCGTCGACGGTCGAAATCCATCGGGATGAAGTCTGTGTCAGAATTCAAGAAGAAAACCAATCGGCAGCCTGTACCGGGGTGGTCCCTTTGGCTGCGTTCCGGCGTCTCCTGCCGACAGGGCGACGCTCAATTGCGTGAGGCACGATCATGAAGTTTTCGTCGACTCGCTTCGGGGCCTTAGAGGTCTCCGATAGTTCGATCCTGACCTTCCCCTCCGGCATCCTGGGGTTTCCGGATTGGACGCGGTACGTCATTCTCGACCATGGGACCGACGCACCGTTCAAGTGGCTACATTGTATTGAGGAGTCCAGCCTGGCATTCGTCGTGCTCGATCCCGTGCTGTTCCATGCTAATTATCGGGTCGAAATCCCTGATGAAGTGTTGGCGGAAGTGAAGGGAACGGCCTCGGATGGGTTGACTCTGGCCGTCATCCTCACCATTCCGTCCGAAGATCCTGGCCGTATCACGGCCAACTTGCGCGGGCCACTTCTCATGAATCCCTCCACCAGGCTCTGTAAGCAGATGGTTCTCTCTGACGACTATCCCACCCGCTATCCAATTTTTGCCATGCCCGCTGCCTGCCAGCCTTCGCAGACCGAGTCGCGCTCCGAAGCCATCCCTGTCTAGCAAGTTATCGTGAAGCGGAAGATATCTGACGATCTGTCGATCTGATGAATTCCGAACACTCAACAGATCATCAGGTCAACAGATTCTGGAATTGCTTCACGAAATACGCTTCACGGGGTCGCTTATGCCGCCGAATTCCTCTTATCCGGTTGCGACGATGTTCGCGTTTCTATAATTTTAACAAGGCGAACTACCGCCGCCTCAAGCTGGGTATAGATGACGGGGGCATCGAGCAGCGTGCCGAGCCGCCCGAGTGCTTCCAATCGACCGGCAGCCAAGACCACCTCCGGTGCACAGAGGTTCCCGGCCGTGCCTTTCAAGAGGTGTGCAGCCTGTTCGATGGCCCGTTGGTCCTGGCCCGCCAAGGCGATGCGGATGTTCTCCAGCATGGGTTGGTAGCGCTGAAGAAATAAGACGATCAGCTGGTCCAATAGTTCACGATCGCCGCCGATGTTGCGTAACATTGTGGTGGTATCGAAAATCATCGGAAACGCGTCAGCGGCAGCTGGTGTATTGGGGGGAGGCGTATTGCCGCTGTCCATGGTTCGTGAAGGTTGGGATGTCTGAATCCACCGTTCGAGCGCACCCTTGAGTTCTTCTTTCCGAATGGGCTTCGTCAAGTAATCGTCCATGCCGGCCGCGAGACAGCGCTCGCGATCTCCGCTCATAGCGTTGGCCGTCAACGCGACGATTGGAATATGGCGAGAGGCCAGGGGCGAGGGGCTAGAGGCGCCGGACTTTTTCCTCTCGTCTATTGCCTCGTGCCTCTCGCCGTCTCGAATACGTTGCGTCGCGCCGAATCCATCGAGGATCGGCATCTGACAGTCCATCAGGATCGCGACATAGCCGCCTCGCTCTAATGCAGCCAATGCGTCACGACCATTTTCGACGACGTCCGATTGGTAGCCGAGTTTTTCTAACATACGGACGGTCAGTTTTTGATTGATAAGATTATCTTCGGCCACCAGGACTCGGGGCAGCGACTTGGTTTCTGCAAGCGTATGCCGCGTGATCAGTGGCGGTGCAGGTGCCGGCGTCGCCGCCGGCTGTCCTGTACTGACAAGACCTGGTAATTCCAAGACGGTTCTCAAACAGTTCGCGAGTTGATCGTGGCGGGCTGGTTTCGTGAGATAGGCGACGAATCCGGCCTGGCGCGCCAATTCCGCATGTCCTCGCTGAACGAGTGACGTGAGGATCACGAGACGGACGAGCGATCCAACGGGGTGGGTTTTTAGTTCTTTGGCGAGTTGGAGTCCGTCCTTGCCCGGCATCAACATGTCGACGATGGCCACATCGTACGAAACGCCTTGTGCCGCCTGCTGCTCAATCAAGGTCATTGCAGAAGTGGCATCCTGGGCGAGGTCGTCGACCATGCCCCATCCAGTCACCAGGTGATGGAGAATCATTCTGTTCGATTCATTGTCGTCGACGATCAGTACGCGCCGTCCTGTCAATTCAGCCGACGGCACGATGGCCAAGGCAGACGACGTTTGTTTGAGGAACTGCGCCGTGCACCAGAACGTACTACCGTGCCCCGATTGACTGGTGATTCCGACCTGGCCGCCCATTTGTTCGATGAGCTGTTTTGAAATCGCAAGACCCAACCCGGTTCCTCCGTATTTTCTGGACGTCGAGCTATCAGCTTGGGTAAAGGGTTGGAAGAGCCGCGCCTGAACCTCCGGGGGGATGCCGATTCCACTATCGGTGACTTCGAATCGCACGATTACCGCATCGGTCAACTCCTGTTCGAGGAAGGCTTGAACCGTCACGTCTCCCTGTTCAGTAAACTTGATCGCATTACCGACGAAGTTCGTGAGAATCTGACGGAGTCGCCCGGGGTCACCGCGCAGACCGGTCGGCACGGCTGCATGCACCAGGCCGGTGATTTCCAGTCCCTTCGTCTGCGCCCGTTCTGCGAACTGTCCCAGAACATCTTCTACGGTGGTGCGGAGGTTGAAGTCGATACATTCCAGTTCCAGCTTGCCGGCTTCGATTTTGCCGTACTCAAGAATGTCGTTAATCAGGGACAGCAAGGCTTCGCCGCATTGTCGAATGGTTTCGATATAGGATTGTTGTTCTTCCGAGGGCTCCGTATCCATCAGCAAACCTGTCATGCCGATCACGCCGTTCATCGGCGTCCGCAATTCATGGCTGACGGTCGCCAGGAACGACGCCTTCACTTCGGCAGCCTCCTGTGAGTCCTTGAGTGCGTGATCTAATTGACGATTGCTGTCGCGAAGGTGCTCGGACGACTGGCGCAGCGCCTCTTGAGCCGCTTTGACGTCGGTCATATCGACGGCATACCCTCGGACTAATTGCTGCGTGGGGATGGGGCAGAAAATCCATGAGAAACTTGCCTGCGGTAAGCAGACCTCTTCTCCGCGTATCTCCTGTCCCGATTCGAGGCAGCGTTGAACAAGCCGCGGAAGCTCATGTGGACAGACGGTTGGAAAACCACCGGCATCATAGCCACATTGTTGCAGCAACTTCGTCATCGCAGGATTCGCATAGATGAGATTGCTGTCGGCGTCCAACTCGATAATGGGAGAGGGGCTTTCTTCTGCCACGCGTGCGAGACGGTCGAGATCTTGTTGTAGTTCTCTCTCGTGAGTCAGGTCGCGTACCGTCAAGACCCCGTCGAGACTCCCTTCTGTATCCAGGAAGACATAACTCCATTCGACCGGATGTGATTCCTGTGCCGGGCCTGCGAGTATTGTCCGGGCGGCATGGATGGGGCGGCGAGTGGGAAGAGACTCGCCAATGCGTGTCGCGATGGTATGCCCGGCTGTTCCTGGTTGCTGTCGCCAGATGTCCTGTATCGGTTTCGCGGTGCAGAAATCTGCCGATTGCCCCACGAGGCGAGCGGCTTCAGCGTTCACAGACAGGATGCAAAGGCGACGATCGAGCTGTACGACCCCGATCGGGAGCGTATCCAACACGGCATGATCGATCAGGCTGCGAGGCGTGGAGGGTCTGGGAGAAGGAGATTCCTTGGGGTCCCTCGTCGTTGAGCGTTTCATCCTGCCGCCTCCGGTTCAATGCCATCAAGAAACAGGGCCACATTGACTCGTTCCTGAATGGGATCCATCACCTTTGTGATGGTCCGTGCTGAAGCCCCAGCTGCCTGGGCTCCAAGATCGACTCGAATCGGTGTGAGATAGGATCCCCCCTGCGCGCCCGTGATCACTTTGATGACCGGCTTGAGCCGCTGCGTAGGATTCATCCCCACGACCACCGCCTGTTCTGCCGTGTTCAACCGGACCAGACTGCCGATCGGGTAGACGCCCAGACTGCCGATCATGGCTTGGATCAACTCCTTGGCATATTGTCCTGTATCCCCAAGACGAAACAGTTGTCGGATGGCATCATGCGGCAACATCGCCGGACGTCCTCCACAGCGGCTCACCATGCCGTCATAGGCATCGACCAGGCCGACCAGCTGCGCCAAGACTGAGAGGGAGTCTCCCTGGAGTTTGTGCGGGAAGCCGCTTCCATCGCTGCGCTCATGATGCTCGGCGACGATCCGGACGACCGCGTCCCGCTCTTCTTTCGCCTCTCGTAAGATCGCCAGTCCCAGAGCAGGATGTTGTTGCATCACCGTCCGCTCCTGCTCCGTGAGATTGTGGCTTTTCCGGTACAGATTTCGCGGCAACCGAATATAGCCGATGTCGTGTAGTAACGCGCCGGCGCCGAGTGCTTCCAGTTCTCCTTCCGGTATCCCATAGGCCTGTGCGACGATGAGGGCCAGGGTGCAGACATCAAGGGCGTGCGATGCCAACGTGCGATCGAACCGTTTCATCTTCTGGAGAAAGAGAAGACTGAGCATCGCGGCGCTGTCATCCAGGACCCGCGAGAGCACATTCGAGACCACCATTCGCAACGTAGCTGGCCGAGGGACGATACCTGCCTCCAACTCTTCAAACATGCGCTCCATCGAGCTGATGGCTTCGGTGTAGGTCTTGTGTGCCTCCGCAGCTTGCAAGGAGGCTTTCGCCGATGGCTGTTTTTCCTGCATGACAGGGGGAATCGCCTGCGCAGGATTTCCTTCTGTGGCAGGGGCGAGCTGTGCAGCGTTCTCTGATGATGGTGCAGACGTTCCTGCAGGGCTCGGCTGAGGGGAGGAGGTTGACTTCTCGGCGTTCGCGGACAGTGAGACCCCTTGATTACCATGTGACGGCTGTGCATTCGTCGGCTGTGAGGGGCTGTTTGTGGTCACAGGTGTGTGAGCAGCGATCGTATGCTCAGTCGTAGCGGGTGGCGTATTGTGCGATGAATCAGACGGATGCAGCCGGTCCGTAGGGTGGGCTGCATTGTTCGGTTGATGTGCCTCCGTCGATGTTGTGCCCGTTGCGGACATCTCTTTACGGTCTGTCTGCTCCTGTATGTCGGGTGACGGAGGTCTCTCTCCAGGAGGCAGAGGCTCCAGATCGAGACCCTGGCTTGGGTCGATCTTCAGCTCTCGGACTCCGCATTGTCTGAGCAGCTGGATGTCTCCGGTATGGCGGATGAGGCGTTTATGAACCAGAAAAGGGGTCCGATACCAGGGCTGGTCCATCCCGACGATAAACATGCCAGGTTTGAGTTGGTCGATCGTAATCGTTTTCACTGGTGTCATGTACAAGGCCTATGGATGTTGAGTGCCGGCTTGTCGGACCTGACAGTTGCGTGAACCGGGTCGTGAGCGCGAGAGCCCGTCCATTGTGCTATCGGCATCCATTGAGCAGGACTTGATCTCAGTGAAGGAAATTCCCGCTCAACGCACTACGGCGTAGGCCTATCTGTTATCTCAAGATTCTGGCCTTGGCACCGATAGAGTTCATCAGAGCCCGTTGCTCTTCGATGAGACTCGGTGCCGCCCTGTCCCCATCCTCAAGAGGACCATGCGAAAACGGATATCCATTGATCAGCTGAAAATCGGCATGAAGGTCGAGAAACTCGACCGTTCCTGGCTGGTGACGCCGTTCTTGCGTCATCGGTTCACAATTACGTCCTCGGATCAAATTGCCAAACTGCACGCGAGCGGTGTCCAGCAACTCGATGTCGAGACGGACGACGCCTGCCTAGCCTCCGGCTCGATTGTCCCAGCGATGGAAGCGGAGGCTGAAATCATGCCGCCGATCGCTCCCCCCCCGGAGCCAGAGCCATCGACCGTCCCATTCGCCGAGGAGCTGCCAGCCGCCAAACAGGCCTACAGTGCCGCCAAAATAATCATTCAACAGTCGATGGACGATGTCCGGATGGGCCGTGCGCTGAATATGGAAGCGGTCAGTGAAGTGGTGGGAAGTATGGCCGACAGTATCCTGCGCAGCCCTGACGCACTCACCAGTTTGAGTCGCCTCAAACAGTTCGATGAGTACACCTTCTTCCATTCCGTCAACACCTCCATCCTGGCCCTGTCGGTCGGAAGGCATCTCGGGTATGAGCGTGAGCCGCTTCTTCAACTCGGAACCGGCATGCT
>CXWL01021363.1_pt1 | contig 13028 bp, 13 predicted proteins | sample 590931 | NCBI WGS metagenome assembly CXWL01 (sample SAMEA3498368, study PRJEB10139) | groundwater metagenome | biome: water well; material: biofilm material | place: Germany | collected 2015-04-27
CAATTGTTCCGGCACTGGAAGAAGGTATTCCTGGTGGGTTTGCTCAACTCGGGCATTCCGTTTGCATGTCTTGCCTATGCCTTGCTGTCCATCACCACCGGTTTGTCATCCATCCTCAACGCCACCGTGCCGCTGTTTGGCGCGCTGGTGGCGTGGATCTGGCTGCATGACCGGCCACACGGCTGGCGCACACTGGGACTGGCAGTCGGCTTTGTCGGCGTGGCCATGCTGGCCTGGGACAAGGCCAGCTTCAAACCGGATGCCTCGGGCTTGTCCGCGGGTTGGGCAGTGCTGGCTTGTCTGGTGGCCTGCCTGTGTTACGGTATCTCCGCCAGCTACACCAAGAAGTACCTCGGCGGCCTACCCACGCTGGTCACCGCAGCCGGTAGCCAGCTTGGCGCCACGCTGGGTTTGATTTTGCCTACGCTGTGGTTCTGGCCCGAGCATGCGCCAAGCATCTCGGCATGGCTGGCGTTGTTGTGGGTTGGCGTGGTCTGTACCGGCGTGGCCTATGTGCTGTACTTTCGGCTGATCGAGCGGGTTGGCCCAGCGCGTTCGCTCACCGTGACCTTTGTGGTACCAGTCTTTGCCGTCTTCTACGGCGTGGTGTTTCTGAACGAAACCATCAACGCGTGGATGCTGTTGTGCGCCATCATCATCGTCTGCGGCACGGCTCTGGCGGCCGGTCTGGTCAAGCCCGGCCAAGCCAAACCTGCTACTTGCCAATCGTGAAGTCGATCGACAGCAGGTACCACAAGATCAGCGTTGGAATCAGTACCGGCATGGCCAGGAACGCAAACAGCAAGGCCGTTTGCAGAAAAGTGGACATGTCTCGCCCCCACATCTTCACCAATTCGATGAGGTCGACGTTCCAGAACCGCGGCTCTTGCTTGCGCATACCCGAACGATACAGCGCGGCAGTGGGTGCTGTAAATGGCTGACGCGGAACTGGAGGCTCGAAAATGGGGGGCCTGTTGCCGCTTTACCCGCAGCTTGGGCACAACCAATCAGCAAATGAAAAGGCCCCGCAACTCAGAAAGCTGCAGGGCCAATTGCTTTGGCGGAGTGGACGGGACTCGAACCCGCGACCCCCGGCGTGACAGGCCGGTATTCTAACCAACTGAACTACCACTCCTGGTAGATAGCTTTTGACACCTCGCGATGCCCAAGCGCTACAAACTTGGCGACCCCACGGGGATTCGAACCCCGGTACCTACCGTGAAAGGGTAGTGTCCTAGGCCTCTAGACGATGGGGTCAAAACCTTGGAACTCTTAACCAGTTCTTGCAGAATTATCGCTCTACAAATTAAGGATTCGAGACCCTCACGTCGGAAAATGTTGGTGGAGGTAAGCGGGATCGAACCGCTGACCTCTTGCATGCCATGCAAGCGCTCTCCCAGCTGAGCTATACCCCCGACAAAATCCGAAAAACCTCCAGAAACTTCAACAAGACCTTTACCCTCTTGCCTATTTCCTGAGCCTTGAATTATAGCCTGAAATCTCAGGCCAGCTTCAAACGTGTCAGCACTTTTTCGCGATCACACAACTCCAGCACCGCATCGAGCGATGGCGTCTGCGCCGTACCCATCACCAACACTCTCACTGGCATGGCCAATTGGGGCATCTTCATACTGTTCACAGCCAGCACCTCCTTGATCGCGACACCAATCGCCCCCTTGCTCCACTCGCAGATTGTCAGTTTGTCAATCAATTGGGTCAAGGCCGGGCGGATCGAAAGCGTCACGTGTTGGGCCAACTCGGCGGCATTGGGCAATACCTCCGCGTAGAACTTCTCAACCCAATCGGCCAACGCCACGGTGGTGTCGCAACGGTCTTTGAACAAGCCACACAGACGTACCAAGCGCTCATCGGCGGTGACGCCGCGACTGTGCAGTTGCGCCGCGACAAGGGGCGCCAAGGCCTCGTCCGCCATCGCCTTGAGATGCTGGGCATTGACCCAGCGCAGCTTGGCTTCGTCGAACTGCGCCGCGCTACGGCCGAGATGATCCAAGTTGAACCATTGCAGGAATTGCTCGCGGCTGAAGATCTCGTCATCGCCGTGACTCCAACCCAGACGCGCCAGATAGTTGATCATGGCGTCGGGCAGGTAGCCTTCCACTGCGTACTGGGTAACCGGTTTGGCGCCGTTACGCTTGCTCATCTTCTCACCCTGCTCGTTGAGCACGGTCGGCAAATGGGCATACACCGGCGGGATTTTGCCCAGCGCGTGAAAGATGTTGATCTGGCGCGGCGTGTTGTTGACATGGTCATCACCACGGATCACGTGGGTGATGGCCATGTCGATGTCATCGACCACCACGCAAAAGTTGTAGGTCGGCGTGCCATCCGGCCGGGCAATCACCAAGTCATCGAGCTCCTCGTTGCTGATCTCGATGCGGCCCTTGACCTTGTCCTCCCACGCCACCGCGCCACTTTGCGGGTTCTTGAAACGCAGCACGGGCAACACGCCGTCAGGTACGCCCGGCAGTGTCTTGCCGGGCTCAGGTCGCCACGTGCCGTCGTAACGCGGCTTTTCCTTGGCCGCCGTTTGGTGCTCGCGCAGAGTGTCGAGCTCGGCCACACTCATGTAACACGGATAGACATGGCCAGCCGCTTGCAACTCGCGCAGGACTTCCTTGTAACGGTCCATGCGCTGCATCTGGTAGAACGGGCCCTCGTCATAATCGAGCCCTAGCCAAGACATGCCTTCGATGATCACATCCACGGCGGCTTGGGTGGAACGGTCGAGGTCGGTATCTTCAATCCGCAGAATGAAAGCGCCGCCGGTGGCACGGGCAAACGCCCACGGATACAAAGCCGAGCGGATATTGCCCAAGTGGATGAACCCGGTTGGCGACGGGGCGAAGCGGGTGCGTGTGGTGTTCGTCATTTCAAGGTATCCAGGCCGCGCGCCAGATCGGTCGTCAAATCGTTGGCATGTTCCAGCCCGATCGCCAAGCGAATCAGGCCCTGGCCGATGCCCGCCGCCTGGCGCTGGGCCTCGGTGATGCGCCCGTGCGACGTACTCGCCGGGTGCGTGATGGTGGTCTTGGTGTCGCCCAGATTGGCGGTGATGGAGCACACCCGCGTGTTGTCGATCACATGAAAGGCTCGCTGACGCGCTTGTACCGGGTCGGATGCCTTGACATCGAACGACACCACCGCGCCACCCAGTCCCGACTGCTGGCGCATGGCCAGTTCGTGTTGCGGGTGCGAGGCCAGTGCGGGGTAATAGACACGCGCCACTGCCGGCTGCTGCTGCAACCAACTGGCCAGCGTCAGCGCATTGGCGCTTTGCGCCTGCATGCGAATGCTCAAGGTCTCCATGCCCTTCAGTACCACCCATGCGTTGAAGGCCGAAAGGGTCAGCCCGGCACTACGCATCACCGGCATGAATTTTTCGTCGATCAATTGCTGGGATGCACACAAGGCGCCGGCAATCACACGACCCTGCCCGTCGAGGTATTTGGTGCCCGAATGGATCACCAGGTCCGCGCCTAACTTGACTGGTTGCTGCAGCGCCGGCGAGCAGAAGCAGTTGTCGACCGCCAGCAACGCGCCTGCCCCGTGTGCGATGGCGGCCAGCGCCGCAATGTCGCAAACGTCGGTCAGCGGGTTGGTTGGTGTTTCCGCAAACAGCAGCCTGGTGTTGGGCTGCAGCGCCGCTTGCCACTGCGCCACATCGGTTTGCGAGACAAAGGTGCTTTGCACGCCAAACTTGCCAAACTCGCCGGCGATCAGCCGAATGGTGGAGCCGAACACACTTTGCGAACAGATGATGTGGTCGCCCGCCTTGAGCAGGCCCATGCACATCAGGGTAATGGCGGCCATGCCACTGGCGGTGCCGATGCAGGCTTCGGTTCCCTCCATGGCCGCCAAGCGCTGCTCCATGCTGGCCACCGTCGGGTTGCCAAAGCGTGAATAGGTGTAGCCGTCTTCTTCACCCGCAAAACGGCGCGCCGCCGTGGCGGCGTCGGGCTGCACAAAACTGCTGGTGAGGTACAGCGCCTCGGCGTTTTCGCCGTATTGCGACTTGTCCACCGCCATGCGCACCGCCAACGTATCGAGATGCAAGCCTTCTGGAAGCGACTTGGCCGTCATGCACCCTCTCCGAGATTGGGTAAAGCCAGGCGCGAACTGCTTCCATCCGGCTCGTCGCCACCCACACGCGCCCGATTGATGCGTTCGATGTCATCGGCGGTAATGTCGCCGGTGACGTAGACGCCGTCGAAACACGAGGCATCGAACCCGGCCAACTTGGGGTTCAAGGCACCAATGGCGCGTTTCATGCCATCCACGTCCTGGTAGATCAGCGCATCGCAGCCGATGATGGCGCGAATCTGCTCTACCGTGCGGTCGTGCGCCACCAGTTCGTCGCTGGTGGGCATGTCGATGCCATACACGTTGGGGTAGCGCACCGGCGGCGCGGCGCTGGCCAGATAGACCTTGCGCGCACCGGCGTCGCGGGCCATCTGCACGATTTCCTTGGAGGTGGTGCCGCGCACGATCGAGTCGTCCACCAGCAGCACGTTGCGGCCCTTGAACTCGCTGGCAATCACATTGAGCTTTTGGCGCACCGACTTCTTACGTACCGACTGACCGGGCATGATGAAGGTGCGCCCCACGTAGCGGTTCTTGACGAAGCCCTCTCGGTAAGGCAAGCCCAGCAACTGCGCCAGTTGCGCGGCACTGGGACGGCTCGATTCGGGGATCGGGATCACTACGTCGATCTCGCTCGGTGGCACGGTGGAGATGACCCGTTTGGCCAGCGTCTCGCCCAGGTTCAAGCGCGCCTGGTAGACCGAGATGCCGTCCATCACTGAGTCGGGTCGCGCCAGGTAGACAAACTCGAAAATACAGGGATTGAGCGAAGGACTGTCGGCGCACTGCTGCGCATGAACCTCGCCCTCCAAGTCAATGAACACCGCCTCACCGGGATCAATGTCGCGCTCGAACAGGTGCCCGGTTCCCTCCAAGGCCACGGATTCGCTGGCCAGCATCACGGTCGCCTCGGCGCGCCCCATGCACAAGGGCCGAATGCCGAAGGGATCGCGAAACGCCAACACACCGTGCCCGGCAATCAAGGCGATCACGGCATAGGAGCCCCGCACGCGCCGATGCACATTGCGCACGGCGGCAAACACGTCACCCGGCTGCAACGGCAAGCCGCGCGTGGTGCGCTCAAGCTCGTGCGCCAACACGTTGAGCAAGACTTCAGAGTCGCTCTCGGTATTGATGTGCCGATGGTCGGTGTTGAACAACTCAGCCTTGAGAGCCTGGGCGTTGGTCAGGTTGCCGTTGTGCACCAACACAATGCCAAACGGCGCATTGACATAGAACGGCTGCGCCTCTTCCTCGCTGTAGGCATTGCCGGCGGTGGGATAACGCACCTGCCCCAGCCCACAATTGCCCGGCAGGGAACGCATGTTGCGCGTGCGGAACACGTCGCGCACCATGCCCTTGGCCTTCTGCATGAAAAACTTGCGTTCTTGTTGGGTGACGATCCCCGCAGCGTCCTGGCCGCGATGCTGCAACAGCAGCAAGGCGTCATAAATCAACTGATTGACAGGTGCGTTACTGACAACGCCAACGATTCCACACATCAGGGTAGGTACTTTCCAGACTCTTCAGGCAACAAAGGCTTCAATCCCTTGAGCGAAGTCGTCAACACGCCCGCGCTCACCGATTCCCGCCACCACTCACTCGATTTCAACGACGTCATGCCGATCACCACCGTGGCGGCCAACAACAGTACCAGGCCACGTACCAAACCAAAGCCGGCGCCCAGAACTCGGTCCACCGGCTGCAAGCCGATCACGGCCAGCAATTTTTTGACCATCAGTGCCACCAGCCCGCCCACCAACACCGAGGCAATGAACACGACCGCAAATCCAAGCGCATAGCGCACCGGTTCACTGGCGCCGGACAGAGGCAGCATGTACCCCGCCTCAAGCGCGAACCATTGCGCCAGAAAGAAGGCCGCGATCCAGCTCGCCACCGAGACCACTTCATAAACCAGGCCCCGCCAGGCACCCAACAGCAGCGATCCCACCAAAACCCCGACACAAATCCAGTCCAGCACCAGCATGACCGATCTCGCCCTACAAGACCAGCACAGCCGCCGACAGTTCAAGTTTCTTGATCTTGGCAACCGCCTTGTCAGCCTCTGCCCGGTCTGAAAACGGGCCGACACGCACCCGCGTGCGCCGCCCATCCTTGGTCTCGACCACCTGGGTATAGGTTTTAAGCCCGGCACGTTCGACTTTCAGCCGCGCCTCGCGCGCCTTGCCGGCGTCGGAAAAGGCGCCAACCTGCACCACAAAGCGTCCCTCGGCGGCCACTGGCGCCGAGGCGGGCTCTTTGCCATCCAGCAAGGCTTGCGCCTTGGCGGCCTCGTCCACACCGGCAGCCGGCTTGAGCGCAACCGTTGCCGGCGGCACGACTTGGTTCGGCGTGTCGCGCAGGGTCGCCTCGGTGCTGGCCGCCGACGGGCCGGCAAGCGGTGGCGTGGGCACCTTTTCATCCATTCTGGGCGGCACCACCGCCGGGGCCGCAGGCGGCGCGACCGTCACGGCGGGCGCTGCCGCTTGACTGCTTGGCGCCAACGGTGGCGGCTCAACCGGCACCGAAGCAACGGCTGCTGTATTGCCAACCAGACCTGAAAGCGGCTTGACTTTGCTCTTGTCGGGAATCTCGATCGGCAAGTCGACCGAGATCGGTCTTGGCTGTCGATCAAACAGGATGGGCAAGCCCACGACGCCCGCCAGCACCAACACCGCTGCACCAACCAGACGGTGCCGGGCACGCCTGCGCATGGCTTCAATGCTCTCTGGCTGCGGGGATGCGGCGGACTGGTCCTCAGCAGTCTTGCGAAACTTGAAAAAAGCCATGTCGCGGGAACTCAGATGTTCAGGTATTCGGCAGGTGCTGAGCTTGAAGGCGCGGTACGCCATCCTTCAGAATTCCGCCCACGGTGTAGAACGAGCCAAAGACCAAGATTCTATCAGTGGGGTTGGCCGCGCTGATAGCTGCCTGCAAGGCCTGAACCGGGTCCACGAAGGATTGCCCAGACGCATCGGCGCGCCGATTTTGCGCCTGCCACCGGGCCAGCAGGTCCGAAGCCAGCGCGGCCCGGGGCGTGGGCAAATCGGTGAAATACCAGCGGTCAATCAGGGGGCTCACTTTGGACAGCATCGGCACCAGGTCTTTGTCGGCCATCGCGCCAAAAACCGCATGGGTGGTGGGATAGAAACCCATGGCGTCTAGATTGGCCGCCAGCGCGGCGACCGAATGCGGATTGTGCGCGACATCCAGCACCAGCATGGGTTGGCCGGGAATGATCTGAAATCGTCCAGGTAGCTCGACGAATGCCAAGCCATTGCGAACCGCTTGCGCGGTGACTGGAAGTCGTTCCCGCAGGGCAGTCAAGGCCGCCAGCACCCCCGACGCGTTGACCAACTGGTTGGCCCCGCGCAGAGCCGGGTAAGCCAGACCGCCATAACGCCGCCCGCGACCGGACCAGCCCCATTGTTGCTTGTCACCCGAGTAGTTGAAGTCGACACCAAAGCGCCAAAGGTCGGCGCCGACCTCCAGGGCATGGTCCAGCACGCTCTGCGGTGGCACGGGATCGCTCACGATGACAGGCCGTCCGGTACGCATGATGCCGGCCTTCTCGCGCCCAATGTGCTCGCGGTCATTGCCCAGAAGTTCCATGTGATCAAGATCGATGCTGGTGATCACGGCGCAGTCGGCGTCCACGATGTTGACGGCATCAAGACGCCCGCCCAAGCCAACTTCGAGAATTGCCACATCGAGCTGCGCGCGCGCCATCAAATCAAGAATGGCCAAGGTCGAAAACTCGAAATAGGTCAACGAGACCTCGGCGCCGCCCTGACCGCGTGCGGTTTCCACACGCTCAAAGGCGGCGGCCAGCACCGCCGCATCGACCGCCTCGCCGCGCAGACGCAGCCGCTCTTCGAAGTGCACCAAATGCGGCGAGGTGTAAACACCCGTACGGTAGCCAGCCTGCATCAGAATGGCTTCCAGCATGGCGCAGGTCGATCCCTTGCCGTTGGTGCCGGCCACCGTGATCACCAGGCAATCAAAACTGATCGCCATGCGCTGCGCGACGATCCTGACACGTTCAAGCCCCATATCAATGCTCTTGGGGTGGATTTGCTCACAGTGCGCAAGCCATTCTGAAAGGGTTTTCATGACGGTGGCCATTGTCGCCGACGAAGCGTATGGGACGTCAGGCGCGCAGCGCCTGAATGAACTGCGGCCTCGGCCGGCCAAGCTGAGTCGATCAGGCCATGCATCAGTTCGAGAACTACTCCTCGCTTTCCACAATTTATTACACATCGCAGCCGATTGGTTCACATCTCGTTCAGCTTGGATGACTAGACTTCAGCATGCCCACCCAAACTATGAGGCCAATCATGAAACGAACCCTACTGTTCTCCCTTATGGCGTTGAGCGCCGCGAGCGCCTTTTCTCAGGAAATGGGGCGCGTCATCTCCAGCACGCCGGTGATTCAACAAGTTGGCGTTCCCAGGCAGGTTTGCACGACTGATCAAGTCATGCAGCCGAGCAACAAGTCTGGTGCCGGGGCCCTGATTGGCGCCATTGCCGGTGGCGCCATCGGCAACACCATTGGCCATGGCAGCGGTCGCGCCGCGGCCACTGCGATCGGGCTGTTCGGCGGGGCTATCGTCGGTGACAGCATTGAGGGCGGCGGAACCGGGCAGGTCCAAAACGTGCAGCGTTGCAGCACGCAAACCTTTTATGAGAACCGCACCGTGAGTTACAACGTGGTTTATGAGTACGCGGGCAAGCAGTACACGGTGCAGATGGCGTCTGACCCCGGCCCGTTTGTGCGCCTGCAAATTACCCCAGTCAGCTCAGCTCCAACAACCAACGCGGCCCCGGTGTCGACCAGCACCTATGTGGAGCCAACCTATCTGGCTGACAGCGCAAGCCCGCCCAGCTACAGCTACTCTAGCCCGCCCGTGATCTACACGACCCCCGTGGTGCAACCGTACTATCGACCGGCTTCGGTTTACCTGAACCTGGGCTACTACGGCCGCCCCTACTACCCCCACCACCGTCACCATGATCGGCGCTAGACGTCCCCTGAGGATTGGCTGAGTCGAGAGCGGCTACCATTTCGGCTGTTCGTTCACTACCTTGCTCACCCATGACCACCTCCAGCATCGCCAACGTCACCGTCACCACCCAAGCAAACGTTTACTTTGACGGCAAATGTGTCAGCCACAGCGTCACGCTGGCCGATGGCAGCAAGAAATCGCTCGGCGTGGTGTTACCCGCCACGCTCACCTTCAATACTGGCGCGCCAGAAGTCATGGAGTGCGTGGCCGGCAGTTGTGAATACAAGCTGTCCGGAACCGAGACCTGGGTCCATTCGCAAGCCGGTGATCGCTTCAGCGTGCCCGGCAACTCGTCGTTCCAAATTCGGGTGACCGAGCCCTACCACTACATCTGTCATTTCGGCTGACCACGCCGGGCGACCGGCTCAGGTGCTTTGACGCCGCACCAGTTGCCAGCCCACATCAACGCTGGCGCGCTCCACTGCGTCACCTCGCATGAGTTGCAGCAGCATGGTCGCGGCACTCTCGCCGATTTCCACGCGTGGCGTGCGAATGGTCGTCAGCGGGGGCCACATCTGGTCACTGCCGGCAAGGTCGTTGAAACCAGCTATTGCCACGCGTTGCGGCACCTGCAGACCCAGCCGCAAAGCGGCCAACAACCCCCCTTGCGCCAGGTCATCGTTGCAGAAGAAGATAGCATCCACGTCCGGGTGAATTCTCAGGTTCTCTTCTAGCAATTGCCCACCAAGGGCCAACGAAGAGGGCTGCGGGCTCAACCACTCCAGCGCGACATCGTGGCAGCCAGCCCGGCTCAAGGACTGGCGATAACCGTCGAGCCGCTGCAGCACGCGTGGGTCGAGTTGCGCAGCGGCAAACGCGATGCGGTGCCGCCCGGTGTCCAGCAAGTGGTCGGTCATGGCGCGGCCCGCATCCGCCTGAGAGAATCCGACGCAATGCAGCGCGGGATCGCGTGAGGTCTCCATCAGATGAACACACGGCACTCCGCTGCGGGCGATTAACTCCCGACAATGCGGCGTGCGATCGAAACCGGTGACCAATAGGCCAGCCGGGCGGTGTGCAAGGTAGCTCGCCAGCAGCGCTTCTTCTTCTTCGGGCCGGTAGTGTGTGACGCCGATGAGAACCTGGTAACCGGCCGGATGCAGCGCACGGTGCACTGCCTCCAGCAGATCTACAAACAGATTGTTGGACAACAAGGGAATCAAGACGACCACCGTGTGGCTGCGGGCGCTGGCCAGCGCCCGCGCGGCTGGATCGGGCACGTAGCCCAGGTCCTGAGCGGCGGCGGCCACACGCGCCACCAGCTCTGCGCCAACACTGCGCTCGCCACGCAGCGCGCGCGACGCCGTGATCCGGCTCACCCCAGCCGCCAGTGCCACATCGTCTAGCGTGAGTCTGCCCGACGACCGTCTTTTTCGCGATGTTGGATTCATGATATAGGGTTTTCCCTCATGATTTCAGTCGCAAGGGGCAGTTAAGATAGCGCTATCTTAACGAGTTTCCAGGCAATCAACGCTGAATTGAACGCCACCCGAAACTTCTCTCGGCCGGAATGACGCTGGTGCATTCCGTTTTTTTGAAATATCGAAGATAGCGCTATCCAAACCATGAAATCGATTGTCATGATGGGCGTCGCCGGGTGTGGCAAGTCCAGTGCCGGCCAGGCGCTCGCCCAGACCCTGGGGATACCCCTGATCGAAGGTGATGAGTTCCATCCGTCGAGCAACCTCGACAAGATGCGACGCGGATTGGCCTTGACCGATGCCGACCGCGCGCAGTGGCTGACCGCCTTGTCCGAAGCCCTTACGAAGCAGCCAACCGGGGCTGTCCTGACGTGTTCGGCACTTAAACGCGCCTACCGGGATCGTCTGCGGGTCGGGGCCCCCGGCCTGCGCTTCGTATTCCTCGACATTGACCCCAAAACGGCCCGTCAGCGGGTCACAGCGCGCGCGGGTCAACATCCGTTCCCGCCGAGTCTGGTCGACAGCCAGTTCGCCACGCTGGAGTCGCCCGTCGGCGAGCCCGGCGTATTGCGCGTCGATGCCACCCAGTCGCTGGCCGGCCTGAGCGAATTCGTCACTCAGTGGCTGCGCGACACCCCCGAAAAGGCCCCAGCATGAGCAGTCCATCGATTCAGAAGGTCCTGAACACGCTGATGGCGATCTGCCTGGCCATCATGGCCGTGGCGGTGTTCATCAACGTGGTGTTGCGCTACGGTTTTGGCAGTGGCATTGCTGCCAGCGAAGAGCTGTCTCGGCTGCTGTTTGTCTGGATGGTGTTCATCGGTGCCACGGCTGCCTACCCGGCGGGTGAGCACATGGCGTTCACCAGCCTGGTGGGCATGCTCAAGGACAAGCCGCTGCCGATGAAACTGATGACGGCACTGATCCGCCTGGCAGTCATCCTCGGCTGTGTCCTGGTTGGCTGGGGCGCTTGGCAGCAAGTGGTAGTGGGCCTGGACAGCCGCTCCGTGGTGCTGGGATACCCCACTGCCCTGCTGCCCTTGCCGGCCTTCTTGTGCGCCGCCGTGATCGGCGCGATGGCCCTGGTCGAATTGATTCAACAAACACCGCTGGACCTGGGTCACAGCGCTGAGGTGGAGTAAACACGATGAGCAACGAAGGTCTCGCGTTTATCGTGTTCTCGGCAGGCATGCTGCTGCTGATGGGCATTGGCATGAACATGGCCCTGGCGCTGGTGCTCACCGGGGCCGGCATGGCCTGGGTACTGGGGTTTTGGGACACGCAGTTGCTGGCGCAAAACCTGGTCGCCGGAGTGGACAGCTTCCCGCTGCTGGCCGTGCCCTTCTTCATCCTGGCCGGTGAGCTGATGAACAGTGGCGGCATCAGCCGGCGCATCATCACCATGGCGCAGGCCTGGGTGGGGCATATCCGGGGCGGGTTGGGCTATGTAGCGATTGGCGCGGCGGTGCTGATGGCCAGCATGAGCGGCTCGGCGCTGGCCGACACGGCGGCGCTGGCAACCATCCTGATGCCCATGATGCGCCAGCAGGGCTACCCCATGCACACCTCGGCCGGCCTGATTGCGTCGGGCGGCATCATCGCGCCCATCATCCCGCCGTCTATGCCGTTTGTGATTTACGGCGTGACCACCAACACCTCCATCTCCGCGCTATTCATATCGGGCATCGTGCCTGGACTGATCATGGGCGCGGGCCTGATCGTGGCCTGGCGCTGGGTGCTGCGCGATATGGACCTGCCCCAGGGCACGCCGCTGCCGATGAGGGAACGCCTGCGCGCCACGCTGAAGGCCTTCTGGGCCATGCTGATGCCCATCATCATCATTGGTGGCATGAAAAGCGGCGTGTTCACGCCGACCGAGGCGGCTGTTGTCGCAGCGTTCTATGCGCTGGTGGTGGCCCTGTTCATCCACCGCGAGATGAAGGTGGTAGAAGTACACGGCGTGTTGGTGCGCGCTGCCAAGACCACGGCCATCGTCATGTTTCTGTGTGCCGGTGCCCAGGTGGCCAGCTACATGATCACGCTGGCCGATCTGCCCAATGTGCTGACCGGCTGGCTGGGTCCGCTGGTGCAAAGCCCCAAGCTGCTGATGCTGGTCATGATGCTGGTGCTGATCGTCATCGGCACCGCGCTGGATCTGACGCCCACCATCCTGATCTTTGCCCCGGTCATGCTGCCCATCGCCGTCAAAGCCGGCATTGACCCGGTGTACTTTGGGCTGATGTTTGTGCTCAACGGCGCCATTGGCCTGATCACACCGCCCGTGGGCACGGTGCTCAATGTGGTGGCGGGCGTGGGCAAGCTCTCCTTACACCAGGTCATCAAAGGCGTGAACCCGTTCTTGTTCACCTACACCATCGTCCTCTTCCTCTTCGTAGTGTTCCCGCAGATTGTCACTGCGCCAGTTGCGTGGATGCGCTAG
>CXWL01002691.1_pt1 | contig 13027 bp, 9 predicted proteins | sample 590931 | NCBI WGS metagenome assembly CXWL01 (sample SAMEA3498368, study PRJEB10139) | groundwater metagenome | biome: water well; material: biofilm material | place: Germany | collected 2015-04-27
GGATTTCCCCAGAAAGCGCGAGTTGGAGGCCAAAATGGTCGGCCAGCCGACCCTGCTGGGCATCATCAATTCTATGCGCCACAAGTTCGATAAACCACCGCTGATATTAGCTCCCGATCCCTAACGCCGTTTTTCAACACCATGCCGAGCCTCGAATCCAACCGCAAGACGCTCTATCTGATCGATGGGAGCGCCTATATCTATCGTGCATTCTTCGCCCTCCCGGCGATGAATAATTCCAAGGGCCTCCAGACCAACGCCATCCTCGGCTTCACGACGATGTTGCTGAAGATTATGCGCGAGAAAAAGCCGGATGGCCTCGTCGTGGCGTTCGACGAAAAGGGTCCGACGTTGCGTCACGCGGAATTCACGGCCTACAAGGCGCAGCGGCCACCGATGCCGGACGGCATGAGTGCCCAGATTCCCTACATCCATCGCGTGGTGGATGCCCTCAATATTCCCGCCGTCCGGCAAGTCGGGCATGAGGCGGACGATTTGATCGGCACGCTTGCACACCAGGCCGAACAGGCCGGCTTCGATGTCGTCATCGTCACCGGCGACAAAGACATGTTCCAGCTTCTGACGCCCCACGTGCGCATCTATGATCCAGTGAAAGACAAATGGCTGGGCGAAGCGGAATGCCGTGAACGCTTCGGCGTGGAGCCGGCGCGCGTCGTGGAGATCATGGGGCTCATGGGCGATGCCGCGGATAATATTCCCGGCGTGAAGGGCATCGGTGAAAAGACGGCGATGAAGCTGATCGCCCAGTTCAACACGATCGAAGAACTGCTCCGTCGTGTCGAGGAAGTGACGCCGCCCAGGATCAAGGCTATGTTGATCGATCAAGCCGAGAACGCCCGCCTCAGCCGGCGGCTGGCGACCATCCAGCTGGATAGCCCCATCCCCTTCGAGCCCGAGACCTATCATCTGAAACCGCCACATCAGGACCAGCTCACCGATCTCTTGCGTGAGTTGGGATTCACCTCACTGCTGAAGACGTTTCAGTCCTCGTTCACACAGGCTGAGAAGGAGGTGGTGGAGACGGCGCTCGTGCAGGATGAACCCTCTGCCCAGCGATTTGTGGAGAGTTTGCCGAAGGGCGGCGTCCTCGGCCTGCAATGTCTGCTGACCCCTGGGCCCGTCGCACAGGCAGATGTGCAGGGCATCGCCCTGTCCACCGGAGAGAAGACCGCCTTTATACCGCTCGACGTCCATGCCTATATGCGGCCCATCATTAACTTGCTGCACGACTCCACGAGAACCAAGGTGGTCCATGACCTGAAAGCGACCCTGCTGGTGTTTCACCGTATCGGCGTGACCCTCGCAGGCCCTTACCTGGACACGATGGTCGCGGACTATCTGCTCAATCCCAACCGCCGCGATCACCAGCTTGAGACCATCGCGTTGGAAGTGCTGGACCATCGGCTTGGGACAGGGAAGAAGGAGAAGGCTGCGCCGAAATCGCTGTTCGATGCCGAGGATACCGGGTCGCAAGAGGAGGCGACAGAGTCGGCATCGGTGTTGGCGAAACTGGCCCAGCCTTTGACGGAACGACTGTCGGAACAGGGCAGCCTCACGCTGTTCAACGACATCGAAATGCCGCTGGTGCCGGTGTTGGCCGAGATCGAGCGGAATGGCTTCCTGTTGGATGTTGAGGGGCTGAAGAGGCTTGGCAAAGAACTGGAACATGACCTCGACAAGATGATCGAGACGATCCAGGGATTGGCCGGCGGCGAGTTCAATATCAACTCGCCGAAGCAGCTCGCCACAGTGCTCTTCGAAAAGTTGGGGCTCAAACCGATCAGAAAGACCAAGACCGGCTACTCGACCGATGAAGACACGCTCACACAGCTCGCCACACAGCACGAATTGCCCGCGCAGATCGTGAATTATCGGAGCCTGAGTAAGCTCAAGTCCACCTATGTGGATGCCTTGCCAGAACTGGTGAATCCTGAGACCAAGCGGCTCCATACCTCGCTCAATCAGACCGTCGCGGCGACCGGACGGCTTTCCTCTACCGAACCGAATCTGCAAAATATTCCGGTGAAGGGCGAGTACGGATTACGAATTAGAGAAGCCTTCATTGCGCCTCCTGGCCATACCCTTCTCTGCGCCGACTATAGCCAGATCGAACCGCGCATCCTCGCGCACCTGTCGCAAGATCCGCGGTTGCTCGCCGTGTTTGCGAAGGGGGAGGACATCCACATGGCGACGGCCATGGAAATTTTCGGCCTGCCCTCCAGCCAGATCACGCGAGACATGCGGCGCGTGGCCAAGACGGTCGTCTTCGGGATTGTGTACGGGATCAGCCCGTTCGGCTTGGCTTCGAACATCGGCGTGACGCAGGCGGAGGCCAAGAAATATATCGAGACGTTCTTCGAAAAGTTTTCGGCCGTGCGAGCTTTGATGGACCGGAATATCGAAGAAGGCAAAACGAAAGGTTACACGACGACGATCCTTGGGCGTCGTCGTCCGATCCCCGAGTTGCAGAGCGGCGATCCGGTGCAGCGCGGGTTCGGCGAACGGATGGCCGTGAACAGTCCGATCCAGGGTTCAGCGGCGGATCTCATCAAGGTCGCGATGATCAATGTGAACAACCTGCTGCATCGCGAGATGCCGCATATGAAGATGATTCTCCAAGTGCACGATGAGTTGATCTTCGAAGTGCCGGAAAAGGATTTGGACGAGGCAAAGCATCTCGTCAAGCAGGAGATGGAAGCGACGGGGAAGAAGATAGGGCTGTCGGTGCCGCTGAAAGTGGATTTGGGAACTGGCCACAACTGGCGCGTGGCGCATCCGTAGGCTGCGGTTGACGATACATACATGACATGTCAGACTGTGTCCACTTCGGTGATCACATGAAGACTGCAACTGTTCAACAATTTCGCGATCGTGCCACTAGCCTACTTAAGCAGGATGAGCCGATTGTTGTCACAAGCCGCGGGAAGATCGTTGGGTTCTTCCTGCCTGCAGTCGGCGAATCGCTCCCTCTCGAAGTCAGGAAAGATCTGTTCTCGACCCTGACCGATGAGATTCGGGCTTCGATGAAGAGCCATCGTCTCACCGAGGACGCTATCCTTGTCGACTTCGAGAAAACCAGAAAAACTCGTCGTCGACGCTAACCCGATTCTCTCCGCACTGCTCGGAGGGAAAGCCAAACGGCTGTTCTTTGACGCCGGCATCACCGAGTTGCCGTGCCCGAGTTCGCGCTCGAAGAAGTCAACTCCTATATCCCGAAAATGGCGAAGAAGCTGGACGTGAGCCCGGCATTTCTCCAGTATGCGCTGGATCTCTTGCCTCTGACGGTATACGGGCCCAAAGCCTATCGCCAATCTGTGAAGAAGGCGAAAATACAGATCGAACATCGTGATCCGCGAGACGTTGAAATCTTGGCACTTGCGCTAGAACTGGAAAGACCGCTCTGGACCAATGACAGGGATTTCGAAGACACTACCGTACAGACCTTTACGACAGCTGAGTTATTGGCCATGTATTTCCCAAGACCGTCGTGACGCGAAGCTGGTGTTCATGAGCAAGTATGAGGTGATCATCTATTGGAGCAAGGACGATCAATCGTTCATTGCCGAAGTGCCTGAATTGCCTGGCTGTGCGGCCGATGGAGCCACGTACCGGGAGGCATTGGCAAATCTTGAGATCGTGATTCATGAATGGATTGAGACCGCAAAGGATCTTGGCCGCCCAATTCCTGAGCCGAAAGGGCGGTTGGCCTTTGCATAACCTTTCCTCGGACGCAGTGTGCTTGCTGACCAACCGTTCACTGGCGTGTGATGAATCCATAACAGAAATCTAAGTGAGGTGACCTATGCAGAACGTACGGCTATCGGTTTCGTGGTTGATCGCGGGCGTCGGTCTGGGTGCGGTGGGCTTGTTGCTGCTCATGGGCCAGCCATTTGCGGCGAAGGCGCAGGAGTCGAAGCATTATCAGTACAGAATCGTCGAGGTGCTTCCCGACACACAGAATATGCAAAGCAAGTTGAACGAGTTCGGGTCGAACGGGTGGGAACTGGTGGCAGTCTCGATGGGAAACATGACGGAGCCGAGGTTGATTTTCAAAAAGTGAAAACCATCACCAAGGGCAATGCGGCTGCCAAAAAAACCGATGGAAGGAATGGGGGAAAGCTAAAACTCCCCGTCCCGCTCAAAGTCCATCTCGACGCAGGCCACAGCGAATCCGATGCTTTATAAAGCCCATTTGAGAAGAGAAGCACCTCTTATTACACCAATCTTCCGTGTCTTCAAGGTAAGGATGTGAGCGATATCCGTTTTAGCTGGGAACGGTTTTGGCATCCAAGGGGATTTAGCCTCAACCTGTCAGATGACGGTTACCTACCTGATCCTAATTCCAGATCAGGCAGAATTTTGAACCCAGAGCTTGTTTCTCTCTCCAAGATTTATGAAGAAAAGGCACTTGTCTTGCTCGGCGATCCCGGGATGGGAAAGTCCACGGTTTTGTCTGATCAAGAATCGCTGCTAAAAAGCAAACAGACTGACGCAAGCGATAGGCATCTATTCCTCAACCTTCGGTCCTACCTAACTGACTCACAGCTAACGGCAGATCTCTTCGATAGTCCTACGCTGAAAGAATGGCTGACAGGTACACATACGCTCTACCTCTACTTGGATAGTTTGGATGAGGGGTTGTTGTCCATCAAAGTTCTCGCTGCATTTCTGATGGACAAGCTTAAGAAGCTGCCGCCTGAGCGATTAAAAATCAGAATAGCGTGTCGAACTGTTGAGTGGCCAAACCTTCTGGAGAAGGGCCTCGCCGAGTGGTTAGGTGAGGAGACAGTGAAATATTACGTGCTGGCTCCTTTGCGGAAAGCGGATGTTGAAGAGTCGGCTAGATCTAGTGGTTTGGATGTGACAGTTTTCCTTGACCAGGTCGAGTTTTCTGGAGTGGTCCCCTTTGCTATAAAACCTGTCACCTTGAAGTTCTTGCTCGCACTTTCCGGAAAACAAGGAAGGCTTCCTTCCTCGCAGATTGATTTGTATTTAGAAGGCTGCCGAGAGTTGGTTGTCGAGAAGAGCGAAAGTCGTATTGCTGCGCGGGAGATAGGACAGTTAAGCACAGATCAACGATTGGCTGTAGCTGCGCGTATTGCGGCAAGTATGGTTTTTGGTAATCGAAATGCGATCTATGTTGGCACGAGCCCGTCGGAGTCTTCTGATGAAGACGTGCTGCTTTGTGATTTGTCAGGTGGCCATGAGACAGATAACGGCACGAGGTTCGCAGTATCAGAAAGTGAGATTCGAGAAACTCTTAATACCGGTCTATTCTCCACTCGAGGTCAGAATCGTATCGGTTGGGGACATCAGACCTATGCCGAATTTCTAGCGGCCTGGTACTTTAAAAAACACGGAGTTAGGCTTTCCAAAATAATGAACCTGATCGCTCACCCTGGTGATCCTGCAGGAAAGATTGTCCCTCAATTGGGCGAGACTGCAGCATGGTTGGGGGGCATGATTCCAGAGGTATTTCAAGCTATCGTACGAGTGGAGCCAGACTTACTCCTGAGGAGCGAAGTTGCCACGGGAAACTCGCAGCAGCGGGCTGCCTTGGTCAGAGCATTGTTACAGCTTTATGAGGGAGAAACGGCCTTCGACCGCGACCGGGAGCACTACAAGAATTTGTCTCATCCAGGAATAGCAAGCCAACTTCGCCCCTATATTACCGATAAGACGAAAGGAGTGATTGTCCGACGAGTTGCGATTGATATTGCGGAGTCTTGCAACGTCCAAAGCCTCAACGAAGCTTTTTTGGCCGTAGTTCTTGATCCGTCAGACAACCTAGATATCCGGGTACAGGCCGCGTATGCGATTGGCAGGATAGGGGATGACGCAACAAGGAAAAGGCTCAAGCCATTGGTCGCCGTAGATACTTCTGATGACGTTCGTGATGAACTTAAAGGCAGCGTTCTTAGAGCACTATGGCCCTCCAACATTACGGCCGCAGAGATATTCCCGTTTCTGAGGCCGCCAAGATATGAAGGGTTTATTGGTGCTTACCGATTATTCCTGTCGTCTGAGCTGGTCCAAAGCCTGACTCCAGAGGATCTAGTCCCGGCCCTCCAATTCATCAGCAATCTTTCACAGCCACGACATGAGATGGATACCTCTCTTGAGTCACTCATGGACGGTATTGTGATCAAAGCATGGGAAAATATGGATGTGCCAGGAGTGACTGATGCACTCGCCAAATTTGTGGCGGCGAGGTTGAGACATCACGCTGAAGTAATAAAAGGCAGGCTCGATAAAACCGACCATCTCACCTTTTTGCAGGATGAGAATAAAAGGCGTCGATTGCTTAAGGCAGTCCTTTCAGCCGTTGCGGAGGATTCTGATAGCGAAGGCTCAGGGCTCATATTCACTCACCCACCAATCGTGCGGTCAGAAGATTTCCATTGGCTCATTTCATACCTTGATCAAAATCCGAAGAAAGAAATTCAGAGCGTTGTGGTCGATCTCCTTCTGAGACTGTTCAATAGATCCTCCGCGCACTTAGACGCGATCTATGATGCGTGCCAGACGAATCCACTAGTTGCGGGCAAGTTCAAGTCGGTTTGGGAGCCGATAAGTTTGGGCTCCGCGCATGCTCAACAACTGAAGACGCGACATGAGGAAGAAGAGGCAAGGAAGAGACAAAGAGACAAGCCTCCACTCAAGCCGTCTCCCGCTGAAAGACTGGCGAGAGCCCTTCAGGAATGTGAGGGCCGTAACCCCGCTGAGTGGTGGAGGATTACTCTTGAGCTGACGCTAGAGCCAACCAGTACGGATTACAATTATAGCTTTGAATGGGATGTGGTGAAACTGCCAGGCTGGTGGTCAGCCGATGAAGCAACCAGAGAAAGAATAATTCTCGCGGCAGAGAAGTATGTTCAATTTGGTATTCCCGTTGCATCCAATTGGCTTGGGACAGGGCAATGGAGTCGGTCGGTAATGTGGCAGTGGAGCGCCGTAGTTTTACTCCAAAATGTTAGGCCCATGGTCATGCAAAACTTGTCGGCCGATCAGATTGAGAAGTGGTGCCCAATCATTCTTGCGTTTCCATTTCTGAATAACGACAGCGATCGATCCGTTAAGGAAGCATTGCTCAAGCTCGCCTACCGCAAGTCCCCACTCGCCGTGCTTGATACGGCAAAGGTCTTGATAGAAAAGGAAATTGAAAAGGGAGAGAGGATAAGTACTGCCACAGAATTAAATGCGGTCTGGGATGAACAGATAGCGAAACTACTTCTACAGTATGCCCAAAGAAGCGATCTCAAGCCGAAATCCTTGAGCTCTTTGCTCAGCATATTATTTTCGCATGACAATGTGGAGGCACATTCCTTTGCCTTTTCATTGGTTCCCACGCCACTGCCGGCGGGCGATTCCGAAAGGGCGCGTGCGGTTGCCACAGCGAAAACGTTAATGCTCGACACAAAGGACGTTGGCTGGTCGATAGTGTGGCCCGCAATGCAGGCGGATGAAGACTTTGGCAAGCAAGTCATTCTCGAAGTTTGCTCTGATGATTATGGATCTATTGGGCTTAGATTGAACGAAGATCAACTTGCGGATCTTTACGTGTGGCTCACGCGTCACTTCGAGGCGCCGCCAGAACACGATAGCGATGAAATGCGTTCGGTTGGACCGCTTGTGCATATCGATATGTGGCGAAATGCCATCGTCCGGCTTTTGACTCACAGGGGAAGTTTTCGTGCTTGTGAAGCAATCAAGAGGCTTCAACGAGAACTTCCGAACCTTGATTGGCTCAAATGGGTTCAAGTGGATGCTCAGGCTGAAGCCCGTCGAGCGACATGGGCTCCGGCTCAACCACGGGATATTATAAAGCTCGCTGCGGATCATGAGCTGAGGTTAGTGCAGAGTGGAGATCAATTGATTCAGGTGCTGCTTGAGTCATTGAAACGGTTTCAAGCTCGGTTGCAGGGAGAGAAGCCAGAGGCCAAATTTCTCTGGGACAAGGTTGATAAGCACAGCGCTAAGCCCAAGGATGAGGAGGCATTCTCCGACTATGTGCAAATCTATCTCGATAACGATTTGAAGCAAAGGGGTGTCATCGTGAATCGAGAGGTTCGTATTCACAAAGGTGAGCGAACCGATATCCATGTGGATGCAGTTGTCCTGGAAAGCTCAGGCAGGGCCTATGATTCAGTTACGGTCATTATCGAATGCAAAGGCTGTTGGAACCCTGAATTGCACAATGCAATGCGTGATCAACTAGTAGGCAGGTACCTCAAGGACAACCACTGCCAACATGGTCTCTACTTAGTGGGCTGGTTTAATTGTGAAAAGTGGTCTGGTCTAGATGGGCGGAAAAAGAAGGCTCTTAGACTTTGCCCTAATATCGACGACACAAAACAGAAGCTAGCCGTCTCCGCCGCGGATCTTTCAAAGGATTCAATCAGTATAAAGTCAGTTGTACTCGATGCTTCTCTACGCTAAGAATGAAAAACTTCCAGGAAATGCCCTCCCCAAATAGATTGCGCTTCCGAGGCAAGAGTATAATGTCGCGTTCCTGAACGTAAGGCGTTACCAAGCTGTGCTGTCTGACCAAGACCTGCCTCATCAATCGTTCAAACCTGTCCTCATCGTTGGTACCTGCCTTCAGCCAGCTTTTATCGAGAGAGCGTTTGCGCGGGGTTAGGAGGGGCATCCCTCTTGCTGATCTCCCTGTGGTTTCCATGTTCGGTGGAGGGGCGTTCTATGAAAAGGGGGATCCGATGGCACCAGTGTTGGAACTCGATCGGCAGACAGCCTCGTTTGTGTTGCAACTCGAAGAGCAACGGAAACTCGAAAAGACATTGCTGGTCGAGCGGGTTCGTGGAACGAAGGAAGGGCTTGAGTCGGTCTTCAGCGACATCAAGAGCCGTGTGGCGGTGCTGGAGAAGCTGAACGGGTTGGCGAGTGCGACCTGTATTGCGCCGATCGGTTGGAGCAAGTTGATCTTTACCGGAGCGGATAGTGTCTCGGCGCCGAACACCATTGGATTCGGCGATCGGGACGAAACCCTCTGCAGGCTCGATCAGATTAAATACCTCGAAGACACGCACTATCTCCGTCTCGCGGCGAATCCCCATTATGTGGAGCAGGTGCTCCCGAATAAATCGCTCCAGGCTCGCGTCGGCGCGAATCCTTCGTTCTGGGACACGTTCGGCTATGTTCACGCAGGTTATCAGACCCAGTTGCAGATTCCCGCTTCGTTGGAATCGACGACGGTGTCGATCATGTCGCGGGTGAACACCCTGTTTAATTGGGTTGAAAGTAACGCGGTCGGAGACGAGTGGTATGCCCATGTGTCGGCGACTGCGCGACTGTGGGTGGCTTACGACGGCGAGTTTCGCCAGGCGCCGTCCGCCCGGTTCGTCAATCTGTCCGCTTTGCCGACACAATTGCGGACGCACCAGGACATTGCGTCATGTGCGCCGAGCGCGGCCCTCACGATGCAAGTTTCTGTCTCAGCCGGCAGCGGCACGACGATCAGCCTGTACGAATCCATCGAACTCGCCGCCACCACGCCGAACGGCCATGCCTATCTGGATGGCATCTTTTCTTGGGAACCTTTGGCGGTTCAACTCAGGGAAGGATGACGAGAGGGAGCGCCCGAAAGTGCGTTCCTCGTTGGAGATATGAGCATATGGCTAATAGCGTATAGCATGAACAAAGAATGTTCTGTCTTTCCCGCATGTGCTATTGGCTATAAGCCATACGCCATATGCTCATTTCTTCGGACGGACGACGCTTCACACGCAGGAACAACGTTCCGCGCTTGCAGAAGACATCTCATGAATAATGCGGGTTACGGGACGTGGTAGAGGGTGCGCACGATCTCAGTGGTGTTGAAAAGCATTGTGTCGAGGCGGGTATAGACCGCGTGGCCGAAGTAATGGTCGCGCACATTCGTCGATCCGGTGGAATCTTTGTAGTCGGCGAGAATCCCCAGTCCTTCACTCGGGATACGGACGGCACGGCGGGCACATTCGAGCCATCGTTCGAATCCATCGAGCGGCTCCACGAGTTCCCATAGTGCTTTATTGGCCGCTTTGGCTGCTTCGGTCGTCGGCACGGCATCGCTGCTGGCCACGGCCAGTTCCTGGACATAATCTCCGCCCCAGGCGATCGGCATTTCCATCGTGATCTGGGGCAGCTCCATCTTTGCGAGCCAGGTCTTGCCATCGGTTCGAAGGTTTCGATGGTTGACGATGTGCAGGAGTTTGCCCAATCCTGACGGATCCCACCCATAGCGTACCGGCATGCCGAATGTGACGACGTCCAGCGTCGCCCCATTGAGCAGGGTGCCATTCGCCAACAACGGAGTGATTCGTTGGATCGTCGAGGTGAGGTCCGGTCGATTGACTTGTGAGGCATAGGCCGACAAGAGGTCGAGCAGGCGCGTTCTGCTGCTGCTCGCGGTGACACATAAAAGGTTCGAGATGAGGGCGAGGACGAGTCCGGCCTGCCCATGAGCCTCGACAAGGATTCGATCTCCTTGGCCCAGCTTGTGGGTTTCGATCCAATCGCGCAGGCGTCCAAGCAGCGAGATGGCCGCCATGGCACGGCCCAGGTGATGGTGCTCACAGGCCCAGAGTTCGCGGATGCAAGAGATCGGACGATCCTGGCCCCGGTTGAGCGACTGTTTCATCTGCTCCACATAGGCGTTTGTGAAATTTCCGGCATCGCCAAGCTGCTCATCGAGGAGCCTCTTGGTGGCGTCATCGTTTGCGAGCGGTGGCTTTAATCCTCCGGACAGCGAGGAGATGCCATTGCTGCGGTCGCGGAGCAGCGCTAAGAGGGCATCGAGGCCTGTTACGCCGCGGGAGTACCCTCGTTTGAGCCCGCCCAATTCATCCAGCCGTTGAGCCCCGAAGAGATCGGTTCCCATGATGGAGCCGTGGAGCAACACGATGAGGCGGACACCAGCCTGGGAGAGCTGCTTGCCGGCAATGGCCATGGCCTCCTGTCCGGATGGTGATTCTGAGAGGGTGGTCGGGGTGACCTCACGAACAGAGAGGCGTTCGCCAGGATTTTTCCGGGACATCTCGTCGTGCTGGAAACTGTTTTCAATCGGCATGGGGAGTTACATACCCGATGTGGGTCGTGGACTGCAACGGAAGATAAGCAGGATGCTGAAAAAGCCCGCCAGTATCGTTCTCGCTTCGATCAGAGGCTCAACGTACCGCAAGGGTACGCCTCGCCTCTTCGCTCGCTGCGGCCTTGCTGGACGGACTTTTTGAGCATCCTGTCGGGAAACGTTGAACTATGAGCGATGAGTGATGAACAAGAAGCGGACTGGTACTTCCGCGTTCATCGTTCAGAGTTTGGTTGTTTGCTCGCTGCTGTTGGGGCGGGATCGAGGCGATCCGGGGCTGGCTTCGGCTGAACCTGGCTCTTGGGCATGATGGCGGTGGCGCTGCAGGTCTTACCCTCTTCGTCGATTTGGCGGTCCACGATCTTGACGCCTTGGAGATATTCCTGGACGATTTCTTCCCTGGTGAGTTCGATGTCCTGTTCGGTTTCCCGTCCGGTCCGGTCGCGCACCCGGTCGACCATGTGCTCCTTGACCATCACGCGAATTTGTTTCGCAAGATCGGTCCGCGCCGACAGTTCCGACACCCGTTGGCAGACCATCTTGCCTTTACTGAGGTCTCCCTGGCCTTTTCCGATGAGGTACTGGTCTTCGGAGTAATGGCCCTCGCGTCCTGAGACGTTGCCCCTGCTACCTGCTTGCTGGTTCGTTGTACTGCTTCGTTCTGCCTGGTGCAGTTGTTGGAATGACTGCTCGGCATGGTGGCTAACCGGTGGCGATCCGTTGCCTGACTCAGCCGATGTCATACCTGCTTGCCCGAAGCATGTGATGGCCACCAGGCTGCAATAGAGTGGGACGAAGGTTATTCTGTTCCGCACGAGTTACTTTCCTTTCCCTCTGCCGCCTCCGCCTCCACGTCCGCCCCCTCCGCCGTGACCTCCGCCTCCCTGTGGGCGCGGCGCAATCTGATAGGGGGTCCGTGGGACCTGGTGCGGAGTTGGCGGATGGATCTGGTTGATGGTTGGAGGCAGGCGATTCGCCATGGGTGGCTGGCCTGCTTGCGGTTGGTGCTGCAAAAACTGTTGGAGCGCGCGTGCCGATCTGGAGTTCGGCGGTGCGTTGTTCGATGGCGGCAGGAAGGGGTTGATCTGGTGGATGTCCGTCAGCGTTCGTGAGCCTGGCTGATGCGATGGCTGACTTGATGGGGGTTGATTGCCAATCTGCGGCGGCCCTGTCGGCGTGGTATGAGAAATTTCATTGAGTGTTCGCGGGTTGATCTGCGAACTAGGCCCCGGTACGATCTGATAACTCGGCATGGTTGGCGGTCTCATGCCTGGTGCAGGGGGAGCCGGTGGCTGTGGCGGTACCGGCGGCTGTTTCGTGGCAAATACTTGTTGTGCCGCGAGAACATGGGGGCTGGTGGGATAGAGGCCCCGTGCGACGTTCAGGAGTGCTTGGGTTTGGGCCAGCCCTACCCAGGGAGAGGGATAGACAGCCGGCGAGACGAGCACCCAATCCGTCCAGGCTTGCGAGACCATGGCGTTGGATTGCACCCGATTCAAGATCTCTTGGCGTTGCTGAGAGGCCTGCTGTGCCTGCTCTGCGGTCGAGGCATTCGACAATGTCTGGTTCGCCGCGTCGAGTTCCTGTTGCAGTTGCTCATTTTCCTGCTGCAGCGCGACGAGCTGATGCCGGGCATCTTCGTTCTCCCGCAAGGCTGCAATGGCATTGCTGACTTCTTCCGTATCGATCTGGGTCACCAGATCCGTTCTGACCACAATGGTGTCTCCGTCGAGCATTGTGTTGGTGTTTTGCTCCAGGATGAGGACGAGACCGGCGGTATAGGTTCGAATTTCGTCTTTCGTGACATCCAGACCGTCCACAACCGTGATGCTTTCGAGGTAGACGGCGACCTGCTCTAGGGCCGCCCGTTTGGCTGCTTCGGTGGCCAGGCGGATGGCGTCTTCTCTGGTGTCCCGGTCCCCC
>CXWL01008175.1_pt1 | contig 13023 bp, 10 predicted proteins | sample 590931 | NCBI WGS metagenome assembly CXWL01 (sample SAMEA3498368, study PRJEB10139) | groundwater metagenome | biome: water well; material: biofilm material | place: Germany | collected 2015-04-27
ACCCGCCCGGAGTCCACTTATAAATCGGGGAAAGTTGTTCAAACAAACGGAGCCACTTCTAACTCTCCAGTAGTGCTATCGCAGCGCTGCGTTAATCTTTTCCAGTACCCCACTCCCCGGACAAAGCTCCTGCGCTTTGAAGGTGTCGAACGCCTGGTCGTAGGTGTGTAGATAGGGGCGGAGACACCATCAGGTTCATATTTCGAGTTCTGGTTGCGGCCGGGATTGAGTCGACAAATATGAATGCAACCTACTCAGAAGGAGGATAAGACATGAATTCTGCTGAGAAAAATCCAGCCGAAAAGCTGGCTGAAGTTATCTTGCGCCAAGGGGAACTAAAGCTTGCCGCCCAATTGCAGGTCGCTATCGCCGCCGATAGCCGCGCTTCTGCGTTTGCCGGCCTTTTTACGACGCTAGGACTTGCGTGCTTCAGTGGCGTAGCTGTCCTCTGGAAACTCGGAGCCGGATACGAGGCGATTTTGTTCGGCCTAATACTTCAAACCACTGTGCTGCTGATTGCAGCACACTTAAGTGTTCAAGCTGCTAGCCCAATCGATTTTTACACCGTAGGGAATCAGCCCACCAACTGGTGGGCAGATGGCGTGGAAAAGAAGCCTCTTGCCGATTGCCTTAAGGCAGAGTCTCTGAACTATCAGAGTCGGATCGAAAAAAACAATGCCGCAATTGCACGTAACGCCGCGAAAATTCAATTCGCTTTGAGATTGGCGATCCTGAGCCCTCTCGCATTCTTGGCTGTATATATCGCGCGGAAATTCTTATTCTTGTAATTGAAACTATTGAATTGAAGGCTTGGGGGAGGACCCGGTCGAGGAATTGGCTCGGTCCGCCCCGGAACAGGACCCACGGGTCCCTTTTTTACCGGTGCATCGTCATGTTGAGCGCGATACGAATTTGGTCCGAGAAACATGGTGCCTCCCCTTCGCAGACTATCTCAGCGCCGCGTTGATCTTCTCCAGCATCCCACTCCCCGGACAAAGCTCCTTCGCCCCCAGTGTGTTGAACGCGGCGGGGTAGGTATTGAGGTGGGCGTGGAGGTCTTCGGCGTCGGGGGCGACGTAGAGGAGTCCGGTGAGGACTTCGCCCTTCTCGGCGGCCTGGGCGATGTGGGTGGTGGCGTTGATCTTGTTGGTGGGGTCGTAGTCGGCGGAGAGCTTGCGCAGCTTGAGGATGCCGCCCTCGGCGCCGGCGGCGACTTCGATGACTTCGCCCTCGGCGTAGGTCGCGGTCATGGTCTCGCGGGAGGGCCAGAAGTCGAGGCGGTTGACGGCTTCGTTGTGCTCGCGCACGTAGTCGTAGCTCTTGGTGCTGCCGTCGTGGTTGTTGAAGGCGACGCAGGGGCTGATGACGTCGATGAAGGCGGCGCCCTGGTGCGCGATGGCGGCCTTGACGAGGGGCACGAGCTGCTGCTTGTCGCCGGAGAAGCTGCGCGCGACGAAGGTGGCGCCCATGAGGAGCGCGAGGCTGACGGTGTCGACGGGCGAGTCGGAGTTGATCATCCCCTTCTTCGCCTTGGAGCCCTTGTCGGCGGTAGCGGAGAATTGGCCCTTGGTGAGGCCGTAGACGCCGTTGTTCTCGAGGATGTAGGCCATGTTGACGCCGCGGCGCATGACGTGGGCGAACTGCCCCAGGCCGATGGAGGCGGAGTCGCCGTCGCCGGAGACGCCGATGTAGGTGAGCTCGCGGTTGGCGAGGTTGGCGCCGGTCAGCACCGAAGGCATGCGCCCGTGCACGGTGTTGAAGCCGTGCGAGTTGCCGAGGAAGTAGTCCGGCGTCTTGGAGGAGCAGCCTATCCCAGATAATTTGGCTACGCGGTGCGGCTGGATGTCGAGCTCCCAGAAGGCCTGGATCAGCGCGGCGGAGATGGAGTCGTGCCCGCAGCCGGCGCACAGCGTGGAGACCTTGCCCTCGTAGTCGCGGCGCGTGTAGCCGGCGGCGTTCTTGGTGAGGGTCGGGTGGTGGAGTTTGGGTTTGGTGAGGTAGGTCATGTCTCGTGTTCCGCTCTCAAAGTTTCGCCGCTGAATCCATCACGCCCATGCACATCACGTTCTGCTCGGCATAGCCGGGATCTTTGCCGACTTCGCGCGCGGCGGTGTGCGCCACCACCACTTTGGTCGCCGGATCCACGCAGACGAGTTGCCCGCGCAGGCCGCGCAGCTGGAAGCGGCGCCCCTCGCCCGGGAAGAGCCAGGTCTGGTAGCCGTAGCCGAATTGGGCATGCGCCTGCCCGGGGCGGAACTGCGGCGCGGGCGGCGTGGTGGCGGCCTTGACCCATTCGGCCGGGATGATCTGTTTGCCGCCGAGCGCGCCGTCGTTCGCGAGCAGCATCCCCAGGCGCGCATAGTCGCGCAGGGTGGCGTTGACGAACGCCCATGCGGCTTCGTGGCCGCTCTTGTCAATGAACCAGCTGGCGTCGGCCTCGGCGCCCATCGGCTGCCAGAGCTTCTCCGAGGCGTAGGCCGAGAGCGTCTTGCCGGTCGCGGCGCGCAGCACCAGCCCGAGCACCTGCGTCTCGGCCGATGCATAGCTGAACCGTTCCCCGGGCTGGCGCACCCGGTCGCGAAACGGCATGACCGAGGCGGGCCCGCCGGGGCTCTGCTGGCCCAAGGACAGCCGGTACAGGGTCGAGACGTCGTCCTTACCGCCGTAATTCTCCGTGAAGCCCACGCCGGAAGACATACTGAGCAGGTGGCGCAGTGGCGTGTCGCCGTAGGGATGCCCCATCAGCTCGGGCACGTAGGCTTCGGCGCGGTCGTCGATGGACTTGATCTTGCCTTCCTGCAGCGCGATGCCGACCAGCATGGAAACGATGGTCTTCGCCATCGAGTACGAGGCCATGCGGTGCTCAGGCTTGCGGTCGTACTGGTAGCGCTCGAAGAGGATGGTGTCGTCCTTCAGCACCAGCAAGCCGGTGGTGCGGTTGCGCGCCAGGTATTCGTCCAGGGTGGCTTCGCCGAAGGTGTTGCGGTAGGTCAGCTTCGGCTCGCTCGCGGCGCGCTTGAGCGGGGTCACCGTCGCGCCCTTGAGGATCCTGCTCGACGGGATCTGCCCCTCGTCGGCCCGGCTGACGGTGCCGATCAGGCAGCGGGTCGTCGAAGCCTGGGCCGGCGGGCAGACCGGGTAGCCGTCAGCCTTGCCGAGCGCGGCTTCGTCAGGGGCTGCGAGAACGCTTCCTGATATGAGAGCAAAAACCAGGAAAAACCTGGATCCCCGCCTGCGCGGGGATGACGAGGTAGTGCGCGAGGATGACGGGGTCAAGCCGCCTTGTCCTTCTTGATCGGCCGCACGTTCAGCGCCGCGACGATCTCGGAGATTTCCTTCGTGATGAATCTGGCGGTGATCGGCGTGCCGTCGTAATGCAGGATCGAGATGAGCGAGGCCGGGTTGATGCCGGCTTCGTTCACCAGCAGCGTCTTGAGCTGCGCGTCGCGGTTCTGCTCGATGACGAAGACCTTGGAATGCGAGGCGACGAATTCGGCGATTTCCTCGGCGAAGGGGAATGCCCGGATGCGCAAGGCATTGATGAAGATGTCTTTCACACCCAGCGCCTCTAGCGCCTCGCTCATCGAAGGCGCCGTGGAACCGTAGTAGATGACGCCGAAGCGCGCCGGTTCCTTGGCGGCGGTCAGCACGGGCTTCGGCACCACGGTCTTGGCGAAGTCGTGTTTTTTGAGCAGCCGCTGCATGTTGTACTGGTAGTCCGCCCCCGCCTCGGAATAGGTGGCGTAGGCGTTCTTGCTGGTGCCGCGCGTGAAGTAGGCGCCCTTGGTTTCGTGCGTGCCCGGGTAGGTGCGGAACGGGATGCCGTCGCCGTCCACGTCCAGGTAGCGGCCGAACTCCTTGCCGGAATCCAGCATTTCCCGGGTCATGACCTTGCCGCGGTCGTACTGGCGGCTGTCGTCCCACTTGAGCGGCTTGCACAGGCGGTGGTTCATGCCGATATCGAGGTCGGTCATGAGGAACACCGGCGTCTGCAGGCGCTCGGCGAGGTCGAGGCAATCGGCCGCCATGGTGAAGCACTCGTGCGGGTCCTCGGGGAAGAGCAGGATGTGCTTGGTGTCGCCGTGCGAGGCGTAGGCGCAGGCGAGCACGTCGGACTGCTGCGTGCGCGTCGGCATGCCGGTGGAAGGCCCGCCGCGCTGCACGTCGATGATCATGGCCGGGATCTCGGCGAAGTACGCCAGGCCGATGAATTCGCTCATCAGGGAAATGCCCGGGCCCGAGGTCGCGGTGAAGGCGCGCGCGCCGTTCCAGCCGGCGCCGGTGACGATGCCGATCGAGGCGAGCTCGTCCTCGGCCTGGACGATGCCGAATTTATGGGTCTTGCTCGCGGGATCGGTCCTCAATTTCGAGCAATAGTTCTGGAAAGCCTCCGCCACGGAGGAGGACGGCGTGATCGGGTACCAGGCGCAGACCGTGGCGCCGCCGTAGACGCAGCCCAGGGCCGCCGCGGCGTTGCCTTCCATGAAGATCTGGTCGCCCACCGCGTAGGCCCGCTTGCACTTCAGGCCGATGGAATCCTTCAGGTGTTCGCGGGCGAAGTTCAACCCCAGCTGCAAGGCGTTCAAATTCGGCTTGAGGAGCTTTTCCTTGCCCTTGTACTGCTCGCCGATCAGCTCGGCGATGACCTCGGGCTCGATGTCCATGATGCCGGCGAGCGCGCCCAGGCAGATGATGTTCTTGAACAGCTGCCGCTCGCGCGGCACCTGGTAGGTGGAGTTGCTGATCTCGGTGAGCGGCATGCCGACGACGTGGATGTCGTCGCGGAACTTCGAGGGCGGCAGCACCTTGGTGTTGTCGTAGAACAGGTACCCGCCCGGCTCGATTTCCTTCACGTCCTGGTTCCAGGTCTGCGGGTTCATGGCGACCATGAGGTCCACGCCGCCGCGCCGGCCCAGCCAGCCCTTCTCCGTGACGCGCACCTCGTACCAGGTCGGCAGGCCCTGGATGTTGGAGGGGAAGATGTTCCTCGGCGAGACCGGGATGCCCATGCGCAGGATCGAGCGCGCGAACAGCTCGTTGGCCGAGGCCGAGCCCGAGCCGTTGACGTTGGCGAACTTGACGACGAAGTCGTTGACCGCTTCGATTCGCTTCATCACGCGACCTTCCGCGGTTTTTCGAGGGTGGTGCGGGCGTCCGGCCCGGCGTGCACCATCTCGATGAGGGATTTCTGCATGTCCCAGGCGCCGGTCGGGCAGCGCTCGGCGCACAGGCCGCAGTGCAGGCAGACGTCCTCGTCCTTGACCATGACACGCTTGGTTTTCAGTTCCTCCGAGACGTACAAGTCCTGAGACAGGTTCGTCGCGGGGGCGCTCAGGTTTTGCCGAAGTGCTTTTTCTTCAGAATTAAAAGTAAAAGTAATACTGTCCATCGGACAGATATCCACGCAGGCGTCGCACTCGATGCAGGCGCTGGTGGTGAACACGGTCTGCACGTCGCAGTTGAGGCAGCGCTGCGCCTCCTTCCAGGCGGTGGCGGCGTCGAAGCCGAGTTCCACCTCCATCTTCACGTTCCTGAGGGTCTTCTTGACGTCGGCCCAGGGAACAGGGAAACGCGAGTCGTTGGCGATCTCGTTGTCGTAGCTCCACTCGTGGATGCCCATCTTCTGGGACATCAGGTTCATGTGGGGCGGGGGTCGTGTAGTTGTGTTTTGAGTATTTAAAAATAAATCAATTGAAATAGCTGCCTCATGCCCGTGGGCCACGGCCCAGATGATGTTCTTCGGGCCGAAGGCGGCGTCGCCGCCGAAGAACACGCCCTTGGCGTTGGACTGGAACGTGGCCTTGTCCACGTTCGGCATGCCCCACTTGTCGAACTCGATGCCGGCGTCCTTCTCGATCCAGGGGAAGGAATTCTCCTGGCCGACGGCGACGAGGACGTCGTCGCATTCGAAGAACTGGTCGGGCTCACCGGCATTGATGAGATTTCTTTTTCCGTCTTTATATTCAGCCTTCACCTTTTCAAAGACCATGCCGGTCAATTTTCCGCCGGTCACCTGAAAAGATTTCGGCACCAGGAAATTCAGGATTGGGATGCCTTCGTGCGCGGCGTCTTCCTTTTCCCAGGGGCTGGCCTTCATTTCGTCGAAGCCCGAGCGCACGATGACCTTGACGTCGTCGCCGCCGATGCGCCGCGAGGTGCGGCAGCAGTCCATGGCGGTGTTGCCGCCACCGAGAACGATGACGCGCTTGCCGATCTTCGTCGTATGGCCGAAGGACACCGAGGAGAGCCAGTCGATGCCGATGTGAATGTTTTTTGCGCCTTCTTTTCTTCCAGGAATATCGAGATCCCGGCCTCTTGGAGCCCCGGATCCCACGAAGATGGCGTCATATCCCTCTTTCATGAGGGATTTCATTGAATCTATCTTCCGTTGAACAAAAGAAACACCCAGATTCAAAATATAACCAACCTCCTCGTCGATCACTTCTTCCGGCAGGCGGAAGCGCGGGATCTGCGACCAGATCATGCCGCCCGGTTTCGGGTCCTGGTCGAAGATGGTGACGTCGTAGCCCAGGGGAGCCAGGTCGCGGGCGACCGTGAGGGAGGCAGGCCCCGCCCCGACGCAGGCGATTTTCCTGCCATTCAGTTTTTTTGCTTTTTCCGGCAGCTTCGAAGTGATGTCTTCCTTCAGGTCCGCGGCAACCCTCTTCAGCCGGCAGATCGCCACGGGCTCGGGCTTGGCGAGGTTCTCGTCTTCGACGCGGCCGCGGCGGCACGCGGGCTCGCAGGGGCGGTCGCAGGTGCGCCCGAGGATGCCGGGGAACACGTTGCTCTTCCAGTTCACCAGGTACGCGTCGCCGTACCTGCCGGCGGCGATCATGCGGATGTATTCGGGGACGGGGGTGTGGGCCGGGCAGGCCCACTGGCAGTCGACTACTTTGTGGAAGTAGTCGGGATTTTTCACATTGGTCGGTTGCAACGCCGAGTCTCCAGGATGTGTTTTTTTAGTGCGCTGGAGTCTACTCCGGTGCAGGAAGCAAGGAAAGTCTTAGTTTTCAACCCCCTAGGCGGATTTGGCCGGCCATTCCTCCCCTACCCCGGCATGGCCATTCAGCTCCCCGAACAGCACCACGTAATGGGTCACCCGGGAGTCGGCGTCCCGCACCGCGCTGACGCTGCGCCATTCCCGGTAGACCGTCCCATCCTTGCGCTGGCACCAGGTGCTGCCGCGCCACTGGCCGGTGCGCAGGACCGCGGCGAACATGTCGTCGTAGAACGACTCGGGCTGCATCGAGGAGCGGAAGCGGCTCTCGGGCTGGCCCAGCACGTCCGCCGCCTCGTGGCCGGTGATCCGGGTGAAGGCCCGGTTGATGGTGAGGATGCGGCCGGCCGCGTTGGTGATCATCATCGCCTCGGCCATGCGCTCGAAGGCCAGGCCGGCGACCTCGAGCTGTTCGTCCCGGTCGGCCAGCTCGGTGATGTCGCGGGAGGCCATCACCGCGCCGGTGATCCTTACCTGGGCGCCGGTGATTCTTACCTGGGCGCCGGTGATTCTTACCTGGGCGCCGGTGATCGAGCTGTCCTCGGCATGCACGGCGTGCACCAGGCATTCGATCTTGCGCACCTCGCCGTTGCGGGTCTGCAGGCGCAGGCGCAGCTTGCAGGACAGGCCGCTGCGCATGAGCTCCTGCAGCGCGGCGCGCACGCGGAACTGGTCTTCGTCGTGCAACCGGCGGAACGCGTCGGCGCCGGCCACGAGGTCCTCCGCGGCGAGGATGCGGCCGTACGACGGGCTGGTGTAGATCCAGCGGCCGTCGCGGTCCACCATCCCGACGAGGTCGCCGGCGTTTTCGGTGATCAGCCGGTAGCGCCGCTCGCCCTCGCGCATGTCCTCGCGCGCGCCCCGCAGGCGCCGGTTCTGGTTCTGCACCACCAGCCCGACGCCGGCCGAGTAGGCGAGCGCGCCGAAGAAGCACATCGCCGTGACGAGGTCGCTGGTGCCCGGGTAGTGCATGAAGCCCATGGGCGCGACCCAGGCGAGCGCGCCGCCGGCGAAGCAGATCGTGGCGCAGGCCGCGCCCAGCCAGCCGCGCATGATCGCGGTGTTGAGCAGCGTGCTGAAGAGCGCCGCGTAGGCGATCCAGGTCGGGAAGCCGAGCATCGCCACCCAGGCGCCCAGCGACAGCGAATCCGCGTACAGGTTGCGGATCTCGGCGCGCCGCGCGTCCTTCGCGGTCGAGGCGTGCAGGTAGGCGAGCTGCGGATAGACGAGGAACTGCAGCGCGAGCAGGCTCCAGGCGAGCACGCCCATCTTGCGCTCGAGCAGCACCAGGCCAATCACGAGGAACGAATACGCGAACGACGCCACGCGCACCGTGTAGTTGGTGCGCGCCACGCGCAGGCCGCCCGCGGCAGCTCGCTGCCGCTCGTCCAAGTCAGTCCGCTGCTGCTCGTTCGGAAGATCGCTCATACCCTGTGAAATCAGGCTACTACGGGGGGCCGGGATCGTCCGGTTGCAGGTGTCAGAATCTGTAAAATCAGCGCATGGCCAATGCGCTCGAAAGTCTGAAGAAATGCTCGATCATCGTCGCCGACACGGGCGACCTGGACGCCGTGGCGCAGTGGCGCCCGCAGGACACCACGACTAATCCCTCCATCCTGCTTTCCGCTGCGCAGGACCCGCGCTACCGGGCCCTCGTCGAAGCGTCGATGGACAGCGACGTGGAGCGCACCCTGGACCGGCTTTTCGTGGCCTTCGGCTGCGAAATCCTGAAGCTCATCCCCGGCCGGGTCTCGACCGAAGTCGATGCGCGCCTTTCCTTCGATGAACAGAAATCCGTGGAGAAAGCGCGAACCCTCGTCTGCCTGTACGAAGCCGCGGGTTTCGGGCGCGAGCGCGTCCTCATCAAGCTGGCGAGCACCTGGGAGGGCATCCGCGCCGCCGCGCAACTGGAGCGCGAGGGCATCCACTGCAACCTGACCCTGCTCTTTTCCTTCGCCCAGGCCGTGGCCTGCGCCGATGCCGGCGTGACGCTGATCTCGCCCTTCGTCGGCCGCATCTACGACTGGCACAAGGCGGCGCGCAAGGTGGAGGACATCCCCTTGGACGACGATCCCGGCGTCGCCTCGGTGACGAAGATCTACAACTACTACAAGAAGCACGGCTACGCGACGCAGGTGATGGGCGCGAGCTTCAGGAAGACCGGGCAGATCATGAACCTCGCGGGTTGCGACCTTTTGACGATCGCTCCTGATCTGCTTGAGAAGCTTTCGAAACAGGAAGGTGAATTCGAACGGATGCTTTCCCCCGAGAAAGCGAAAAGCCTGTCCATCGAAAAAACGCCCTTCGACCACAAGGCGTTCCTCTGGCACCACAACGCCGACGCCATGGCGGTCGAGAAGCTCTCCGACGGCATCCGCAAGTTCGACGCCGACGCGCGCAAGCTCGAGAGCGCGGTGTCGGAATTGCTCAAGAAGCGCGCCGCTTGATCCGGAGCGAGCTGGAGACGCGCGACGGCGGAGTTGTCGCGCGCATCACGATTGATAACCCTGCCAAACTGAATATTTTTTCGCCTTCCACGCTTGAAGAATTTACTCAAGCAGTAAGAGATACGAATTCAAACGTCCGCGCAGTCGTCGTGACAGGCGCTGGCGAGAAAGCCTTCATCGGCGGCGCGGACCTCGAAACACTTGGTTCACTGAATCCGAAATCGGCCCGCGAATTCATCACGCTGATCCACGAAGCCTGCGCCGCGGTGCGCGATTGCCCGGTGCCGGTGGTCGCGCGCATCAACGGCTGGTGCCTGGGCGCGGGGCTGGAACTCGCCGCCTGCTGCGACCTGCGCATCGCCGCCGACAGCGCCGCCTTCGGCATGCCGGAAGTTCGCCTCGGCATTCCCTCGGTGGTGGAAGCCGCTGTTCTGCCGCGCCTCATCGGCGCCGGCCGCGCGCGCTGGCTGGTGATGACCGGCGAGACGATCGGCGCCGCCGAAGCCCTGGTGTGGGGTTTGATCGAAAAGCTTTCCAGCAAGGAAAATCTCGATCAAACCGTAAACCGTGCGTTGGATGCCATTCTGGCTGGCGAACCCGCCGCCATCCGCGCGCAGAAGCGCCTGTGCAAGCTGTGGGAAGAAGCGCCGCTCTACGAAAGCATCGAAGTCAGCATCGACGAGTTCTCGAAATCCTACGAGAAGGGCGAACCGAACCGGCTGGTCGCCGCGTTCCGCGCGGCAAGGAAGAAGCACTAGAGCACCTGACGTCGTCCCCGCGGCTTTTGGCGGGGACCCAGCAGTTCCGTCGTCCCCGCGGCTTTTGGCGGGGACCCAGCAGTTCCGTCGTCCCCGCGGCTTTTGGCGGGGACCCAGGCTTTAAAGATCCCGCTCCCCTAGATCACTCCACGTCGGATTCTCCCTTTCGATCAGCCGTATCTTCCACGCGCGATTCCACCCCTTGATTCTCTTCTCCCGCTGGATTGCGTCGTACATGCTCTCGTGAAGTTCAACGTAGACGAGCGTATTGACCCCATATCGCTTGGTAAATCCGTCCACCGAGCCGGATCGGTGCGCGTCAATGCGTGCCGACAGGTCGCTTGTCACGCCGACATACAGTGTTCCGTTCGGCTTGGCGGCGAGGATATAGACGGCGGGTTGCTTCATCCCCGCTACAACGCGAAACGGTGATCCGGCGTTGACGCAAGGCTGGGTCCCCGCCTAAAGCCGCGGGGACGACGGTTCCGATGCGGGGACGACGGTTCCGATGCGGGGACGACGGTTCCGATGCGGGGACGACGGACTTCTCAGCCGGGGAGGGTGAACCAGAAGGTGGCGCCCTGCCCCGGCGCCGATTGCGCCCAGATGCGCCCGCCGTGCAGGTCGATCACGCGCTTGGCGATGGCCAGGCCGATGCCGGTGCCCTCGAACTCCGAGGGCGAATGCAGCCGCTCGAACACGCCGAACAGCTTGTCGGCGTAGCGCATGTCGAAGCCGGTGCCATTGTCGCGCACGAAGTAGGCGAAACTCGCGGCCGCCTCCTCGGCCGCGCCCTCGCCCGATTCGGCGTAGCCGACCTCGATCGCCGGCACCGCGACCTTGCGCGAGAACTTGACCGCGTTGCCGACCAGGTTCTGCCACACCTGGCGCAGCAGGTCGGCGTCGCCCGCCGCCGGGGGCAGCTCGCCGATCACCGGCAGCACGTGCGCGTCGGACTGGCGCAGCTGGCGCACGATGTCGTCCACCAGCGGGCGCATGTTGACCGGCGCGCGCGCGACCACCGCGCGCCCCATGCGCGAGAATTCGAGCAGGTTGTCGATCAGGCGCGTCATCTGCGCCGCGTTGTGCTCGATGTGCGCCAGGTAGAGCTTCGCCTGCTCCGGCAGCTCGCGCGCGAAGTCGGTGCGGATCACCGTGGCGAAGCTGCTGATCACGCCGACCGGCGCGCGCAGGTCGTGCGACACGGAGTAGTTGAAGGCCTCCAGCTCGCGGTTGCTGCGCTCGAGCTGCGCGGTGCGCTCCGACACGCGGCGTTCCAGGTTCTCGTTCAGCGCGGCGACCTCCTGCTGCAGCATGACGCGATCGGTGACGTCCTGCGTCACGCCGCGGTAGCCCAGGAAGCGGCCGTCTTCCGCGATGCGGGGCTGGCCCCAGATGCTGAGGTAGCGGTAGCTGCCGTCCTGCAGCCGGATGCCGACCAGGATGTCGCGGTACGGCTCGCGCCGCTCGCGCAGCGCGACGAACTCGGCGCGCGACGGGCTGAGCAGCTCCCAGCGGCTGGTCACGTCGATCGCCTCGCGCCCGACCATCTCCTCCGCGCTCAGGCCGAGCTCGCGCAGGCCGCGCCCCTGCACCAGGGTGAAGCGCCAGTCCGGGCCGGTTTCCCAGAAGTAGCTGGCGAAGGCCTCGGTCAGGCCGCGGAAGCGCTCCTCGGATTCCTGCAGCGTCGCCTCGGCGCGCTTGCGCTCGGAGATGTCGGACATGATCGTCAGCACCGCCGGGCCGCCGTCCCACTCGACGCGCTCGTTCGCCAGGTGCACCCAGATCGCCTGGCCGGCGCGCGTCAGGATGCGGATGTCGTAGCGCGGCGGCGGCTCGTCGCCGGCCATGCGGCGCGAGTGCCGCTCGGCGACGAAGCCGCGGTAATCCGGGTGGATCAGCGGCGCGAACTCGGTGCCGACCAGCTCTTCCAGCGACACGCCCAGCAGCTGCAGCGCGGCCGGGTTGGCGTGCAGGAAGCGGCCCTCGCGCAGGATGATCAGCCCCTCCAGCATGCTTTCGCTCAGCACCCGGTAGCGGGCCTCCGAGGCGCGCAGCGCGGCCGTGGCGCGGCGCACGTCGCCGGTCACGCGTATCGAGTAGATCCAGCCCACGCCCAGCAGCACCGCGGCCAGTGCGAGCAGCAGGTTCTCCGTGACCGAAAGGATGAAGCGCGCGCCCTCGCTCAGGGTCGAGGAGAACTGGTCCTCGAGCAGGGTCAGGCGCTCGTCGGCCGCCGCGATCTGCGCGATCAGGCCCTCCAGCGCCGCCGCCGGCACCGGATTCGTCTTGCCGCCCGCCTTGTTTCCGCCCACCAGCCGGCGCAACTCGCCGCCGAGCGCCTGCAGGCGCGCGACTTCCTGGTCGCCCTCGGTCCAGACGCGGATCGCCTCGGCGACGTAGGTCACCTTCTGGAAGCGCAGGAAGAAGCGCGCCATGCGCTCGGCCTCGGCCGGGTGGTTCTGGCCGCGCACGAAGGCCTCGGCGGCGCGCTGGATGTCCGGCTCCCCGCGCAGCAGCTCGAGCCGCGCGTCGCGGTCGCCGATGGGCACGGCGAGCGCCTTCTCGAAACCGAGCCAGTGGGCTTCCGCGCCGTTGCGCGCGTAGAGCAGGAGCTGGATCACGGCGCGCTTCTGCGCCTTGGAATACAGCCCTTCGCCGCCGACGTAGGCGCGCACGTCGGACAGGATCAGCGCGCGCTCGTGCTGCAGCACGATCAGCACCGCGACGATGGCGATGAATACGCCCGCGATGCTGTAAAGCGCATAGGGGCGGCGGGGCCGGGGCGGCGCTGCCGGTATGGCGGGGGCCATGGGCC
>CXWL01028329.1_pt1 | contig 13018 bp, 9 predicted proteins | sample 590931 | NCBI WGS metagenome assembly CXWL01 (sample SAMEA3498368, study PRJEB10139) | groundwater metagenome | biome: water well; material: biofilm material | place: Germany | collected 2015-04-27
TTACAACAAACGAACCCGGTCATTCAATTAACCACAATGACAACCTTTCGATGTCAGGAAATTCAATTTGGTTCAAACTGGTTTTTGATTGAAATCAAGTACGCAGTATTCTTTTTTATTTCGGCTAAAGATGAAAAAACGCTGTTCGCTTGGATTTATCCCCCCCTTAAAGCTATCAATGGAACCACAAGCTTTTTCCCGCGTTTTTGGACTTACGGTATTTTTTACTGAGTATAATGACCCCCATTATCAGAAAAGGCCAAAACAAGAAAAAAAGCATCTTTAAAAAAAATTGCCANNNGATGAACACGCATCACCAGATCGAGACCATCATCCTTTTATTAATGGCTGTACTCGCCCTGACCACAGTCGCTCGCAAATTTGTCATCCCCTACCCTATTTTGCTGGTGGTCGGTGGGCTGCTGTTAAGTTTTGTGCCCGGTCTGCCCACGATCCGTCTTGATCCCGACATCGTATTCCTGGTTTTTCTACCTCCCCTACTTTGGGCAGCAGCCTATTTCACATCTTTACGAGAGTTCCGTGCCAATGCTCGCCCTATTACACTATTAGCTGTAGGTCTGGTTATTGCCACAACGGCGGCCGTTGCGATTGTTGCTCATGGCTTGTTGCCAGGCCTTGGCTGGCCTGAAGCCATTGTCCTGGGAGCCATTGTTTCTCCACCTGATGCTGTCTCCGCTTCTGCGATTGTAAAGCAGCTGCACATTCCTCGCCGGGGCATCAGCATACTGGAAGGCGAAAGCCTTGTGAACGATGCAACAGCCTTGGTACTTTACCGGGCTGCGGTTGCAACGGCCATTAGCGGCACGTTTGCGTTAAGTGACACACTGCTGGATTTCGTGCTGGTAGCCAGCCTGGGTATCGGTGCCGGTTTCGCTACCGGCATTATTTGCCGCCTGGTTTTACAACAGACCGAAGACAGTTTTAGCGAAATTGCCATCACCTTACTGGCACCTTATATTGCCTGGGTATTGGCCGAGCAAGTTCATGCATCAGCTGTGCTGGCCTGCGTGGTGGGTGGCCTGTATTTGCGCCACCACTTTAGTGCTATTGTTGCCCCGAACACTCGAATTCAGGCGCGGGCCGTTTGGGATTTTCTTATTTTTATTCTCAATGGCATTATCTTCATTCTTATTGGCCTGCAACTGGGCATTCTCCGGGACGCCATTCCGCTCAGCGAACTGGGACTACTCACAGTAAACGGCTTGCTGCTGACTATAACAGCCATCATCGTGCGGCTAATCTGGGTGCCCGTAGCGGCTTGGGTACCGAGATTCGTGAGCGCCTCAATGCGCTCAGAAGATCCTATGCCGTCCTGGCCGAACCTTTTTATTATTGGCTGGGCGGGCATGCGAGGGATTGTATCGCTCGCTGCCGCTTTAGCTTTGCCATTTACGACGGCTGCAGGTACGCCCTTCCCCTTTCGTGCGGAAATTATTCTGATTACCTTCATGGTGATTCTGATTACCCTGGTATGCCAGGGTTTGTCTCTGCCTTTGCTGATCCGCAAACTAAACTTGAGCGAAGACAGCAATATTGAGCATGAGGAAAAACATGCGCGGGAACATGCAGCGATAGCCGCACTGACAGCTCTCGATCAGCTGGCCGGCGAAGACTGGCCCGTTGCCGATCATATCGAAGAGCTACGAAGTCACTACCATAATCGCCGGCAACGCCATGTTAGCGCGGAACTATCCGATCTGGTCTATGTAAAAAAGGTGGCCGATGCCTTCAGGCGTTTGCAGCACGAAACATTGACCGCCGAACGGCTGGCCGTCATCAAACTCCGGAATGACGGTGCGATCAGTGATGAAATTCTGCATCGACTGGAACATGAACTCGATATAGAGGCGATGCGTATCGGCATTGGTGAACTAAAAATTTCAAGCAGACATCGGGCTAAAAAACCAAAAACAGGGTGACATTAAAAGAGGCTCTAACATCCGGGCAATTAAATCGTTTTTGTTATGTAGCTCACAACCCTATCGCTACGTTGCAAATCGCGATTAGAATAGACCCTTAATCAGACCACTAGCGCTCCAGGCGTTTTATGCACTATCCAATACAAATTCCTAACGCTGAAGCTTCCGGGAACATTGAAGTTTTTTCACCTTACGACGGACATCTCGTCGGCTCAGTTGAATGCATTGATGCCAAAGGCGCCGAAATTGCGTTAAAAACTATGGCCGGCGTTTTTCGTGACCGGAAAAACTGGTTGTCTGCCTATGAACGAATTGCCATCCTGGAACGCACTTTATCAAGCATGCAGGAGCGGGCTGAGCAATTAATTGCTATCGCAATTGCCGAAAGCGGCAAACCTTATTGGGATGCCCATGTTGAGTTATCACGGGCCATCGACAGTATCAAAATTTGTATCGAATGCCTGCGCTCCGAACACGGAACAGAAATTCCCATGCAGTTAAATCCGGCATCCATGAATCGGCTTGCATTCACGCATAGAGAACCGATCGGTCCCGTCTTTGCGATAAGTGCCTTTAATCATCCGCTGAATTTAATCGCCCATCAGGTCGGACCCGCGATTGCAGCAGGCTGTCCGATCATCATTAAACCAGCCCGGGAAACGCCGCTATCTGCTTTTGCACTGGTCGAACTATTGCATCAGGCTGGATTGCCGCCAGCATGGTGTCAGCCGGTAATGATTGCAGATAATGCCATTACCGAAAGAATGGTGACCGATAAACGCGTGGCTTTTTTCAGTTTTATCGGCAGTGCCGAGGTGGGCTGGATGTTGCGCTCAAAGTTGGCGCCAGGGACACGGTGTTCACTGGAACATGGCGGCGTTGCACCGGTGATTATTGCTGCGGATGCCGATCTTGACAAAATCTTGCCGTTAATGGCCAAAGGCGGCTTTTATCATGCCGGGCAAGTGTGCGTTTCCGTGCAGCGTATTTATGCACACCAATCCATAGCCCGCAAAGTTGCGGCGGGACTGGCGGCATTGGCAGAACAAATGACCTTTGGCAATCCGGCTGATCCTGATACTACAATTGGTCCCTTGATACGTCACCGGGAAGTGGACCGAATTGAGGCCTGGGTCAATGAGGCAATCCATGAAAATGCCGAATTGATTAGCGGCGGCAAACGGCTTTCCGCATCGCAATATCAGCCAACCGTGCTGTTCAACCCGTCACCGGACAGCAAAGTCAGTCAACAGGAGCTATTCGGGCCGGTCATCTGTGTTTATGAATTTAACACGCTGGATCAGGCTATAGAACAGGCAAATGCGTTGCCCTACGCCTTCCAGGCAGCCATTGCGACCCAAAACATCGATACGGCCTTATACGCTTTCAAACACTTGGCCGCATCCACGGTGATGATTAACGATCACACCGCATTTCGTGTGGATTGGATGCCTTTTGCCGGTTTACGGGAATCGGGTTATGGAATTGGCGGTATTCCATACACTTTCCGTTCTATGCAAATTGAAAAAATGGCTGTCATACATTCGGCGGTTTTATAATTCAAATGAGGGGTTCGAGCTGCAAACGCTTGCCTCCATTTTACAGCGTTCTGATTTCAGCAAAATTCTTTCATATACTTGAACAAGTCTACCCAACATGAACGAAACAGAAAACCTAACCGAAAAAGCAAAGTCTCTACAATCACTGTTGGCCTCGCAGCAAACCTTATTGCTGTCGACATCGTCAACAGCAAACATACCTGACCTTAGCTATGCGCCCTTTGTGCAAGACAAAGCCGGCTGTTTTTATATTTTTGTCAGCGAGCTTGCCACCCACACTGCCAATTTGCAGAATAATCCCCGTGCCTCGGTCATGTTTATTCGCGCTGAATCCGAATCAAGCAATCTGTTTGCCCGTGAACGCGCAATTTTCGATTGTCAATGCAGAGAAGTAGATCAAAATGAGCCACTCTATTCGACTCAATTAAAGGCATTGCAGGATAAATTTGGCGAAGTCGTCAGTTTGTTGCGGACATTAAACGACTTTCATTTGTTTGCCTTATCCCCTGAAAACGGCCGGTATGTCTTGGGCTTTGGTCAAGCCTATTCAATCAATACCAACGATGCCAGCCTCCTTCCCGTTAAGCGGAAGAACAGTTGAACTGAAGGTGCTTGTGTGTCTTTATGACAAAGTGTTGTCCATTCGAGCGGACATGTTATCGAAATAGTATGTTGCACATTGTCAGTATCTTATACAGCTGCACAATGCAAATAAGCTGTTTGTGAATCGCTACCTGCGCCCCACCCTATTCGCTGTCATTCTTTTTTACATTTTTTGAGGGATAGAAATCAAATCACTCCCGAATAGTGCATTCCTGACGTGCACCCCCTATATTTACTGATTTGGCATACGTATTGCTTCGTTATTTACCGTATCCCCATTTAATTTCATAAGGAACTCACATGACCCCCTTTTTAAGAATTAACTTGTGCATTAGCGTGATTGCGCTATTGATTTCAAGTGTACCGGCACAAGCCACTCCCATGTATTTCGACGTCGCCCATTCGTTTTATGACGGCAGTACCAGCAAGTTTAATTTTAGGTATGACCCACAAAACCTTGAATTGACCGATGTCTCCAGTGTTCGCATCAGAGACGCCAATGGAAGAATCACGGTTCCACTGGAAGATTTCGGAGTCATTCCAACCGATCCTGAATTTGGCTCATCGATCCTGGTGTTCATATTTAACAGCCTGACCACCAACGTTATAGAGGCTTTGGCTTTCAACGGCCAGACGGGCTCATTCGACGAAGCCGCGGCGTCTCTGACTGATGACCGTAGACATTACATTGAGCAAATCTGGTCCAACAGAGTTGGCGATTCTAATGAAGGTGGTGATATTAAAATCAACAATAAGCGGCTTGGTTTCGTATTTTTCGAGAGAGAACACGAAGATGAAGATGATTGTGAATCAGATCCGTCAGATGAACTACCGATAGCCTCTGTTCCTGAACCAAACATCTTTGTTTTATTGCTCGCTGGCCTGATAGGATTCTCATTGACTGGTCAGATCCGGAACAGATTATCCGGCAAAAATACAGCGAAACCAAGTATTTTAGCCTTATGATTCATAGCTATATACTCTCTATGAGTTGCTGGATATGATAGCCTGGGGCACCCCAAGGATGGGGCATAAACTATAAATCCTGGCATTCAAGAAGAGTACCAGTAAAAAATCAGAACATTACTGAAAGGGTCTGTTGTCCAAACCGGCCCTTTTTCACGCCCAAACAATCCAAAGTTTTCCGCGTCTCCAAAAGCTTACCCTGGTACAAATTTTAACCAGGGTTTTCTGCATCACACTAACAGTCATTGCGTAATTTTAAGAAGCTTAAACGCCGCTCATTCTGGATTTTTTTCTGGACAGATGACCAATCAATGAATGAACTGCCTATCGGTTTTTGTCAGACCTGTCAGTTTTGGCAGTCAGTTTTGACAGCTCTGTCAGTTTTGCCGGTTTTTCGAAAACGGCTATTGATAGCGTCATAAAAATTTTGTTCAAAGAGCGCGATTAGAACAATACCCCCAATCATTAACCTTGCGCTATAAAACTGGGATATTTGAGCTTTAACAGTATAATCCTCTCTTTGTTTAGCCATGCCTTATTCATGTCCAAAAATGCGCCCTTCAAACGAGCCGCAGACGCACCTGCCATACCTTCGAGCATCGTTAATTTTATTTTCTACTGCTTAGCCCGTTTTCGCGGTTTGATCTTGGTAATGTTACTACTGGAAACCGGTCAAGCGATAGGCAGCATTTTGGTTCCCTACGCAATCAAGGCAATCATGGATACGGTTGCTGATAACCCAGGCGCGGCGGTATTTGAACATCTGCGGGGGCCTTTACTATTGCTGGCCGGATTGAATATTGCAGAAATTCTGTTCAGCCGTGCCAGCGGCACTCTATTGATTATCATCGGGCCACGCTTACGTCAGCGAACAAGCAAGACGCTGTATGCCTATTTGCAATATCACGCGCCACGTTATTTTGGCAGTCATTTCGCTGGTGCTTTGGCGCATCGCATCAGCGAAACGGCAATGAGCGTAAACCATACGGTCTGGGCAATTCTGTTTGATTTTTGGCCCATATTGATTACCTTTGCGGTATCAACCTTTCTATTATTGAAAGTACATCATGATTTAGGTCTGCTGGTTGGAGGCTGGGTGTTAGCCTATGTTATGTTGTCCTACTGGCTTGCTACGCGCTGTCAACCTTATGCGCAGAACTACGCGGCGACCCGAAGCCTGGTCAATGGCAAGATCGTTGACTCAGTCACCAATATTCTGAATGCCAAATTGTTTGCCCGCTTGCAGTTTGAAAGGACCTACCTCGATCGTCATTTGGAAACGGAAGTACAAACGGCGCGCAGCACGTTCTGGTATATGGAGCGGGTACGCTGGTTTCAATTTATTGCCGCAGCGCTATTGAAAGTCGGTACCGTTTATTATGCCCTGACATTATGGGAAAGTGGTGTAATCGGCGTTGGTGACTTTACCATGAGCATAGGGCTGGCCCTGTTGATTATTAGTGACGCCCGCAACTTGTCACGCCGATTTCTGGAGTTTTTTGAATATGTAGGCAATATTGCAAACGGCCTGGATACCATTGTTCAACCGCATGAGATCATCGACGTGCCGGATGCCGTGCCACTCAAAATCACGCATGGCCGCATTGAATTTAAAAATGTAAGCTTTGGCTATGACCATAAGCGGCCCGTTCTGGAGTCTATCAATGTCGTTATCGAGCCAGGTCAACGGGTAGGCTTGGTCGGTTTTTCGGGGTCGGGCAAATCAACTTTCGCCGGACTCATCCTTAGAAATTATGAACCGCAAAGAGGGCAGATTCTGATTGACGGCATGGACATTCAAGTTGTTCAGCAAGATTCATTGCACGAACAAATAAGTCTGATTCCTCAGGATCCCAGCCTGTTTCATCGAAGTCTGAAAGAAAACATCGGTTATGGCCGCTTGACGGCAGACGATGATGCCATACAGTCTGCAGCAAACCTAGCGCATGCTGATGAGTTTATTCGTGCAATACCCGAGGGCTATAACTCGCTGGTGGGTGAGCGCGGGGTAAAATTATCCGGGGGTCAGCGTCAGCGTATTGCAATTGCACGCGTCATTTTAAAAGACGCACCCATTTTGATTTTGGATGAAGCCACATCCAGTATGGATTCGGTGACTGAAAAAACCATTCAGGAAAATCTCGATCGCGCCATGGGCCGTAAAACGGTTATCGCCATTGCCCACCGTATGTCAACAATTGCCCATCTGGATCGTATTTTGGTTTTCGATCAGGGCCGTATCGTCGAAGATGGCCAGCATAACGAACTTCTCGCACAGCAAGGTTTGTATCATCGCTTGTGGAACATGCAAGCCGGCGGTTTCCTGCCGGAAGATGCCGATAGGGCTTCGTTTTAGCGAGTTAAGATTTGCAAGCCAGCCGAAACCCTTTTCAGCCAGGATTGAAATCGAGCGTACAGAGAGCCTTGGCAGCATGCAGCTGGCCGGAAACCAGCATCGCTGTCAACCGTTGGGTTCGCAGCATATAAACATCAGTTAACTCCTTGAAGGCTTCAGGTAGATGATGTTTTTCCAAACGGGATAACTGCCCATCAAATGCTGCCGAAACACTGAGTAAATCCAGTAAAAAATAGCGTTCAGATTCCGTGACTTGCTCTAAAACCGACAAAAAATCCTGCCAGTTATCGTATTCACAGTCTTCCCTGATTTGAAAAGTCCTACACAACCTGGTCAACAGAACCAGCATATTGGGATGATAATGCTGAGCCAGCACCATCATCGTAGCAAGCGCTCTGATAGCACCCTCACGTGCAAGCGGGCTTAATTTTTCGATCATATCGTCGGTCAGGATCTGAGAGACCAGGTGCTCAACCAATTTATGCCCGAATAGTCTGAGCCGGGCTTCCCGGGCTACCTTATACATCGTAAACGTATCCCAGAGGCCGGTAATCGGTATGCCCACCCAACTGAAAGCCGTTCTGGCGCCGCCTTTACCAAATAGCCCTGTCAGCAAAAACTTTACTAAAATACTGCTGAGTATCACTTTTGCTTTGTATAAAGCGGCGACTAAAAATAACCTTGATTTGGATAAATGCTTAAGCGGGTCGATTCCGAGGTAATGAATGACCGGATCAGGAACTTCCAGAGCGGCTCTTGCCAATATATTGGGTACGGTATCCTCGACAGACGGTAAAATCTCTGTTGGAGTCTGATGATATCCGACCAGGCAAGCCAGGCTGTAAACCGTTTTAAGACCCAGCCAGAATAAAACCGCCAGCTCGATCACCAGCATGGTGACCAGCACAGCGCCGTAAAAAATATAATAGCGCGTACTTTCCATCGTCTCGTGGTATGTCCATTCAAACCAGATCGTTATGAAAGTGGTTAATGCGCCAATTGCAAAAGCGATGATCGCCGCAAATCCGGTGATATTGCCGGCAAGCGTCTGCAGCGTAACATCGGCGGGTAATTCATCGATAGTCAGATTGCGTATGTTGTCGGTCCCGGATTTTTTTCCGAGATAGCGATAATAATCCACACCCAGCTTTTCCAAAAAGCCTGGCTCTTCTTTGCTGACAAGCGATACTTTATTGATGGGATCAGGCGGTATTGACATTTTTAACTCATCTTGTCATCAACTAGGCTTGAAGTCTTCTTTAAAGCGAGGCTTACATCGAAATGGATTCCCACAAACAGACCCGTTTAGCCTGACTGAAGCGAGTTTCAATAAAATTTGCAGAATATCAGGGGATATTGCCGTTCGGTGTCAATTTATCAACCGCCTTTGGAAGCAACTCTGCCAGTTTACCGGTCAAGATATCCGGGGGTATCCCTAATTTCTCAGCAAACTCTTTAATCGTATCTACACCCACCGTTTGATGAAGCTGCTCGGGTGAAATAGACTGATTTTCGCCGGTGCCAACCCAGGATTGAATCATTCCGCCAAGTCCCTGCTGCTCGAACTCGGCAACCAGTCCCTGAACACCACCATGTTTTTCTATTAATCCATTAACGACCGTAGCCATTTCGGCACCGACAATGCCACCTAAAAGACCATCTAAAAGACCCATAACATCTCCAACATTGAATTAAGGTTAAGAACATTTAATGAAACTCTCATGACGTTGCCCGGCGTCATTCAAGTTTTGCTACCAAGGCCAGTATACCCCTGACACTTTCAAAAAGTAAAAATCTGTTGCCAGAAAAGAATTGCTGTTAAGCCAGCTATCGAATCAGGCCGGCAATTTCTCGACCCGTATACCGTCCAACAATTCCAGAACATTGACATCCTCGTAACTGGCCGGGCATTCGATCTTCATTTTTCCGTCAATCTTGCGTTGCAGTAATCTTTTTTGCTCAAAAAATTCCGGTTCCGTCATTTCAGAGCAGCGGTTGCAATTGCAAGGCACCCACTTGCTTACCAGATCCTTCAGACCATGAAAATTATTATTCAAGGCATCCAAATCAGCCGAAATGACACTGAGCAATTCTTTTCGTTCCGGACCACTGGCCCGCAAAACAATTTCTCCGCCCTTGGCTGGTACTTCCGCCAGCACTTCGGTGCCGCCGCGTTCAAATAATGCACCGGAAATCCAGCTGAGGTTAGGCCTGCTGATAAATCGATGCATGCGCACGATAAGCCGGCTGACAATACCTTTGGGCATAAACTCATAACGGTAGCGCAGCGTTAAATTGCCCGGTTGCTGCCAATCAAATAACTCTTCAGGTTTCGACGGCGGCAACAGTTGCGGCGCCAGCCAGGTATCCGCATGCGTATCCGGTAAACGATAACAAAGTTCGAACTTCTGCATCAACACCAGTAATTCCGGATGCATATCGGCATATAATGAATCCTGCCAAACCCGCTGGTAATCATCCCTATCGAAATGCCCGAGATTTCTCTTCACTATTTCATCATCGAGTATCTTGAAAACAGCCTCAGTCGCCCAGGTATTCTGCAATATCACGGTACGCGATAACAAAGGCTCATCCTGAAAATGCAGAAAAACACCCAAATCATGCAGAAATCGACTCAAGTAAAGCGCCTTGTCGCGGTCAAAAGGCAGATATTTCCGGTAAATATCAAAATAGTCCTGCTTCGATATAAAAGCATTATCTTTGGCCTGCCGCTCGACTTCAGCGCGAATCAACACCCATTTTGCAGGCATTTCCTCGCCGATATGCGGCAGTTTTTGGGCATAAAACTCCAGATCCTTACGGAAAGCATCAACCGAATGCGGATGCTCCAGATTTCCGCGATAGATACCTTTGACATTGGTAAACTTGGCCATAATGCCGGACTCGTCAATCGTCTTGCTTCGGCCTCCCTTTTCATTCTGGAAAATCAGGACCGGGCTATGACCACCCAGCAAATCGGCAACTTCCAGCCAGTATTTAAAGCCGGCATCATGTACTGTCTTGTCATCCTTACGGGTATCATCCAGCAATACATAGAGTGAACGTTTGGTTAAAAAGAACTGATGCGTGGCATGATAAATTTCCTGACCGCCAAAATCCCAAACATTCAAACGAAAATTATGGCCATTGGACATCTCAAAATCGTGCCGATGAATTGAAATGCCTTTCGTGGTCTCATTTTCATCGGGCAACGGTTGTCCGGCTTGATATAAGCGGCGCAGCAAGCTGGTTTTTCCCGCGCCGCCTTCTCCGATAATCAGCATCTTGGCTTCGTACAGTTGATCGGTGCCCTGGATCGCCTTTTCATGAAAAAAATTGAGAATGGCCGCATTGCCTTGTTCTACGATTTCAACAGGCGGATTGGTCAGAGGGCAATCTTCAACATAAATACCTTCATTAAACTGAATGACCGGCGTCCAAATAACCTGAATATCAGAGCTGATTAACTTCAACAAAGGACTCAAATCAGCGACTTGCGTCTTTGAAACATTCAGACGCTGCAATTTGTTTAGTGTCTTCAATGGAGACAAATCGGTTACCAATGTTTTCGAAACATTAAGCTCTTGAAGATTTTGCAAGGTAGCGAGCGGGGAAAGATCCGTTACGTTTGTATTCCAGGCATTGATCCGTTGAAGATTGTCCAGCCCCGATAGCGGGGACAAATCTGCAACCGGTGTATTCCAGACATTCAGGCGCTGGAGATTAGGAAGATTTGCCAGCGGCGACAAGTCTGCGAGTGGCGTATTCCAGACATTCAGCCGTTGCAACTTCTCGAGACCGGCCAATGGAGACAAATCAATTACCGGCGTATTAGAAAGATTTAGCCGTTTAAGATTCTTCAAACCCGACAGCGGACCAAGATCACAGTAGGCCATTGAAGCGTCGCCATTAGCCCCTGCTGCTGGGCCATTCGAGTCTTTTGTATCTGCAATGACACTGCTGTTATCTATCGTGACCGCCGGCGTTTTGAGCCGCCATGGAGAAGACGGATCACTGCTTGCCGCTTTATTTTTTGGCTCCGCTTTCTTTGGGTTCCGGTTAAGCCATTTTTTACTGTTAAAATTAGCCCAGGCACTTGCAAATGAAAGCTCCTCCAGCCATACCAGGTCAGCAATTTCCTGCGGGACTTCGTTCAACCCACAATTACCTAAGTCGAGAAAAGGAGAGCGGGTCTTTTTATTTTTTGCAATAAGTTTATGGGCGAGTTCCGACATAGCGGCGAGGTATCCTAAAAGCTATCATAAGCCGCTATGATAGCCTTTTTTTGGGATAATCTCACCCGGACTCATACTGATCATTGCTTGCACGTTCTTCATTGCCATTAATGCCGATGGGATTTTTCAGGACATAATGACAATCTTCATTTAATTGTCACCGCTTTAAAAAAATTAATAATCGCTTTGTTTTTCCCAGGCCATTCGGGATGTGGCCCGGAGCCTTCGCAATACCAGGTTTGTACGCCGTTTTTACAACCGCTGTAGGCTACACAACCTTCAACACCGTTTACCGGTGTGGTATACGGTAAAGGCTGACCTGTTTTTAGATCTTGGGCTTTTTGTTCGAGCTCCTGTTTATAGTAATCTTCCCAGTCCCATTTATTACTGGAAGTAGACTTTTTCCGGTCGTTGACACTGTAAGTTTTGGTCGCGCATTTATTACATTTGGCCCACCATCCAATCGCTTCCTTACCGAAGTTAGGAAATAGTTTGTCGCGACTGCTGTGCATCAGCATTACAGGTAACGGTTTGACACAGTTCCGGTCTTCAAGATCGTCACCTCGAATGCCGACAGCGCTAGGCGCAATGGCCGCTGCAATGTGTTTGGTGCCATTATAAAAAGCGGTGCCCATCGCAATCGTGCCACCGTCGGAATGTCCGGTCAGAAAGATTCTTTTTTTATCGATACACCACTTTTGTTCAACCTGTTTCGGTATTTCAGCAAGCTGCACAATAGATTCCGGCGACAACGGACGGTGATCGGCATAGGCAATAATAAATCCTGCCTCAGTTGCTTCTCGGGTTAAATACATAAATTCTTCTGTTTCGCTACGATCTCTACCGGCTGGTGCGTATACCATCAGTAAGGGATGGGCGATGGTTTCGTTGTAGTTAGTGGGGGTTCTGACAGAAAAATGAATGCCGTCGTCCGTTTTTTCATTGTCACTGGAACCGGTTTTGCCCGGTTTTGATCCTGGCTCACAACCCGCAGTAGACAACTGGTTGGAGTAGATCGCTGCAGTTGGCTTGGTACCACCTTCCTTGACTCCGTCCAGTACAGGGTCCTCTGCGGAAAAATAAGTCTTGCTGGCTCCGGTAAAGCCCACTATAAAAAGACCGATGGCCATCATTAATGCCATCATGGGGTCCGGCTGTTTATCCCGATAACGCATCCATTCCGGCTTAAATAACCCAACAATCAATACGACGACAGAAAAAACGATCAAGAATCTGAAAAAATACAGGAAAAACGTACTCATAGTTTTAGCCTCATGCTAGACGGCAATCAATGGTGCTGGCCGGCAGGGTTCGTTAGTGCGGTAATGAACCAGGGATCGATATCGGCTGATGCTTGCG
>CXWL01024042.1_pt1 | contig 13017 bp, 11 predicted proteins | sample 590931 | NCBI WGS metagenome assembly CXWL01 (sample SAMEA3498368, study PRJEB10139) | groundwater metagenome | biome: water well; material: biofilm material | place: Germany | collected 2015-04-27
AATCACGGCCCTGGCAAATAACCGCATCTCAACGCACTCATGATGGATTGAGCGCCGGGTAATCGGTATACCCTTCTGCGTCCCAGGTATAAAACGTAGCCGGATTGGGTTGGTTGAGCGGCGCGTCCACTTTGATCCGCGCCGGCAAATCGGGGTTTGCCAAAAAACTGGTACCGAAAGCCACCGCGTCAATTCTTCCTGCGGCGATATCTTTATCTGCTTCCTCGCCGGTGTAAGCCATATTGCCGATCAGCACACTTTTATAGTGCTGGCGAATCGGCGTCATTACGTCGCCGCTTTGTTGCTGAAAAAAATCTCCGCGCATCACGTGCAAATAGGCAAGGTGAAAGTCGTTGAGCCTTTTGGCAAGCCAAGTGAATAACCCAACCGGATCGCTATCGATCATGCTGTTGTAGCTGTTCAACGGCGAAATGCGCAAGCCGACGCGATCACTCCCCCACACGGAACTGACTGCTTCGAGTACTTGCAGTGTCAAACGCGCACGATTCTCGAACGAGCCGCCGTAAGGACCGATGCGTTTGTTCGCGCCATCGCGCAGAAACTCATCCAACAGATAACCGTTCGCGCCGTGGATCTCAATACCATCAAAGCCTGCACTTTTGGCGTTTTGCGCGGCTCTTTTAAATCCGCCCACAACGCCGGATAACTCATCGTCCCGCAGCTCACGCGGCACGACATAAGGTTTCTTTCCTTCCGGCGTGTGCACTTCATCGGCAATCGCAATGGCACTGGGCGCGACCGGCTGCGCGCCGCGATTGAGCAAAGGATGACAAGCTCTGCCGCCATGCCAAATTTGCAGGAAGATTCTGCCACCGGCGGCATGTACTGCCTTAGTGACTAACTGCCAGCCGCTAATCTGCTCCGCCGAATAAATGCCCGGCTCCTTCCAAAAAGCCGAATTACCCTCGATTGCCATCGTTGCTTCGGCAATGATCAAACCGGCACTGGCTCGCTGCGCGTAATATTCCGCCATCAAAGCATTCGGAATATGCTCTTCCCCTGCCCGGCAGCGCGTCAATGGTGCCATAAAAATACGATTTGGCACATGCAATGCACCCAGCTTTAACGGTGTAAACAACGTATTCATCCAGCTAAATCTCCAAAGTGTAAGTACTATTTATTTTAGCGCAAATAAATGGATTGTATTTTTTTCCTCGATTTTCACTTATTTCTCAGATAAATAATTCCTTTATTTTTCATCAGGAAAGAAATACTTTAGCTTTTAAACAACAATAATGTGAATTAAATGTGAAATATTCGTGAACTTTTTGTGAAGTAATGTATCATAAGATCACAAAGTTATTTTAAATAGCTTTTATAAATTTTAATTAAGGAGATTCACATGAAAACAAGTCATATTTTTGTTCTGTCAGCATTAGTCATTAGCGGTGCTTTCTTCGGCGCTCTGTCATTGTTTGAATTACCAGAAACCACAACGGAATGGATTCTTTCAGACATCATTCTCGGAACGATACTTTATGTGAACTACTTGGTGATTGCCATGGCGCATGGCTCATCAAAAACCAGAAAATCCTATTCAGTAAAGAAAGTTACTGCATAAGATTTTCTAATTAAAAAGCGGTTAATGTGAATGAAATATTCACATTAACCGCTTTTTAATTCGGGAATTTCAGAAAGCTTTTTTTGTAAATATAATTGACAACGGGCATAAACGTTATAAACGTTTGAATCGCTCTGCCGGATGGTCTAGCCAATGAATCAATCCTTGAGCATTCAGCCGGATGTCCGAGCTTAGGAGTTCATCGATCTCTGCTCGAGGCAAATGGCAGCCATGTTGCGATAATCGCTGAAGCAATAATTTGCTGAGCGCTTCCGAAATAACAGATTGCCGATTCGTTTCATCATGCTTTGCAGCCTGAGCAATCTCCACATGCGCATCAATCAAGTAGTGCATCGATTCCGCATGGTGTGCTAAGTTAGCTATCTGACTATAGTGTGTCAGATAAGCATAGCGCGGTTGATACCCCATGACGCGATCAATTGAAGCATGCGCTGCAACAGGATCAAATTGCACTGGTGAGGTGGTCGGAAATACGAATTCCAATCCATTGACATCGAATTCCCGGTACGAAACACCGAACGTATCACCCGTAAAAAAAGACTGACTGCGTTCATCATAAATACAATTGTGATGGCGTGCATGGCCAGGCGTGTCGAGAAAGAGCAATGAGCGGCCATTGAGATCAATTCGGCTTTCATCGGGCGCTTCAATAATCCTGTTCGCGTCAATCGGACAAATCTCACCATACACGCGCCTAAATTCCGTTTCCCCATAGACGCCCATTGCACCAGCGACCAGCCGCGCGGGATTAGCCATATGACTTGCACCACGCGGATGAACGACTAATTTGGCATTAGGGAAGAAACGCATACATTCACTGGCGCCGCCGGCATGATCAAGATGAATATGCGTCAATATGATATACGCAATGTCTTCAATGGCAATATTCTTTTGCTTAAGTGATTCGATGACACCAAGAATGGAAAAGGACGTGCCGGTATCAACCAGCGCGGCTGCACCTTTTTCAACGATGAGATGAATAGCTGCCCGCCGGGGACGGTGAAATTGTGCATCAATGGAACTGATGCCGTGTTCATAATCTATTACAAGTGGTAATGACATATTATTCCGGGTTTGTACGCAAGCTTCCAACACGAGAGTTGCTATTCAGTTATTTGGAGGGTTGTTTTAATTGTTCAAGGATGGCTGGATTTTCCAGAGTAGAAATATCCTGGGTTATTTCCTCACCTTTGGCGAGTGCACGTAATAATCGGCGCATAATTTTACCAGATCGCGTCTTGGGCAGATTTTCTCCGAAGCGGATTTCATCCGGTTTGGCAATCGGGCCAATCTCCTGCGCTACCCAGTCTCGCAAAGTATTAGTGATTTGAGCAATTTCTTCGCCATGCGGGTATTTCCCCTTTAGCACAACAAATGCGATCACGGATTCACCCTTTATTTCATGAGGTTTCCCAACAACAGCAGCTTCTGCAACCAGAGGATTGGCAACTAAAGCAGATTCAATTTCCATCGTTCCTAGACGGTGCCCGGAAACATTCAAAACATCATCAATACGACCCATAATCCAAAAATAACCATCCATGTCACGGTATGCCGAATCTCCGGCCAGATAAAATTTTCCATGACCTATATCTTCCGGGAAATAAGTTTTTTTGAAGCGCTCTGGGTCACCCCAGAGTGTGCGGATTTGTGAAGGGAAAGGTTTTTTAATCACCAAGAAACCCCCTTTGCCATTTTCTACATCATTACCTGCTTCATCGACGATAGCTGCAAAAATTCCCGGCAATGGAAAAGTACAGGAACCGGGTTTCAGCGCAATCGCTCCCGGCGTTGGTGCGATCATATGACAACCGGTTTCAGTCTGCCACCAGGTATCCACTATGGGACAGCGTGACTGGCCTATTTTTTCATAGAACCACATCCAAGCTTCAGGATTTATGGGTTCGCCTACCGAACCTAATAGTCGTAATGAGGACATGTCAAATTGCGCGGGCAAATCCGCTCCCAGTTTGATCAACGAACGAATTGCAGTCGGTGCGGTATAAAATGTGGTGACGCGATGTTTCTGAATGATCTCCCAGAAACGACCGGCGTGCGGATAAGTAGGAATTCCTTCAAAAATCACCTGAGTAGCACCCATGGCCAGAGGCCCGTAGGTGACGTAGCTATGGCCGGTAATCCAACCAACATCCGCAGTACACCAGAATATATCGGATGGCTTGTAATCAAAAATCCATTGCATACTCAGTTTTGCTCCGAGTAAATAACCTGCGCTGGAATGCTGAACTCCCTTGGGTTTACCCGTTGAGCCTGAGGTATACAATGTAAAGAGTGGATGCTCTGCATTGACCCATTCCGGTTCGCAATGGACACTAACACCTTGCGTAATTTCGTGCCACCAGACATCACGTGCTAGATTAAAGGGAATTTTGGTACCAGTATGCTGATAAACCACAACCAGTTTTACCGATATTGTATCACCCATATTCAAGGCTTCATCAACAGTCACCTTGAGCGGATTGTGTTTACCGCCGCGCACTTGCTCATCTGCCGTAATGATTGCTACAGCACCCGCATCTACGATACGCTCATGCAAACTTTTAGCTGAAAAACCGCCAAATACCACCGAATGAATTGCACCAATGCGCGCACAGGCTTGCATGGCAACAACAGCTTCAATACGCATCGGCATATAAATAATGACACGATCGCCTTTTTGAATATTGCGCGATTTCAGCGCATTGGCAAGCTGGCAAACACGCTGATGGAGATCACGATAAGTCGACTGAATAACCTCACCGTCATCGGATTCAAAGATAATAGCAACCTTATCCGCTTGTGTTGCCAGATGCCGATCCAGACAATTATACGAAACATTTAATTCACCATCGTTGAACCATTGATAGAATGGCGGAGTCTTATCGTCCAGTATTTGCGTAAAAGGTTTATGCCAGAGAATCTGCTCATTAGCTTGTTTTGCCCAGAAACTTTGATAATCCAGTTCCGCTTCTGCGCACAAAGCCTGATATGCTTGAAGGCTAGGAATATTTGCTTTTCTGGCGAATTCATCAGAAGGCGGGAAAATGCGAGTTTCATTTAAAATTGATTCAATGGTTGACATGAAATTCTCCGGTATTTCGTTTGTTCAGTACACTAGAGAAAGATTGTATCATTGGCTTCAGGCGTCATTTACACTTCTTAATTTAGGAAAGTGAATTTGCGCCCGGAAAATCTGCAAACAGCCTGGAGCGAGCATAGTCAGAAAGTTTATAAAATCGCTAAGGTATTACATTTAACGAAGTTTATGTTTCCTATTTTATAAATTTTTGTTAAAATGATAACGATAGATTCGATGGGCTTTTTCAGCCCATTTTTTATTTGTGGCGGAGCTATGGCACTGGAAGAATTATTAGAATCAACTCTGCAAGGAATGGGTTATGAGTTGATTGAAGTGGAGCGATTAGCACACAACAAATTATTAAGAATATTTGTAGATAAAGAAGGTGGTATCAATATTGATGATTGTGTGGCCATCAGTAATCATCTGAGTCGATTGTTTGCAGTTGAAAACATTGATTATGGCCGCATGGAAGTGTCATCACCTGGACTGAACAGGCCTTTACGGAAAGAAACCGATTTTCTCCGCTATAACGGAGAAACGGTTAAATTAAAGCTGCGTGTTCCTATTGAGGGACAAAGGAATTTTGTGGGAGTCTTACGGGAAACGAATAATGGCATAATCAAAATTGAAGTCGAAGGAAAATTGTTAGACCTTGAATTGAGTAACCTTGGAAAAGCCCGTTTGGTTCCAAAATTGTAGGTATATAAAGATTTGGCTGGAGGACTATGAGCCGCGAAATTTTACTGTTGGTCGATGCATTGGCACGTGAAAAATCTGTTGAAAAGGAAGTTGTTTTCACAGCACTGGAGCTTGCATTAGCATCCGCCACAAAAAGACGGTTTCAGGAGGATATTGAAACACGTGTTTCGATTGACCGATTAACAGGGAATCACCAATCTTTCCGCCGCTGGCTGGTTGTAGAAGATGGTGCTGTGGAAGATCCTGCGCGCCAAATTTCGTTAAGTGATGCTTTAACAACGGATGCAGATATTAAGGTTGGCGATTATCTTGAAAAATTACTCGAGCCTATCGAATTCGGACGTATCGGAGCACAAGCGGCAAAGCAGGTAATATTCCAGAAAATACGGGATGCGGAACGTGAACAAACATTGAATGATTTTCTCGAGAGAGAGGATTATTTAATTAACGGCACGATTAAACGGATGGAACGTGGCAATGCCATTATTGAATCCGGTAAAATTGAAGCCGAATTGCCACGTGACCAGATGATACCGAAAGAAAACTTGCGCGTAGGTGATCGGGTTCGTGCTTATCTATATAAAGTAGATCGCGCTGCCAGAGGACCACAGTTAAAGCTTTCACGAATTTCTCCCGAATTTCTGATGAAATTGTTTGAACTAGAAGTACCTGAGATTGAGGAAGGTCTGCTGGAAATCAAAGCGGCAACGCGAGATCCCGGATCACGTGCTAAAATTGCTGTCAAATCAAATGATCAACGCGTTGACCCCATTGGCACCTGTGTCGGCATGCGTGGATCCAGAGTACAAGCGGTTATTAGCGAACTTGCTGGCGAACGTGTTGATATTGTATTGTGGTCGGATGATCCTGCGACTTTTATTATCAATGCATTGGCACCTGCTGAAATCAGCAGCATTATGGTTGATGAAGAAAAGCACAGCATGGATATCGTGGTGGATAATGACAATCTGGCGCAAGCAATTGGCCGGGGTGGACAAAATGTACGGTTAGCTTCCGAATTAACAGGCTGGGAGCTGAACATCATGACGATCGAGGAATCTAAAGTCAAACATGAGCAAGAATCATCGTTGATTTGTCAGCTTTTCATGGAAAAACTGGATGTTGATGAAGAAATTGCTGAGATACTTGTGCAGGAAGGCTTCGTTACTCTGGAAGAAGTGGCTTATGTTCCTCTCAATGAGATGCTGGAAATCGAGTCATTAGATGAAGAAACTGTCAATGAAATCCGTAATCGAGCCCGTAACGTACTGCTAACAGATGCAATAGCCAAAGAAGAGAAAGTGGAGCATATCGCTGAAGATTTGCTTGCATTAGAAGGAATGGATATAAATATCGTTCGAGAACTGGCATCAAAAGGTATAAATACGCAAGCTGATTTGGCTGATTTAGCTACTGATGACTTGATCGAAATGACAGGTATCGATATTGAACGTGCAAATCAGCTGATTATGAAAGCACGTGAACCATGGTTTACTTGATTTAAGTCATCGGATGATAATAGAGTAATTATTTATTTTGATGAGAATCTGCTTGTAGTTTTGAATGCTGAAGGGTTATAAATGGCTCAAATGAGTGTGGAACAATTTGCTAATGAACTGGGCTTGCTACCAGCTGTTTTGTTGGAGCAGCTTAAAGCTGCTGGCGTAAAAAAAGCATTGGCAGAAGACAGTTTAACAGAGCAAGATAAATCTCAGTTACTTGATTATCTAAGGAAAACTCACGGAGCCGCTGAGATTAAAAGTAAAGTTACTTTAACCCGCCGTCAAACTTCGGAAATCCGGAAATCAGACAGTACGGGGCGAGCACGAACCATTCAGGTGGAAGTTAGAAAAAGACGTGTCCTGACACAACCAACTACAGAGCACATAGAACCTGCTCAGGTTGCAATTAAGTCACCTGATGTCACCATTCCGCCCGTTAGAGAACCCGTAATTGATGCAGAACAACTAGCACTGCGTAGTGAAGAAGCAAGAAAACAAGCAGAGCTAATTGCACGCCAAGTTGAGGAAATTAAACAGAAGAAAGCGCGCAAGAAAACCGAAGTCACTGATGGTATAAAGGAAAAAGAGGAAGAATCCAAAGAAATTACTGGTGAAACATCAGTACCGGCTAAACCGCTACCACTAATATCTGCAGAAACCAAGGATGTCACGCAATCGGAAGCTGCTAAGAAACTTGAGCCTGATCAGCAAACTGAAGTGCAATTACCACTCGGCGCTACTGACGGAACATTACATAAGCCTGTTGTAAAACCCGAAGAGAAAGCCGATAAGAAAAAGAAACAAGCCAAGCAACAAGTTGTTTGGAAAGATGAAAATACCAAAAAACGCGGTGTTAAAACCCGTGGCGATCTTTCCGCCGGCCAAGGCTGGCGTACACGTAGAGATAAGCATAGCAAGCCTACACATGCAGATGATCAGAATATCCATGGCTTTTCTGCACCGACAGAACCCATCGTACGTGAAATCATGGTGCCAGAAACAATATCTGTGAGTGCGCTTGCTCAAAAAATGTCGGTTAAAGCGGCTGATGTCATTAAAGTACTGATGAAAATGGGCAGTATGGTGACAATCAATCAAATGCTGGATCAAGATACTGCCATGATTGTTGTTGAAGAGATGGGGCATATTGCAAAATATGCTGAGTTGGATAATCCAGAAAATTTCCTTGTAGATCGCGAAACATCCGACGTAGAATTTGAGTTGGTTCCACGGGCCCCTGTGGTAACTGTCATGGGCCATGTCGATCATGGCAAGACGTCTTTGCTGGATTACATCCGCCGTACCCGTGTCGCCGGCGGAGAAGCAGGCGGCATAACCCAACATATCGGTGCGTATCATGTGGAAACAGATCATGGCATGATTACCTTTTTGGATACCCCGGGGCACGAAGCGTTTACCGCAATGCGCGCACGCGGAACTAAAATTACCGATATCGTCATTCTCGTAGTGGCTGCCGACGATGGGGTTATGCCTCAAACGGTTGAAGCAATTCATCACGCAAAAGCAGCAAAAATTCCTATTATCGTGGCAGTGAACAAAATAGATAAACCAGAGGCGAACGCTGAACGAATTCGGCATGAACTGGTTGCCAACGCTGTAGTTCCGGAAGATTGGGGCGGAGATACGATGTTCGTGGAAGTTTCAGCCAAGACCGGTCAAGGTGTTGATTCTTTACTGGAAAGCATATTGCTGCAAGCTGAAGTATTAGAACTAAAGGCACCAATCAACACACCTGCCAAGGGTGTTGTGATTGAATCCCGTTTGGATAAAGGCCGTGGTCCGGTTGCAACCATTCTAGTGCAGTCCGGAACTCTAAAGCGTGGAGATGTCTTGTTGGCTGGCGCAGTTTTTGGAAAGGTACGCGCCATGAATGATGAAACTGGTAAGTCTATCAAACAGGCAGGAACATCTATACCGGTTGAGATTCAAGGATTATCCGAAGTGCCTGAGGCAGGTGAATTTGTATTTGTACTGGATGATGAACGCAAAGCCAGAGAAATCGCCCTATTCCGCCAAGGAAAATATCGTGATGTAAAATTTGCCAAACAACAAGCAGCGAAACTTGAAAATGTTTTTGATCAACAAGCCGATGTCAAGGTTCTTGCTTTGATTATCAAAGCCGATGTTCAAGGCTCCTGTGAAGCATTGGCGTATGCATTGCACAAACTTTCAACGGATGAAGTGAAAGTAAATATCATTCACAGCGGTGTTGGCGCTATTATTGAATCTGATGTTAACTTATCCCTGGCATCAAAGGCCGTTATCATTGGCTTTAACGTCCGCGCAGATGCCAGTGCACGTAAGTTAATCGCATCGAGCGGCGTTGATGTGCGTTACTACAACATCATTTATGAAGCGGTGGATGAAATTAAAGCGGCGCTTTCTGGAATGATGTCTCCGGATCGTAAGGAAAGCATACAAGGTTTGGTTGAAATTCGTGAGATTTATCGCATTCCTAAAGTTGGCATCGTGGCAGGTTGTTACGTGTCAGAAGGCATCATTAAAAGAAATTCATTAATCAGAGTGTTACGAGACGGCCTGGTAATACACAGTTGTGAATTGGACTCACTGAAGCGCTTTAAGGACGATGTCAAGGAAGTTCGAGAAGGGTTTGAGTGTGGATTGTCTTTAAAAAATTATAATGATATTCAGGTGGGAGACCAATTGGAAGCTTATGAAATTGTTGAAACAGCGCGGTTTCTATAGCCAAAGCTTTAATCAATCCAACTTCCTATGCCCAAAGACTATTCCCGCACATTACGTATTGCGGACCAGATACAACGAGAATTAGCCGATCTGCTACAACACGAAATCAAAGATCCTCGTGTCGGGCAAATTACACTCACCGGTGTAGAAGTAACCCGTGATTATAGTCATGCCAAAGTTTTTTACACGACATTGGGCAGCAAAGAAGAAAACTTCTTAGTGGAAAAAGGTTTGGAGCACGCGAAGGGTTTCTTGCGTTCAAACTTATCGCACCGGATGAAATTAAGAATTGTTCCGCAACTGCATTTTATTTATGATGAATCCGTCGAACGCGGCGTTCGGCTATCAAAACTGATCGACGAAGCGATAGCCCAAGAACAAACATCGCATCAAGCGGATTCAGACTCCGAAAAATCATAAAATAAAGCCTGCATGTTGCACGCTGAAATTCCCCCGCGCAGCCCGATTAAACCTTTTAAGCGCACTATTAACGGCGTTCTATTATTGGATAAGCCGTATGGCATCTCATCCAATAAAGCAGTGCAGATTGTAAAAAGAATATTCTCCGCTGCCAAATGCGGACATACCGGCACACTGGATCCCATGGCAACCGGATTACTGCCCCTTTGCTTGGGAGAAGCGACCAAATTTTCTTCAGTATTATTAGGTGCCAATAAAGCCTATGAAGCTACTTTGCGGCTTGGTTTTCTGAGCACAACTGGCGACGCGGAAGGCGAAATCACTCAACTCACGCCCCAGGCTGGAAACCCAACCTTGTCACAGTGTGAGCAAGTACTTCAGCACTTCATCGGAAAAATCATGCAAGTCCCCCCCATGTACAGCGCGCTCAAGCATCAAGGAAAACCATTATATGTTTATGCCAGAAATGGCAAAAACATTGAACGTCCGGCGCGCGAGATCGCCATCCATGCCATACAAATCAAATCATTAAAAGACAATACACTGCAGTTAAGTATTCACTGCGGCACCGGCACCTATATCCGAACTTTGGCGGAAGATATTGGTAGCGCACTCGGATGTGGCGGCGCTTATCTGACTCAATTACGACGCACGGCTATCGATCGTTTTGATTTATCGCAGACGCAAACTTTGTCAGCATTGGAAGCGATGGATGCCGATGAGCAAGACGCGTGTTTGCTGCCTATTGATTGCTTATTACAAGAATTCCCGGCTGTCGTTTTGGATGGACAGGCAGCACTACATATTCTGCAGGGGAAAATCGTCGCCAATCCATCCGATATCAGCAAGTTACCGGAAGGTAATACCGTTCGTTTATATGATCACCAGCAACAATTCTTAGGGCTCGGTGAAATTACCAATGAGCAAAAAATAACCGCGAAACGCATGTTAGCAAGTTCTCAGTTGCTTAAAGCGGTTGTGTGATGAGCTCTTTTATAAAATAACACTCTCACCCTACTTCCCTTGTATCCCTTCTTTTCAATTTCAAATACATGGATATTGCACACCGTTATGTTGTGCGAAACATAAAATAAATCGCGCCCACCATGCACAGCGCAACCCACAGATAATCCAGTTTTAACGGTTCTTTTAAATAAAACAGCACAAAGGGTACAAAAACAGTCAGTGTAATGACTTCCTACAATATTTTGAGCTGCGCGACGGACAGCACGGTAAAGCCAATCCGATTGGCGGGAACCTGCAACATATACTCAAAAAACGCAATGCTCCAGCCGATCAATGCAGCAATGATCCACGGTTTGTGATTCAGTTCCTTCAAATGCGCATACCAGGCAAAGGTCATGAGCACCTTACTCATTGTTAACAGAGAAGGATGGTTTGCCAAATCTCGCGCATGATACTATCCAAATCCACCTATAAACTGCATTACTAATCCTATTGCTAGAAAACCAAACCCTCATAATTCAGTAAAAGCTTGATTAGATATTATGTCTCTTAATTTTTCTGTAAGATCTGCTTCCCAAGTATCAGGAACATCCTTAATTTTTCTTCTCGTTTTAAAAGCAGAAACTACAATAAGCACTGCGCCAATAATTTCAAAAACTATCCCAGCTTGATTGATGCACCAAAGGATATCCATTAATTGATTTTAAAAATTTTAGTTTCTTGAAAAAGCCAAATTTGGTAATTAATTAAAATGATTTTAGGTTTGATGAAATCATAGGACTACAAAATACTTCTTTCAAATCCCCAACTCGCCCCAAATCGTATCCACTCGTTTCTTAATCTCATCAGTCATCGCAATCGGCGTCCCCCATTCCCGATTCGTCTCGCCTGGAAATTTATTGGTCGCATCCAACCCCATCTTGCCACCCAATCCTGAGATCGGGCTGGCAAAATCCAGATAATCAATCGGCGTGTTCTCAACAAGCAACGTATCGCGTACCGGATCAACCCGGGTGGTGATCGCCCAGATCACTTCTTTCCAGTCGCGCACGTTGATATCGTCGTCGGTGACGATAATGAATTTGGTGTACATGAATTGACGCAAAAAACTCCAGATGCCGAACATCACGCGTTTGCTATGCCCGGCGTATTGTTTTTTCATGCTGACCACAGCCATGCGGTACGAGCACCCTTCCGGCGGCAAATAAAAATCGGTGATTTCCGGGAATTGTTTCTGCAATAGCGGTACGAACACTTCATTCAAAGCTACGCCAAGAATCGCCGGCTCATCCGGCGGTTTACCGGTGTAGGTGGAATGATAAATCGGGTTGCGCCGCATGGTGATGCGATCGATGGTGAATACCGGAAAAGTTTCCTGCTCATTATAGTAACCGGTATGGTCGCCATACGGGCCTTCCAGCGCGGTCTCATTGGGATGAATCGCGCCTTCCAGCACAATTTCCGCGCTTGCAGGTACTTGCAGGTCATTGCCGATACATTTGATCACTTCGGTTTTGGCGCCGCGCAACAAACCGGCAAATTGGTATTCGCTCAACGTATCCGGCACCGGCGTCACAGCACCCAAAATGGTCGCCGGATCAGCGCCTAAAGCAACCGCCAGCGGATACGGCTTGCCCGGATTAGCCAAACTAAACTCACGAAAATCCAGCGCCCCACCGCGGTGAGCCAGCCAACGCATGATGACTTTATTAGGAGCGATAACCTGTTGCCGGTAAATGCCTAAATTCTGCCGGGTTTTGTTCGGCCCTCGAGTCACCGTCAAACCCCAGGTGATGAGTGGCGCGACATCGCCTGGCCAGCAGGTTTGAATCGGTATCCGGCTTAGATCGACATCGTTGCCTTCCCAAACAATCTCCTGGCACGGCGCGCTGCTCAACACCTTCGGCGCCATATTCAATACTTGTTTCAATACCGGCAATTTATCCCAAGCATCCTTTAATCCCTTCGGTGGATCGGGTTCTTTCAGATAAGCCAGTAGCTTACCAACTTCACGCAAC
>CXWL01103292.1_pt1 | contig 13017 bp, 12 predicted proteins | sample 590931 | NCBI WGS metagenome assembly CXWL01 (sample SAMEA3498368, study PRJEB10139) | groundwater metagenome | biome: water well; material: biofilm material | place: Germany | collected 2015-04-27
TTGCCGATAAGCACCATGCACAACAAGCACCCCTTGCCACGGTTTCATAGGCGGCGCCTGCTGCAGGCCGGCAGCAGCTGGGCCGGCCTGTCGGCACTGGCCGGCGTGCCAGGTTTGGCTGGGCTTGCTGGCCTGGCTGCAATCACCCCTGGGCTCGCCAACGCACAAAGCAGCCCCGGCCAAGAACCGCCGCGCCTGGCGCNNGCCTGGCGCTGCTCATCGGCAACCGCGACTATCCCGACGGCGAAGACCTGCCGCCCATCCACAAGAACGTGCGCGACCTGCGTGTGGTGCTTGAAAAACGCGGTTTCGCGGTCACCGAAGGCCTGGACCTAGACCTGCCGCAGGCGCGCAACGCCATGGAAGCCTTTGCCGCCCGGGTGCGCGCGGCGCCGGCCGACGCCACGGTGTTTTTCTACTTCTCTGGCCACGGCGCGCAGGTGGACGCCGAAAACCTGCTCGTGTCGGCCCGCGTGAGCCCCAAGACAAGGCCCGACAACCTGGCCCGCGCCAGCATGACGCTCACCGCCGACGTGATTGGCCAACTGCCACGCCGGCCCACCGGCNNCCGGCCTGACCATTGCCGTGATTGACGCCTGCCGCACCTCACTGCGCGACATGACACGCGGTGACGGCCTCAACCAGGTGGAAGCGCCTCCCGGCTGCCTCATCGCCTTTGCCACCGGCGCCGGCAAACCGGCCATTGCCCCGGCCGACGACACACGCAACACCTTCTACACGGCGTCGCTGGTCAAGGTGCTGGCCGAGGCCTCTGACGAGATCACGTTTTCTGACGCCTTCCGCCTCGTCAAGTCTGACGTGCAGAACGTCATGCTCAACCACCCGGTGGCCCTGCTGCGGCAGTTTGCGCAGTTCCCCTTCATCGCCGAAAACACCCAGGTGCGCCGCCGCCTGGCGCCGCAGCCCACGCACACCGCCGCCGCCCCCGCGCCGCCGCGTTTTGCCGACCGCAATGAAGCCGACGACTGGAGCCGACTTGAAGCCGCGTTGTGGCCGGCCGAGGTGGCCCGGCTGGCGGCCGACTACCTGAAGAACCACCCACAAAGCCGCCTGGCCGGCAGTGCGCAGGTGGCGCGTGAAGGCGCGGCCGAGGCCGCACAGATCTTGCGGCGCAGCGACGTGCGGCTGTTCCGCAGCGCCTTTGCGTTGCCATCGGCAGCGGCGAGTAGCGGCGGTGGCTACGACACGCCGGCCACACCGCCACCGGTGCTGACACCCGAGCGGCAGGCCGACCTGGCCAAGGCCGGCCGTGGTGACAAGGACGCGGCCGCGCGGCTGGCGCGTGGCGTCAACCGCGACTCTGCCCGCTGCGACATCGGCCGCTACGAAGGCTGGCTGCAGTACGCCGCCGCGTTGGGCAACGGCATTGCCAGCTACGAGCTGGCGCTGCACTACCGGCGTGTGGAGCAGCCACTCTTGGCCGCGCAGTGGGAAGGCCGTGCGCGTGAGCTGGGTTACACACCGCCGCCGTCGCTGGACAACACACGAAAGTAGGGAACCGTGCCGCGTGATGCCGCGTGATGCGGCGGGGCCGCAGCGCATCAGCCATTCGGCCACTCAGCCGTTCAGCCGAGCCGGGCCAGGTCAGACAGCAGCTTGGCGCGTGTGGCTTCTGGCACGGCCTCGGACAGCAGAGCAAACAGCGGCTCGCGCTGCCGTGTGCGTTCAGCCGCCCGCTTGACCACCACCCGCGCAATAGGCCCCAGGTGCACGGCCATCAGGCGCTGCACCTGCTCCAGCAGTGCGTCAGACACCGGTGCACCCAGGGTCAAGGAGCCGTAAGTGGACGCTGCGGGCGCTGGCGCGCGCGCGCCGCTGCCCTGAAGATTGGACCCGCCGGTGCGGCTGCCGGCGGTGCCCCCGGTGGCACCGCCCGTGCCACCTGCGGTGCCACTGCGTGAGCCCAAAAAGGCCTCGCGTGCACTCACATTGGTGATCTGCTCGGCCAAGGCCGCGTGCAGCGCCGGCAGGTCGTGGCAAAGCCGTGACGCCCGGCGCACCAGCACACCGGCCAGCGGGCCCACATGCCGCGCCAGCGTGGCTTCCACCTGCGCCAGCACCGCAGGGTCCCAGTGCGTGGGGGCGCTGCCTGTGGCGTGCTGTGGCGTGATGCGCTCGGTGGGCGCGTATTCGGTGGGCATGGGCAGCGCATACACGGCCTCTTGCGACACCGTGGGTGGCACCGGCTGGCCCAGCGCGGCCGACACGGCATTGCGAAATGCCGCCGCGCTGGCGTAGCGCTCGCTCGGGTCCTTGGCCAGCGCGGTGGCCACGGCGCGGTCAAAACGGTCGCTTGGCAAGGCGCCTTCAGCGGCCGAAGGTGGCAAGGGCATGTCGTTGACCACGCGGTACATCAGCGATTCAGGCGTGCCCACAAAAGGCGGCCGCCCGGCCACCAGCTGGTACAGGACCACACCGGCGCCGTACAAGTCCACACGGTGGTCAATGGTGCGGCCCATGAACTGCTCGGGCGCCATGTACATGGGTGTGCCCAGCACACTGTTGGCCATGGTCAGGCCGGTGTTGTCGGTGCGCGCGATGCCGAAGTCGGCAATCTTGATGCGCCCGCTCTTGGTCATGATCACGTTGGACGGCTTCACGTCACGGTGCCAGACGCCGTTTTCGTGTGCGTGGCCGAGTGCGTCCAGCAACTGCGCGGCCAGGCTGGCCACGTCGGCTTCACTGAACTTGACGCGGCTGGCCAGGTAACGCGACAGCGTGTGGCCTTCAACATATTCCATGGCGATGTAGGCCACGTGGCCGTCGTCGCCAAAGTCGTACACGCCCACGATGCCGGGGTGCATCAAGCGGCCGGCGGCCTGTGCTTCATTGCGGAAACGCGCCGCGCTCTGGGCCACGGCCATCGCGCTGTCGCCACCCTGGCGGCGTATGGTCTTGAGCGCCACCACACGCCGGATGTCGGGGTCAAAGCCCCGGTACACCACGCCCATGGCGCCTTCACCAAGCACGCCGGTGATCTGGTACTTGCCTAGTCGTTCGGGGTGGCTCACAACAATCCGCGCACGCGTGCGTTCAGTTTTCCAGCATCTTCATGGCCTGCACCACGCTGGTCTTCATGCGGGCGAAGGATTCGGTGAGCACGCCGATTTCGTCTTTGCTGGTGGACGTGAAATCGGGTGCGTTCAGCTCACCCTGGCTCACGCGGTCGGCCAGTGCCGAAAGCCGTGTGACAGGCCGCACCACCACCCACCAGATCATCAGGTTCAGCACCACACCCACCACCACAAACACGCCCACCAGCGCGCCCACAAAGAGGTTGAAGTTCTGCTCGGCGCGCTGCAGCGGCAGCGCCATGGGCACCGACACCACCTGCGCGCCAATCACTTCATTCATCTGCCAGCCAAAGCCATTGGCCGGGCCGTATTTGTCGACCATGGTCTTGGGTGCGGCTTCGACGCTGCTGTGGCACTGCAGGCAGGCACCGTTGGTAATGCGCAGCGGCCGCGCGATGTACAGCGACTTGCCGGTGGGCGTGTCACGCTGGCCCACAAATTCTTTCAACGCCTCGTCACTGCGAAAGCTGTTGACGATGTCCACCTCCCAGCCCGAGGCGCGGTCACGCGGGTTGGTGGGGTTGAGCGTGGCCTCTTTGTAGGCGTATTCGGGGTACTTGGTGTGCAGCGTGGCCAGCACCTCGGTGGCCGAATAACTGGGCACCGACTGGGGCAGGAATTCCACCTTCATCTGCTCTTGCAGCAGCTTGGTGATCTGGCCCGAGGTGTAGGCGCGCACTGCGCTAGCCTGCTCCATCAGCAGCCGTGCGCCACCCAGCACTTCTTGCCGCGCCTGGTCTTGCAGCATGCTGCGGCTGATCCAGCCGCTCACGGCCACGCCCAGGGCCATGACCAGCACGAAGATGAGGTTGAACTTGAGCAGCAGCTTCATCTCTTGGCTCCAGGTCGCGCACAGCGTCGCAAGGCACGAACGCTTACAAGCGGCGGATGGTATCGCCGCACGCCGCGCCTGCAATGCGTCATGGGCAAGAATCTGCATCCCTCTGAAGGCCGATTGCCCCATGCCCCAACCCGTCACCGCCGCACTGCAAGGCCTGACCGTGCTGGAGCGGGGCTGGCTCTCGTCCAACAACGTGCTGCTGCACGGCGGCGGTGAAGGCGGCGATGGCGCCGTGCTGGTGGACAGCAGCCACCTGCTGCACGCTGAACAAACCGTGGCGCTGGTGCGGCAGGCCTTGATGGCCGGCGGCGGTGAACCGCTGGCCCGCATCGTCAACACCCATTTGCACTCTGACCACTGCGGCGGCAACGCCAGCGTGCAGCGCGCGCTGGGTGGGCGCATTGCCGTGCCACCGGGCTCATGGGCCGCAGCCAGCGCCTGGGACGAAGCCGCGCTGAGCTACCGCACCACCGGCCAGCGCTGCGAACGTTTTGTGCCCGCTGACACCTTGGCGCCGGGCCAGGTGCTGACGGTGGGTGGGCGGCACTGGCAGGCCTTGGCCGCGCCGGGCCACGACCCCGACTCCATCATGCTGTTTGACGCACACCACGGCGTGCTCATCAGCGCCGACGCGCTGTGGGAGAACGGCTTTGGCGTGGTGTTTCAAGAGCTTGAAGGCGAGCAGGCCTTTGACGACGTGGCGCGTGTGCTGGACCTCATTGATTCACTGCACGCGCGCTGCGTGCTGCCCGGCCACGGTGCCCCCTTTACCGACGTGTCAGGCGCGCTGCACCGTGCCCGGCAGCGTCTGCAGGCCTTTGTGGCCGACCCCCTGCGCCACGCGCGCCACGGCGTCAAGGTCATCGCCAAGTACCACCTGATGGAAGAACGGCAACAGGCCTGGCCCGACTACGTGGCCTGGTTCTGCGCCACGCCGCTGTGCCACAAGGTGTGGCAACGCCTGGGCCAGCCCGAAGGCACGCTGGCGGCGCTGGCCGAGCGCGTGGCGCATGAGCTGGTGCGCGGCGGGGCGCTGGCGCTGCGCGGCGGGGTGCTGCACGACGTGTGAGGCACGGCCGGGGCAACCCCCACCTCGCGCCGGTTTACCGGAAGCTGTAGGTGGCGCTGAGGTAGAAGCTGCGGCCACGCGCGTCGGTGTAGCTCGGGTCGTAACCCGAGATGTAGAAGTAGCCCTGGTTGCTGAACGGCGGCGCGGTGTCGGCCAGGTTCTTGATGCCGCCACGCAGCGTGAACTGCTTGCTGGGTGTCCACGAGCCCGACACGTCCCACAGCGAATGGGCTTTGACGCGGTTGGGCGCGATGACGGCGCCGGTGTCGGTGTCTATGGCCGAGTTCTGGTCGTCGTAGCTGCTGTGGTAGCTGTTGCTCAGCGACAGCGCAAACGGGCCCGCGTCCCAGTCCAGCGTCAGGCGGTGGCGCCAGCGCTGCACCACGCCGTTGGTGACGAACTTGGCCAGGTTGCTGACGTAGGGGTCACCGTAACCCGTTTGCTGGCGCGAGCTGAGCGCCAGCGTCGAATTCAAACGCCCACCGAAGCGGCCCCAGGCCGTGGCCACGGGCTTGAGGTCGGCCACCATGTCCAGGCCCGACGCCTTTTGGCGGCCGCGGTTTTCTTTGAGCAGCTCGATGAAGCAGATGGTGTTGTCTGACGTGTCCAGGTCGCAGCCGTCCAGGCCTTCGTCTTCGCTGTAGCGGTGTACCAGCGGCTCGTACTTGGCCAGGTTGGCCAGGATCACGTCGTCGCCCAGGGTGCTGATGAGGTCGCGCTTGGTGATGTTCCAGTAGTCCACGCTCAAGCTCAGCCGCTCGCTGGCCTGCAGCACCAGGCCCAGCGAGAACTGGCGTGACCGTTCAGGCTTGAGCACCGGGTTGGCGTAGGTGCGTGTCTCCCAGCTTGATGCGCAGATGCCCAGGTCACCATCGTTTTCGGCACAGTACACGGGGTCGGCAATGATGGACGTGCCACCCGTCTTGGTGGGCCGGTACAGGTCGTTGAGCGAAGGGGCACGGAAGCCCGTGCCTGCCGAGGCGCGCAGCAGCCACTGCGTGCTGGGTGTCCAGCGCAGGCCGATCTTGGGGTTGGTGGTGCCACCGATGGTGTCGTACTGGTCATGGCGCAGCGCAAACTGCAGCTCCAGCTGCTTGGTCAGCGGGGCATTCAGCTCGCCGTACACGGCCCACACGCGGCGCGACTGGCCGGTGGTCTGCGCGTCGCCGGGCGTGTCGTCGCCCAGGATGTTGTCCGACAGCAGGATGTCCGAAGCACGCGACTGCGCTTTTTCGCGGCGCACTTCAGCGCCCAGGGCCAGCGCCAGTTCACCGCCGGCCAGCTTGGCGATTGACTTGGAGCCCTTCACGTCCAGCGAGTCCATGGTGCCGCGTGCGCTGCGCACCTCTTCGTTGACCTGGATGCTCTCCAGGTAGGCCAGGCCGGCGGCCGTCTGCGCACCGAAGAGGTTGACGGTGCCGCTGCGTGCGCCGGAGACGATTTCGTCAAACAGCAGGTAACCCCGCACGTCGCGGTCGGACACCTTGTTGACGCTGTGGTTCAACGCCGCGTCGTAGTCCCAGCCCGCCAGCAGGCCGCTGGCACCCAGCACCACACGGCTGCCGCTGCTGGTGCGCTCGCTGGTGCGGTTGCCTGCGTCCAGCAGGCGCGCCTGCACCTCGACGGCCTGGCCGGGCAATGCCGCAGCCAGCTGCGGGATCAGCGCCGTGGGCAGCCGGTTGCCGCCACGCAGGCGCAGGCGGTTGTGGGTGCCCACGTACCAGGTCTTGGAGTCGGTGTAGGACAGCTCGCCGAACAGTTGATGGTCAGCCGACAACTGCCACACAGCACGTGTGAGCAGTCCCATCTTGTCGGACTTGGGCGCCAGTTCCAGGTCACCCATGAAGTCGTAGGTGCAGCCGTTGACGCCGCCAATGCCACCGGCCAGATTCAACGAATGCGGTGGCGTGCAGCCGGGTGCGGCAAAGTTGATGCGGCTGCCGGTGATGGGCTGGCCGTTGATCGTGAAGCCCTGGTCCTGCAGCGCTGTGCGCTGCGCGCTGCTGAGCACGATGTTGCCCGGGAAGGGTGCGTCAGACAGCAAATGCGGCAGCCGCTCGGGGATGCGCAGGTCGGTGATGAACTGGCGCTGCGAGGTGCGCAGCGCGTCGGCCTTTTGAAAGTCGAGCACACCAAAGACGTTGAAGCGGTCGGTGGCGATGTTGCCAAAGCCCGCCGCCACCGAGACCGTGCGCTTGCCCGCGCCACCTTCGCCCGTCTTGGCCACGTAGGCGTCCACCTGCACACCTTGGTAGTCCTTGCGGGTGATGAAGTTCATCACGCCGCCAATGGCGTCGGTGCCGTAGATGGCTGAGGCGCCGTCCAGCAGCACCTCCACACGTTCAATGGCGGCGGCCGGGATGTTGTTCAGGTCCACGCCGCTGTCGTCACCCGGCGACGCAAAGTTGGCCATGCGCCGGCCGTTCAGCAGCACCAGCGTGGACGACGTGCCCAGGCCCCGCAGGTTGGCCGAATTGAAGCCCATCTGGTCCTTGAAACCGCCGGTGCCAATGCTCACGCCGTCGGTCAGGTTGTTGGCCGATGCCGAGATGGTGGCCATCAGCTCGGCCGCCGTGGTGACACCGGCCTTGTCGATGTCGGCGCGCGTGATGATCTGCACCGGCAGCGCCAGTTCGGCGTCAATGCGCTTGATCGCCGAGCCGGTGATTTCCACACGCTGGGCGGTTTGCGCCAGCGCCGGGGCGTGCATTGCCAGCAAGACGGCCTGGGCGCAAGTGCCAAGGATGAAGAGGTGCGCACGGCGACGGGTCATGGGGGCCTTTTGTAAGAACGGGGCGGGATGCGGCCAGTCTAGGGAGCGGCGCCCCTGCGCTGCTGACGTGAAGAGGGCGCAGTCGCCTGGCGGCAACTTGCTGTCGCAAACCTGCAATCAAGTGGCGCGTGCCGGTGACAAGATCGGTTGCGGCAGGCCGTGGCGGCAGCCGCCATGGCCTTCGCCATTGCTTCGCCATCGCTTCGCCATTGCCTTCGCCATCACCTTCCGCCGCCTTCGCATTCACCCCCTCCATGCCCATGCCTCGCTCCGTCCACACACTGCGCCGCGCCTTCCTTGCCCTTGTGGTGCTGCTGCCCGCGCTGGCCGGCGCGGCCGAAGACCCCGTCATTGACATCAAGCAGCGTGGCCAGGGCTGGGCCTTTGTCATCGGTGGCGGGCTCAAGTCTGACCACAAGGCGGTGTGGAAACGCCTGGTTGAACTGGCCGGCGGGCCCGGTGCACGTTTTGTGGTGCTGGGCACGGCCAGCAACAACCCCACCACGGCGGCCGACCAGGCAGCCGACCAGTTGCGCAGCTACGGCGCGGTGGCCGAGACACTGCCCGTGTCACCCCTGCTCAAGGAGCCCACCATCGCCGCCGCCGCACGCGACCCCGCGCTGGCAGCCCGCGTGCGCGCCGCGCGGGGGGTGTTCTTCACCGGCGGCTCGCAAGACCGCATCGTTGACAACCTCTATGCCGGCGGCCGCGCCACGCCGCTGCTGCAGGCCATCTGGGAGGTCTACCGCGCCGGTGGCGTGGTGGCCGGCACCTCGGCAGGTGCGGCCATCATGAGCGCCACCATGTTCCGCGACGCACCCGACGTGCTCAAGGTGATGAAGGGCCAGTGGACCGAGGGCGACGAGGTGGGCCCGGGCCTGGGCTTCGTGGGCCCGGACCTGTTTGTGGACCAGCACTTTCTCAAGCGCGGCCGCCTGGCGCGCATGCTGCCGCTGATGGCGGCCAAGGGCTACCGCATCGGCCTGGGTGTAGAAGAAAACAGCGCCGCCGCCGTGCGCGGTGATGAGGTTGAAGTGGTGGGCGGCAAGGCCATGTTCGTGGACCTGATCGACGCCAGCACCAACCCCCAGCTGGGCGCCTACAACATCACCGGCGCACGCCTGAGCCTGCTCGACGAAGGCGACCGCCTGAACCTGGCCACACGCAAGCTCACGCCCGCCAAGGCCAAGCTCGAAGGCCAGTTGCTCGACCCCGCCGCCGCCAACTACAAGCCCTACTACACACGCCAGCCCTTTCACCTTGATTTCTTCGGCGACAACGTGGTGGCCGTGGCCATGGGGCTGCTGATAGACGCGCACTACAACGCCATCGAAGGCCTGGCCTTCGACCCCCTGCCTGCGGCGGCCGACCCGCTGGGCACACTGGGCTTTCGGGCCCGCCTGTACAAGGGCCCCGGCAGCCGGGGCTGGTACACCGAAACCACGGGCGCCGAGGACTACACCGTGCAGGACCTGCGCCTGGACGTGAGCCCGGTGCGTTTGGCGCAGCCGCTGTTCCTGCCCTGGAAGCCCTGAACCCCCCTTGGCGCCTTATCGTTGTTGCCCGCCCACTGATTGCCATCACCATGCAAAGACGCCTGCTCACCGCCTTGATCGCCTTCGCCCTGCCCTGCGCCGCGCTGGCCCAGGCGCCCGACTGGAAGACCATACGCATCGGCGTTGAAGGTGCCTACCCGCCCTTCAGCGAGGTCGGCCCCGACGGCAAGATCAAGGGCTTTGACATCGACATCGCCATGGCGCTGTGCACGCAGATGAAGACGCAGTGCAAGCTGGTGGCGCAGGAATGGGACGGCATGATCCCGGCGCTGCAGTCGCGCAAGTTCGACGCCATCATCGCGTCGATGTCGGCCACCGAAGAGCGGCGCAAGGTGGTGGGCTTCAGCCACAAGTACTACAACACCCCGGCGCGCCTGGTGGCCAAGGCCGGTGCTGCACTCAGTGCCACGCCCGAGGGCCTGAAGGGCAAGCGCATTGGCGTGCAGCGCAGCACCATCCACGACCGTTTTGTCACCGACACCTTCAAGGCCAGCGAGGTGGTGCGCTACGGCAAGGCCGACGAGGTTTACCTTGACCTGGTGGCTGGCCGCATCGACGTGGCCATGGGCGACTCGGTGGCCATAGACGGTGGCCTGCTCAAGAGGCCGCAGGGCAAGGGCTTTGCATTTTTCGGCCCGGCCTACGACGACGAAAAGTACTTTGGCACCGGCTCCAGCATTGCCGTGCGCAAGGCCGATGCCGCACTGGCCGATCGCTTCAGCGCCGCCATCCAGGCCATACGCGCCGACGGCAGCTACAAGAAGATCCAGGACCGTTACTTTGACTTTGACGTCTACGGCGACACCAAGTAGCCCAAGACCCGAATGCTGCACGGTTATGGCCCCAGCCTGCTGCAAGGTGCGCTGCTGACGCTGTCGGTGGCCGGCGCCTCGCTGCTGCTGGCCTTGGCGCTGGGGCTGGTGGGCGCCACGGCGCGGCTGTCGCGCTCGGTGCTGGCCAGCCGCCTGGCGCTGGCCTACACCNNTGGCCTACACCACGCTGGTGCGCGGCGTGCCCGACCTGGTGCTGATGCTGCTGATCTTTTATGGCGGCCAGATGGCGCTGAACCATCTGGGCGACCGCCTGGGCTTTGGCTACATCGATGTCGATCCCTACGTGGCCGGTGTGCTGACCATGGGCTTCATCTTTGGTGCCTACGTGGCTGAGGTGCTGCGTGGCGCCATCCTGTCGGTGCCGGCGGGCCAGGCCGAGGCCGCGCTGGCGTTTGGCTTCACACGGCTGCAAGTGCTGTGGCGCATCGTTGGCCCGCAGATGCTGCGCCACGCGCTGCCGGGTTTGTCCAACAACTGGCTGGTGATGCTCAAGAGCACGGCCATCGTCTCGGTGATAGGCCTGTCGGACCTGAGCAACCGCGCTGCGCAGGCGGCCGGCAACACGGGCGAGCCCTTTGTTTTTTATGCCGCCGTGGCGTTGGCCTACCTGGCCTTCACCTCGCTGTCAGAGCTGGGTTTCTTCTGGCTGCAGCGCCGCCTGGCGGTGGGGCAGGCACGCTGATGGACCTGGACGCCATCGTCGCCGCGCTGCCCAACTACCTGGCAGGTGCCTGGCTCACGCTGCAGTTGCTGGTGGCTGCGCTGGCGCTGGGCGGGGTGGCAGCGTTGCCGCTGGCGGTAGCACGCGGCGCCGCGTCGCGCTGGGTGCACGGGCCGGTGTGGGCCTTTACCTATGCCATTCGCGGCACACCGCTGCTGGTGCAGCTCTTCTTGCTGTATTACGGCCTGGCGCAGTTTGAAGCGGTGCGCAGCAGCGTGTGGTGGCCCTGGCTGCGTTCACCGGCCTTTTGTGCGCTGGCCGCCTTTGCCATCAACACCTGCGCCTACACCACCGAGATCCTGCACGGCACCCTGCGCGCCGTGCCTGCGGGCGAGCTAGAGGCCGCGCGCGCGCTGGGCATGTCGCCCTTCACCACGCTGCGTCGCATCGTGCTGCCCTCGGCGCTGCGGCGCGCGCTGCCGGCCTACGGCAACGAGGTGGTGTTGATGCTGCACGGCACGGCGCTGGCCAGTGTGGTGACGCTGCATGAGCTGACCGGCGCCGCACGCGAGTTCAATTCGGTGCACTACCTGCCGTTTGAGGCCTTCATCACCGCCGCCGTGTTTTACGGGCTCATCACGGCCGTGCTGGTGGGCCTGTTTCACGCTGCCGAGCGGCGCTGGCTGCTGCCCATGCAGCGCCGCGCATGACGCAGTTGCCACCCCCTTGGCCCCTGATTTTGCTGACCCCGCTGACCCCATCGACCCCGGCCGCTGCCGCATGAAGACCCTCCACCACCCACTGGTCGACGCCACACCCGGCACCACACAAAGCTTGCTCAGCCTGCACTACGGCAGCCCCGGCGCCGGCCCCAAGGTGCGGATCCAGGCCTCGCTGCACGCGGATGAAGTGCCGGGCATGCTGGTGGCCCACCACCTGCGCCAGCGGCTTGGTGTGCTGCAGGCGCAGGGCCGCGTGCGCGGTGAGATCGTGCTGCTGCCGGCGGCCAACCCCATTGGCCTGCACCAGGCCATCACTGGCAGCTACCTGGGCCGCTTTGAGCTGGCCAGCGGTGAAAACTTCAACCGCCACTACGCCGACCTCACCGAAGCCGTGGCCCAGGCGGTGCAAGGCCTGCTGGGCGCCGACGCGCAGGCCAACGTGGCCACCGTGCGCGCCGCGCTGCGTGCCGCCGTGGCCACGCTGCCGGTGGCCAGCACGCTGGACAGCCTGCGGCGCGTGCTGCTGGGGCTGGCGCTGGATGCCGACGTAGTGATTGACTTGCATTGCGACGGCGAGGCCGTGCTGCACCTGTACACCACACCCGCCTGCTGGCCCGCGCTGCAGCCGCTGGCGCGCTGCCTGGGCGCGCAAGCCGTGTTGCTGGCCGGGCGCTCTGGCGGCGAGCCCTTCGACGAGGCTTGTTCCATGCTGTGGCCCGACCTGGCGCAGCGCCTGGGCCCGGCCATTGCGCTGCCCCAGGGCTGCCTGGCCGTGACGGTGGAACTGCGCGGCGAGGCCGACGTGGACCACACCCTGGCCGCCGCCGACGCCGAAGGCCTGCTGCAGTTTCTGGCACTGCGTGGGCTGANNGCGTGGGCTGCTGGACATTGAAGTGGCCGAACCCCCGCCGCTGCGCTGCCAGGCCACGCCGCTGGCCGGATCGGTGCCCATCGTGGCACCACACGGGGGCGTGGTGGTGTTTGCACGCCGGCCCGGTGACACGGTGCAGGCGGGTGAGCTGATCGCCGAGATCATCAACCCGATCACCGGCGCCACCACGCCGCTGCACACGCCGGTGGCGGGCCTGTTTTTTGCACGTGACCACCGGCGTTTTGCACGTGCCGGCGGCCGGCTGGGCAAGGTGGCCGGTGCCTTGGCGCTGCGCCAGGGCCACCTTCTTTCGCCCTGATTCACCCTGAACCTACACTCGTCCGCATGCCCTCTGACCCGCCCAGCGCACACGGCCTGACCGTCACCGACCTGCATCAACGCTACGACCAGCAAGAGGTGCTGCGTGGCATTTCGCTGCAGGCGCCGCCGGGTGCGGTGGTGGCCATCGTGGGCTCCAGCGGCTCGGGCAAGAGCACACTGCTGCGCTGCCTGAACCTGCTGGAATTGCCCTGCAAAGGCGAGCTGAAGCTGGGTGATGAAACCCTGGCATTGCGCCCCGCCGCCGACGGGCGGCT
>CXWL01035173.1_pt1 | contig 13015 bp, 16 predicted proteins | sample 590931 | NCBI WGS metagenome assembly CXWL01 (sample SAMEA3498368, study PRJEB10139) | groundwater metagenome | biome: water well; material: biofilm material | place: Germany | collected 2015-04-27
TTATGGCAAATGTACTTTGCCGCCTACCTGATCCAGCAAGCTGCCTAGAGCGTATGCAAGATGCAAACGCGTTGGTAAAAAAAGGTGGCATATTGATTATGACAACACCGTTTAGCTGGCTGGAGGAATACACGCCAAAATCAAACTGGATTGATGGCATAAATGGCGTGAAAAAGATTCTGACCGAGTTTGAACTAATCCATCAAGAAGAGTTGCCATTCTTAATCCGCGAGCACAGCCGTCGCTTTGAATATATCATCACTCTAGCCAGCGTGTGGCGAAGGAAATAATTTTTATTCTTTGATGTTGTAACTTTCAATTCTCTCAAGCGAATGACTTCTTGAGGAGAAGTTATGATTCGTCAAATATACATAGAATTTATTGAAAGTTTCGGAGAGCTTAACCCTTATGAACTAGGGCATTTCTGTAAAGAGCTTTATCAACAGTGCAAAATTGTTGGAAATGTACTAGATAAAAACAATAAAATCACTTTAACAGCAAGTGACTTACAAGAAATAATAATCCAATCTGTGCATGCTATCCAAGTAGAGTTTGCTGAAAAAAAATTGCTTGAGGCAGAACTTAATCTTAAACGAGTCAAGGGAAAAATTAACAAAGACAACCCAAGATAGCTGTAATAGTAAAATTTGATATTATTAGTTGAATAACATACCCTTTATTTTCCCTAATTGTGGGGAAAAAACACAACAACTTAAAGGAGTTATGTATGACTAATGCGTATTTAGAGTTTATTGAAAAGTTCTGCAAGCTAAGTCCATTTGATCTAAACCACCTTAGTGAGAATCTTTTGTGCAACATAGAGCAGATTTTTGAAGAAAAATTATGTGGTTGTAATAGTAAAACAAGTCTCTCAGAGAAAGAGCTTAAGTTTGCGATTACCGAAACAATGAGAGATATTATGTTAGAATTGCGTCAGCGTAATATATTAAACGAACACCTAAAATTAGACGAAACCAAAGCAATGATATTCTCTTCACGCAAAACTTTAGTATGAATGTTTTGACAGTAAGAGAATAGAACATTATCGTATCCCCTGAGGGGGCTAGAATCCCCTAAGCACAGCGAATTAGTAGGCTCGTTTCGGCAAGTCCTGCTTCCGCACGCGTATGCGTCGGGAGTAGGTGAATAAAATACTCCCGAAATGGAGGAATAAGCCTGCGCCCGTGTTTAGGCGATTCTAATTCCCGGCACCAGTGCTGCGGATTTAGTTATTCAGAGTGCGTCGGCATTATATATCGGCGCACTCTTTTATTTTTGTTATAACAAATTGTTATTCATTAAGTTGTAAAAACTCTATTGCAAAAATAATGAAAGTTGCTACAATTTCTGTAATTGAATATAGCGTTGTTTTTGCGGATAGAGACATTGCTTGTTAGTATCCCTCCAGCACCGCCACTTAAAAAAGCAGCCCTAAAAGGGCTGTTTTTTTAAGTGATGATATGTGTGGGGTGAGAACGTAGTTCGACAAAATGTCAACAGACATTTTCGACGACGCAGTCGCCCGAAGGGTAAACGACCAGCAGGTCGTTTATCAATCATACCACGTCACCTAACAAAAGTTTCTCCAGCAAATAAACTGTGCTANNAACTGTGCTATATTCATGCGGGGGTGGAGTTATGAATTACAGAAAACAGCTCACTATATTTTTTATAATTTTAATGGCGGTTTTGATAGCCGATGTTAGTTCCGCATCTGCAGCGGGGAAACACCATCGAAGACCAGCTTATGATGTGTGTGACTGTAAGAGATATGATGGGATTGGTGGACCGTGTTACACTGGAATAGGCGGTCCTGCCTATGATGGTATTGGCGGGGATGCTTATTCAGGTATTGGTGGACCATGCTATGCTGGAGTTGGCGGACCCAAATACGACGGCGTGGGCGGAGCTGCATACTCTGGCATTGGCGGACCTGAATATGACGGTTTGGGCGGTCCGAGATATGATGGCGTAGGTGGAGCTGCTTATTCTGGAATCGGAGGTCCTACCTACGCTGGAGTGGGCGGACCATGCTATGCGGGAATTGGAGGACCTTGCTATTATAGAGAAGCAGGGCAAGGATCATGCTCTAGGCTTTGCGAAGAATAATCTATAAATAGATTCTAAAAAGCCATTGCTCCGTATTTTTCTTTTTCTGAAAGCAGACCGCGCAGATATTTTCCATAGTCATTGGTGCTGCTTAAATTATCCGCAAGCACTGCCAGCTGCGCGTCATCAATAAAACCCTGCCGCCATGCTATTTCCTCGAGGCAGGCAATTTTCTGCCCCTGCCTTGCCTCAATAGTTTGCACAAAATGCCCCGCATCAAGCAGCGAGGAAAAAGTTCCAGTATCCAGCCAAGCAATGCCACGTCCTAATAATTCCACCTGCAGCGAACCTTGCCCAAGATACCATTTATTGACATCAGTTATTTCCAATTCCCCACGCGCAGAAGGCTTGATGTTTTTTGCCACTTCCACCACGCGGTTGTCATAGAAATAAAGCCCTGTCACCGCCCATGAAGATTGCGGATTTTTCGGTTTTTCTTCCAATGAAATTGCTTTACCAGAGGAATCAAAACCAACGACACCATAACGCTCGGGATCACGCACATGATAACCAAAAACAGTTGCGCCAGAATCTTTCTTTTTATCCATAGAGTCAGAGGTTTGCCTGAGTTTTTCAGCCATATTATGACCGTAGAAAATATTATCGCCAAGAACGAGGCAGACATTGTCATCAGCAATAAATTCTTCGCCCAATAAGAAAGCCTGCGCCAGACCATCGGGACTAGGCTGAGTTTTATATGATATATTTATTCCGAGCTTTTTTCCATCACCAAGCAAGGCTGCAAATAATGGTAAATCATGTGGCGTGGATATAAGCAGAATATCCCGAATTCCAGCCAACAGCAGCAAAGACAGCGGGTAATAAACCATCGGTTTATCATACACTGGCAAGAGCTGTTTGCTTATCGCACTCGTCAGCGGTGCAAGCCTCGTCCCCGAACCTCCAGCCAGTATTATGCCCTTCATGTTTTATCCCACCTTATAGTTTTTTGTAACGGCAGTACGCCAGTTATTATTTTCCAAATACCAACTGACAGTATCACGCAGCCCATCCTCAAACTGATAGCGGCGGGAAAATCCAAGCTCACGCTGTGCCTTTGAATCATCAATAGCATAGCGGCGATCATGCCCCGCGCGGTCTGGCACAAAACTCATCTGTTTTTTATAGGACTGACCATCAGAACGAGGTTGCATTTCATCGAGAATTTTACAAATTGTTTCTGCTACCTGAATATTGTTGCGCTCCGCATCGCCACCAAAAGCATAGGTTTCACCTGCCCTGCCCTTTTCTAACGCCAACGCCACACCTGTGCAATGGTCTTCCACATGAATCCAATCACGAATATTTTTGCCATCGCCATAAATTGGTATTTTTTCGCCAGCAAGTGCTGTGGTGATAATGCGCGGAATAAATTTTTCTGGAAACTGACGCGCGCCATAATTATTGGTGCAGTTGGTGACTATAACGGGCAGCCCATAAGTATGAAACCAAGCGCGGCAAAGATGATCACCAGCAGCTTTTGAGGCGGAATAAGGCGAATTCGGGCGCATTGGCGACTCTTCAGTAAATTTCCCAGTTTCGCCAAGTGAGCCATAAACTTCATCGGTTGAAACGTGGACAAAACGAAAATGCTCCTGCGCTGCATTGTTCAAACCGTTATACCAAGAGCGAGAAGATTCCAGAAGAGTGTAACAGCCAAGAACATTGGTTTCGATAAAAGCTGCAGGGCGGGCGATGGAATTATCAACATGTGATTCAGCAGCAAAATCAACTACCCCAGTAATGTTATGTTCTTTGAGAAGCCTTGCTACCAACGCCCCATCACGAATGTCACCCTTAACAAAAATCAATTTTTCAGAATTTATTCCATCAAGATTTTCACGATGCCCGGCATAGGTGAGCGCATCCAACACCACCACACGTTTTCCACAGGCAATTTGCTGGGCAACGAAACAACTGCCTATGAACCCAGCACCACCAGTAACCAGAAGTGTATTTATCATTTCTTGACCAGAGAATCATTAATATAAGGGCGTTATTCTACGCAAAAAACCCCATTTGTCACCCAATTAGCGAACCAGCCCTGCAAATTATTTATGATAATGGCTGCGTGGGATTCATGTTCATCTAAGGTTGCGTCAAGTGCGTCTGACACGTTTTTACCGCTAGATATGTGCTGTAACATGCTGAATTCCTGTGCACTTAGATTATGCCTCTGCACCTCGTTATTATGGCGGAGAACCAATAACCAGCTAGAAGATGGTGAGGGAATTGGCGGCAGATTATTTTCAGAGGAACGGGCAGCGGTAAGCCAATCGCTAATCTGGTAATTAAAGCGCAGTAATTTGTGAGCGGTGCGAAGTTTAAGGCGCATTTCACCAAAATCCTCTGCGGATACTCCACTCAAACTATCAGCCGAAAGTGGCTCGCTATCAGGCAGCATAAAAACTTCAGCAATCGTGGCTTCAAGAGTGGCTAGTTCAACAGAGAAAGTATCGTTATAGTTTCTACTAACAAATTCTGCGAATTTATGCGGATAAAAATCAAGATTATAGCTGGTTGGTGGATTTTGCTCAATATAGGCAAGAGCTAGAGAATCAAACTCAGCATCACCAAGCAATTTAAACAATATCGGATAGTCGCTGCGGATTGCCTGCGCAAGCCTTATTCGGTAGCCATCAGAATAAATGGCAAATTGTTGCCCAGCATCAAGGCGTGAATGAGGTTTCACCGCAAGATTGATATGAGCAGTATCATTTTTCAAAATAGCGTTATGAAAGTCAGAATATATTTTCATACGACTTTCCGCGCTTTATCAATTTCTGCAAGCAGCACATCAAACTCAGGAATATTATCATCCCACTCAATCATGGTACTGATTTTGCCTTTGGTTTTTATGGTGTAATAATATAAATCCCACACATCGTCTTTCACATGCGCGTCATGCGTATCTACTATGTGAGTGCCAAAATTATGATGCCCAGCTAGATGAATCTGCGCGATTTTATTTACTGGAATCGCATCTATATATTTCTTAGCGTCATAGCCATGATTAAAAGAATTAACGTAAATATTATTTACATCAAGCAGTAGCCCACAGCCTGTATTCTCTGATAAATTTACCAAAAACTCCCATTCAGGAATGGTGGATTCATTGAATTCTAAATAGGTCGATGGATTTTCAAGTATAAATGGTCGCCCGAGATAATCCTGCACCTGTGTTATACGCTCTGATATATGTTCTAATGTTTGCTGTGTGTAAGGCACTGGTAGCAAATCATGCGTGTTTTTACCACCAATACCCGTCCAGCAGAGATGGTCAGAAAACCATGGTGGCTGCAAGAAATCAGCAAGTTTTTTAAGTTTTTGTAAGTATATTTTATTAAGCGGATCGGTTGAGCCGATATTAAGCGACACACCGTGCATAATGATAGTGTAATCTTGGCGTATATCAGCAAGAAAATCCCAATATCCTTTATGTGCTTCTATAAAATTTTCTGAGATTATTTCAAACCAATCAACAGATTTTGGACGTGTCTCTAAAATAACATCATAGTGCTGGGCACGAAGACCAAGCCCAAAACCAAGATTGGGATATTTTGTTATCATTTATAGACCCTCACCCCTCCTCCCCCTAGAAGGGAGAGGAGAAAGTAAGAATAGAAGCTACTTCGCAGCAGGAGGGGTTAGTTTTCCGCCTTCTTTTTCGCAAGCAGCTTTATCAGCAAATTTCCATTCGTTAGGATCATTGTCTGTTTTAGCTGCACCAGCGCAAGAGTGAGAACCATTAGCTGATTTGCAATCATTTTTGCCAGCCTTAGCAATGCCGTAGCATTTATCTTTAGCACCAGCCATCATTTTGTCTTCAGCATGAGCTGACATAGCAACACCAGCAGTGAATACGCCAGCAAGAGCGGTAGCGAGTAAGGTCTTATTCATAATAAAATCTCCTAAAAAATTTATACATTAAGTAGCAAGAGAACAACCTCTGCTGCTCGTCTATTCGTATAACATTTGAAAAAGGTTACGTCACCACTTTAAAATTTTTCTTCCCAACCATAAACCGAGTAAACTAAGACCAATAACAGGCAGATAGTGCCATTTGATAAGGTGGGATATTGAATCATAGTCCTCAGATAATCTTAATATTATTGCACCTATGCTCGATGCAGAAAGAAGGGAAACCATCCCTGCCAAATAGCAATGCGTGGTTGCCTGTTTGCTGAGAAGTTTAAATATCACGAATGAAGGTATAATGGCAAACACCGTTATACATAATAAACATTCTATCCCATGTACTACATTACCGATTGGCGGTTTATCACCGATATATTCTGCTGTTAAAACACCAAAAAATAATAAGGGTGGAATAGAAAACAATAATGGACAATTTTTCTGACATATATCAGGAAATGAAAGGAAAGCAGCCAATAACGAAGTGCTTACCATCAACAAAACCAGCATAATAATTTCAGCAACGAACAATGGCGATGCCAATTTTTCGCTTATATCAACCCGTAACCCAGAAATGAGTAAAATAAGCACGGTATATAACAATACGAAACCGAACCATTTAATAAATAATTTATAAGGGCATGCTGTCGCTTTCACGGGCTGCAAACCGTGGCTTAAATTTTCAATTAATTGTTCAGTGCTTGGCATAATTATTTACTAAACTTCTTTCTTAATATTTTATAGGCACGGTGCGCTGCAACTTTCACCGCTGACTCACTCATACCTATTTTTTGTGCCACTTCCTTTGCCGTATAGCCCTCACTATGAATCATTTTCAGGATTTTTGGTTGATTTCCAGATAAATTCTCCACCTCCTCGCTTATAGATTCGTAGGAAAAGCCGATTTCGGTTACATCACCCGCAGAAATATTTTCTACTTCCTCTATTTCACCAGCAGAGCGCAGTGGATCTACATAATGTTTACGCAGATAATCCTGCAAGCGATAATTGGCTATAGCATAGAGCCACGGCTCATATGGACGGTTGCCATCATAGGTATGACGAGCTTTGTGTAGAGAAATGAGAATTTCCTGTAAAACATCTTCGACATCACCAGCCCGATACACGCGCTTTGCTAAATAGGGTCTTAATAATATTGCTGAATTCTTAAGTAGAATACTATATGATTTCTCATCACCAGCCAGTGCCAGACGCATCAATTCTGCATAATTATTAGTTTTGGTTGTTATTTTAGTCACCTGTAACCTTTTTTTATAAAAGAACGAATATTTCAACGAAGGCAACAAATTATACAGAGAAAATATGAAATTATTAATTAGCATATATAGTGAATTCATTGCAATACTCAATAAATTAAGCCCAGTCATGATACTGGTCTTACGTTTGTGGATAGCCCATATATTCTTTGCTGCTGGCTTGGTAAAAATTGAGGATTTCAGCACTACTATAGCTTTGTTTCGTGATGAATATAAAACACCATTCTTGCCACCAGAAGTCGCCGCATTTTTAGGCACTTTCTTTGAACTGTCCTGCCCGATATTACTCACTCTTGGACTAGCGACTCGCCTTGCCACCCTGCCATTATTAGCAATGACAGCTGTTATTCAGTTCACCTATGATCAAAACATACAGCATATATATTGGGCTATGTTACTTGGAACAATTCTGGTGAGTGGCGCAGGCAAAATTTCACTGGATTATTTAATAAGTAAAAAGTTTAACCAACCTAGAAAGGAAAATTTATGACAGACGAACCAGAAAAAAAGGGTGGAAGCTGTAAAACAAAATGTTGTGGCACAGGAAGTTGCTCCATGAAATTAAGCCCCCTATGCTTCATGATGAAGCTCGCTATAATGGTAGGGATTGCTGCATTTGCAGTTCAATATTTTATGAAATAGCTCTGCCATGCCCAGCGACAAATTGAAAAACGAGCTATCGCCACAGGCATGCAACGTGCTTTATGAAGAAGGCACGGAGCATCCGTTCAGCAGCCCTCTTAATGATGAAAAACGCGCTGGAGTGTATGCTTGTGCTGGCTGTGGTGCTGAACTTTTTTATTCTACACAGAAATATAATAGTGGCACAGGCTGGCCAAGTTTTTTTGATGCAATTTATGGAAATGTAAAAACAAAAATAGATAAGAAATTATTTTCGGCACGCGTTGAATATCATTGTGCGAATTGTGGTCGACATCAAGGACATGTGTTTGAAGATGGTCCAGAGCCAACTGGTTTGCGCTATTGTAATAATGGCATCGCGCTTAAATTTGTTCCAAAAGAAGCATAGTATGAAAAAATATTTTTTAATTTCAACATTGATTTTATTATTCAACATGGGGGCAGCTATGGCAGACTCACAAACTAAAACAGCGATTTTTGCTGGCGGCTGCTTCTGGTGCATGGAACCACAATTTGCTGGTGTTACTGGAGTTAGCAAGGTTATTTCTGGTTATACTGGTGGTCATATTAAAAACCCAACCTACGAACAGGTATCGGCTGGTGGCACTGGGCATGTGGAAGCTATTCAGGTTATCTATGACCCTAAGCAAGTAAGCTATAATCAACTCTTGGATATTTTTTGGGGTAATATAGACCCAATGGATGCAGAAGGTCAGTTTTGCGATAAAGGCTCACAATATCTGGCAGGGATTTTTACTTATGATGATGAGCAAAAAAAACTTGCAGAAGAATCAAAAGAACGAATTAGCAAAAAGTTTGGCAAGACTATCGCCACTATTATAAAATCAGCATCAGAATTTTATCCAGCAGAAGATTATCATCAGGAATTTTATATAAAAAGCAAAGACCACTATAAACGCTATAAGAGTGGCTGCGGGCGTGATGAACGGCTGGAACAACTAAGAAACGACCATTAATTAATTGTTTGTTAATATACTTGCAGTAAAATTAGCAGGATTTTAATTCGAAAATATAGTAAACATGCAATCAATACCCCCCCCCCTCAACTCTAGGTTGCAATCGCGTTAATAGTCGCAATGGAGGAGGTTTTACCCTAGTTGAATTATCGATAGTTCTAGTAATTATAGGACTAATCGTTGGCGGAGTTATGGTAGGCAGAGATTTGATAAAGGCTGCAGAAATTCGAGCCCAAATCAGCCAAATTGAACAATATAAAGTTGCGGTAAATACATTCAAAGTAAAATATGGTTACTTGCCAGGCGATATGCCGAGTACAAGTGCAACAGCCTTTGGGTTTTACAGATCTGCGGGTGCTAATGACACTGGTTGTACAGATGCAAGCTGGTCAACTGGTTGTGGCAATGGAAATAATGTAATAGGCGATAATGCTACAGCATATCAAGCGGGAGAATCGCATTTATTTTGGCTAGATCTCAGTCTAGCACTACTAATAAAAAACTCTATAACTACTTATAATTTAGGTCAGACATCTTCTGATATTTATAATTATCTACCACCAGCCAAATTAAATAATCAATATATATATGCTTGGAGTGGAGGGGTGCAGGAAAATAATAGCATCAATTATCTTACTATATCGGGCATAACAAGATACTGCTCTGATAATCTATTTGGGTATAATACCTGTATAACGACTTCTATAATGCGAGTGGCAGATGCATATAATATAGATCAAAAAATAGATGATGGTATGCCACAGTCAGGGAAAGTGCTGGCCATATATATTGGATATAGTGGGACGACTAAAGGTTGTCTTAACGGTTCAAATACTCAAGCATTATGGGTTGGCGCATCAACCACTGGTTGCTGGGGTTTGGCAACAACCTCTGCAACTACAGGTAGTTCCACAACATGTTATGATAACAATAATACAGCTGGCGCAGCGCAAAAATATTCCACAAGTCAAAATGGTGGTGATAATTTAAATTGCGCTTTGAGTTTTGCGTTTTAGAAGTAAAATTCTATCGTGGAATTTTACTAAACCTTAAGCGCGACCAGCCAAAAATTATAGCAAGTAAAGTTCCCGTAATTACTCCCAGTTTCACCTGATTTTGCATTAGCACATCATCAAAGGCGAGAATGCCAATAAACAGGCTCATGGTAAAGCCAATGCCAGCAACAATGGAAACTCCGTGAATCTGCCGCCAATTAGCCCCTTCTGGAAGCGTTGCAAAGCCTGATTTTACCAGCAACCATGTTGTGCCCAATATGCCAAGCTGTTTGCCGATAAATAATCCAAGGGCAACACCAAGTGCCAGTGGCTCAAAAATAGAGTTAAAACTCATTCCACCAAAATTTATTCCCGCTGCTGTAAAAGCGAATATCGGGAGAATAAGAAAATTTACCCATGGGTGCAGAATATGCATACATCTATTAAGCGGTGAATATGATTCATTTTTTGGATTACGCATGGGTATCGCCATTCCTACCAATACACCACCTATGGTTGTATGAATTCCGCTATAATGCAGACAAAACCAAAGAGCGGCCCCAACCATAATATAAGCAGATATCGCCATCACCCGCAGTTTGTTTAGCGCGTATAAAACTCCCGCTACCACCAACGACAACAGCAAAGGCATAACCGCCAATTTTCCACTATAAAATAAAGCAATTACTAAAATCGCTCCCAAATCATCAAATATCGCAATAGCTAGAAGAAATATTTTAAGAGCATGCGGGATGTGTTTTCCTGCCAATGTCAAAATACAAATGGCAAAGGCAATATCTNNCATGCCACCAATAGCTGCTAGTAACGGCAATAAAATCTGTTTTTTATCGGATAAAAATCCATCTAGCATTTCACGTTTTAATTCCATACCCACCAACAGGAAAAAAAACACCATCAGAACATCTTTTACCAAATGATTAAGCGGTGCCGTAACGGTCTTTTCACCAAAATTAAAACTAATCGGCATACCCACAAAAGACTCATACCACTGCGCGGTAATTCCGTTAGCGACTATAAGCGCGAGTAATGCTGTGAAAATCATCAAAATCCCGCCGCTAGACTCCGTCTTGAAGAATCTAGTGAGCCTACGCATTAACAACTTTTTTTTATTAATCATATTTAATACCCCATATCTATAGTTGTCATCCAGAGCGCAGAGAGGGATCTTTGCAATAATATAAATAAATACAAGATACTGTAGGTGTAATTTATAATCATGACAAGATTCCTCAATCGCTTTGCTCTTTCGGAATGACAATAATTATATCAAAACTTGTTTGGTTCTTTAGGAATCGCAGTTTCTACCCTGATAACCACACGCTGATTGCGGATACGATTTTTATCTATCGGTTTGCCAAAACCATCAACATTGGGAACAATCGGAGCATTACCAGCATAGCTGGTTATACGCAAACTCTTGGAATCAATCCCACCAGCGATAAGAAGGCTGGCTATGCGCGCCGTCTGCAGCGAAGACAACTCCCATTTATTGGCGAATATACTATTCTCCAGCGGTTTGTCATCGGTGTAACCTTCAATCTCAAGTTTTGCGTTTTCGGGTATATTATTTTTTATGGAACGCACCAAGGATTTGATAAATGGGATTTGTTCTTCGCGTATATCCGCAGAACCGTCCTCAAAAATAAACGGCACTGATATATCCAGCCACATACCATGTTTGCTTTTTTCAACCGCTATATCTTCATCGGCACTGTTATTGATAATAATACCTGACACAGAACGGTAGGCTTCATCATATGTCGTGTTCACCGACAGTAAACCGCTATGGTCAGATATATAATATGGATGCTCTGGCTCGCCACGCGGAGCATCTGGGTTGGTATTGTTTTTATTCATGGCAACTGGAATAGCTATTACAACCACTATGAACAACAGAGTAATCATGTCAGCATAACTTATCAGCCACGCATCAATATTGTCAGCCTGCCCTCTTACATGTTTTTGCAGAAATGTGCGCGGTCTTCTTCTCATAACTATACGTTACTTTCAGCCATTGCCGTTTGATAGCGCGACGACAAATGAACCTTATCATCAAAATTGATATGCCGTGAAGGTTGCAGGAAGCTATTCAGCTTATCCTGCATATAAAATGGGCGTTGTTTTTCGGAAAGAAGGGCAAAACCTTCGCTCATCATACAGTTATGGAAGAAAAGATCTTCTTCTTTTTTTAGCAGTTTATCAGCAGCGGGGAGACACACCAAACGCGCTAATAAAAGCCCATAGAGAGTGGATAACATCGCCACTGAAAGCCCGCCACCAATGCTTGCCATTTCTGTTCCCACGCTATTAAGTATAACCATCATCCCAATCAATGTTCCCACCATACCAAAAGCAGGAGCGGTTGCTGCCATGTTGCGAAGCACTGTAACAGGGGCACAACGTCTCTCAAATTCAGCGTCCACAACATTATGCATCATCTCGCGCACCTTATCAGCAGGGTAAGCTGTGAGAACCAAATCCATGCCATAGCGCAGGAGCGGATCATTTATCTTATCCGCCGTTGCCTTTTCCAGACCGATAAAATCATCCGCCTGTAAAATATATGACCACTGAATAAGTTGTGAAATATCACGGCGCAGCGCATCCTTCGTGATTTCTGGTTTTTCTAACATGTTCCTTACAGTTCTAAATGCCTGCAGCACGTCTTCTTTATGGGAACTCATAAAAGAATTCACTATCGTTCCACCAATTACTATAATCAAACCTTCAACACTGAGAAAATAATGGTAATTCACCACACCAAATGCGGTCAACCCAGCGACAACCGTTCCTAATGCAAGAATTACCGCTGCCAATGTATATTTTGATTTAATTTTAGGCATCTGCTCTCCCCAACAAAAATATAAAATATAATTTTGCCAAGGTTACTACTTTTACCCGCGAAGTCTAATATTTATATGATGAAAATAATTTATAAAAATAAATGGTGATTCTTAAGCGGGAATGACAAACGACCTGTTGGTCATTTGCCCTGCGGGTCTCTCCCCCGCAATAAATGCGGGGCCGATTTCCAAATCGTCTTACTGACGATTTGTCGAACTACGTTCTCATCCCACAC
>CXWL01119942.1_pt1 | contig 13015 bp, 14 predicted proteins | sample 590931 | NCBI WGS metagenome assembly CXWL01 (sample SAMEA3498368, study PRJEB10139) | groundwater metagenome | biome: water well; material: biofilm material | place: Germany | collected 2015-04-27
GGCACGCCCGCACCTGGTGCAAAGAGTAGTGTCCGCATGCTTGCCGTTCAGGATCCCGCGAGCATCGTCGTCACAAACCCTACGACGCGGCTACCCATGATCGTGAAGGTTGGCCAACAGCTTCCCGATGGTTCAACCCTGAAGTCTGTCGATAAGGCGGCCTCAACGGCGGTGACGTCCAAGGGCGAACAGCTCGTACTCAATTAATTCACCCAAAGGAGAACCCATGAACGCAACCACTTCCTCATTCCCCGGTCACATTGAATCCGGACCGGATTCCGCAGGTGCCAGCTCGTCCGGCGCGCCTGCGGAGCTGTCCGGCAGCCGCACAACGCCAGCGCTGGCGGTTGTGCACAGCGCCGACACAAGGGAAGAGACCGTCATCGCCCCGGAAGCGCCACTGAGCCTCGAGGTTGAGCAGTTCATCAAAAGCATTGATGCGGAGAAAGTCCTGCTGATTCCTGCCGGCGTTGTCATCAAGGCCGACCTGGTGTCGAACGGCAACGCCGTGGTCATTTCCGGAACTGTCGAGGGCAGAATCATGGCCGGGTCCGCTCCCGTGATCGTGAAGCCAGGTGGCGAGGTCGTGGGGTCTATTGAGTCTGACGAGTACGTGGTCGTTGCCGGCAAGGTATCCGCCCCTGAGAAGGACGGCGACGCGATCGTGACGAAGGGTCTGCTCGTCCTTGCTGCCAGCGGCAGCATCAAGGGAACGGTGGCGTATGGGCGCCAACGCGCGTATGAGGGCGGCATGCTGAGTGGCAGGGCGGTTCCCTACGCCGAACGCCTTTGATCCGCTCACGGCCGGGAAAGCCGTCACCTGCCCGGGCCAGCGGAGCTGGCCGTGCGCCGCGCCACCTGCGCTTCGGGATTAAGTAAGACCCATCTCGGCCAGGTACCGCGAAGGCTTCCCGCTGTAGAGCGCCAGCATTGAGTCCTTCGCCCGGGTAACAGCCACGTAGAACAAGCGTCGCTCGGACTGGAACTCACCTTTGCCAGGGCATACGTCGTCATCGGCTCCGAGCAGGATCACCTTGTTGAACTCCAAGCCCTTACTCCCGTGGAAGGTCATCAGGCTCACGGCGTTTCTCTCTGCGCCCTTGAAATCACGATTCTGGAGCATTGCCACACGGGTCAGCACCGGTTGGTTCATCCGCTCCAAACACCGTTGAACGGCGGCAATGCACTTTCGATTCTGGATGTTCTTCCTGTCCCATGGCCCCGCTGGATGGAGCACCTCCCGTACAACGGCGCACACGCTGCCGATGACTTCCCTCGACTTTGTCTTCTCGTCGACCTCGGCTCGTCGCGCAACTAGCCATCCGACCGTCCGATCAATTGCGTCGGAACCCTCGCCGAATCGCTGGAAATTTCCCAGCCTTCCATTCACAAAGTCCTTCTCGTGGCCAGTGATCTCCCGGCATACGTTGTTCGTCATCGAGGCGCTCACGCCATGGATCTGCAGGAGGAAGCTAATGCCCTTTATGTCGAACCCGTACACGGCACCGAGCAGTTCATAGATGTACTTTGCAGCTTCCTTCTGGAGAATCGAAGTCCCCTGCCGCACGTACCGCACTCCCTCTCGCATCAGCTCGGCCTCGATGTCGTCCAATATGAAATTGTTGCGACTAAGTATCCCGAACTGACCTGTCTCAACCTGCCTTTTGAATCGGCCGCTAGGGTCCGCGCATTCTTGTGTGTGCTCAAGGATGATCTTCGCGGATAGCTCGACCATGCCCCATTCGGTGTTGGTCTGCTCGGCCAGCACCGACCCGCCAGGACCGCGCTTGGCCACGAACACTTTCTCGATGCGGTGGCCGTTGTTGTGGCGGATGAGCTGGTCCGCGGCTTCGACTATCGTGCGGAGCGACCGGTAGTTGTCGCCCAGCGTGATGACGGTCGCGTTGAAAGTGTTGGCAAACGAGAGCAAGCCTGGATAGCCCATGGCTCTTCGCCATTCATAGATCGTCTGATCGTCGTCGCCGATCAGCGTGGTGGTAACGCCGGCCAGGGCGTGCAGCGTTGCAAGGGCGAACTGGAGTTCGTCATTGTCCTGCGATTCGTCGATCACCAGGTGCGTCGCAGGCAGTAGCGGCAGCGCCCCGCCCTCGTTTGATGTCCTGGTCAGTTCTGCCTGCAGCTGCACTGCTTCCTGCGTGTTGCCTTTCCGCCGGCAAGCTTCGATTCGTAGGCTCAGTTCCTCCCGCTTCTTGTTGAAAGCGTCCCGATATGCCGCGGCTGCGAACGCAAGGCGCAGGGGCATTGGTTCTTCGTCGTCAGGCGGCGAATCGGGTGGCTCGGGAAGTTTCGCGGAAAGCGCCATCTGCTGGACCGTAGTTCGGATGAGATCCTGCAGGTCTATCGCACCCAGGGTCTTCAGGTGGCTTTCGTAGTCCGTGAACCAGGCTGGGAGCGAGTTGGCGTCAGGCGGCGACAACTGGTGCTTGATTTCCTCAAATTCTGGGATCACGTCGCCCAGCGACATGCCATGTTCTCGCGCAACGGTCGCCAGAGTCTTCATCTGGTGCGCGGGAGAGATCATCTTGGGGCTACGGCCAAAGGNNTTGGCCGTAGCCCCAAGATGATCTCTCCCGCGCATCTGGTGCGCGGGAGAGATCATCTTGGGGCTACGGCCAAAGGTCTTTCGATGCTCCGCTATGACGCTGTGGAAGGTCCCGATACGGATGTCGGCGCTCGCCATTGCTGCGTCCCCAATCCGCTTGGTCAGCCGGCGCCTGATCTCCTCAGCACCCTCCCGTGTAAACGAGCACGCCACGACGGAGTTGCCCGGTTGCTGCAGCAGCCGGGCAATCTTTTCAATGATTGTGGAGGTTTTTCCCGACCCTGGACCAGCCAAGGCAACAGCATGCCCCTGGACGCAGATCAGCTGCGTTTGTTGGTCCGAGAAGCTCAAGGCTATTCTGCGGCAGCTACAGCCTCGGGCCTGCGGGCTTCGCCTGGCAGCNNGTGGCGAGTTGGCGGAGGTCTTCACCTTCTTGCCCGCCGGTTTCTTCCGCCGCACGCTGAAGCATTTTCCACATGGCGATGCGATTCATGCGTGTGACAAAACCGATACGGCGGACGGCCTTCATGGTTTCACGAAAGTTGTCGGCGCGCTGTTGCGGGTTGATGAGGCCGAGAAGCCATGCGTGCTCGCGCAGAGAGTGTAGGGAATCCACTTCACGCAGGAGGTTCAGAAATTCATAGGCTCGAGGGTGAATGATTGGTACCCGGTAGAGCATCGGACGGGCGGTGTGAACTTCCTCCTTGTCAGCACCGTGCAGCTGGAGGAGACGCGTGATCTCGTTGAGGCGCTTGCGGACAAGTTCCTGCACGCTGGTGAAAATATTGAACAGCTCCGTGTCCAGGGACGCCATCCGGCCGGCGTCGACGTTCTTGTTCTCCCCGAGCACCGTGCCGAGGTAAAAGCACCGCGACAGGAAGATGAAGTCGCGGCGGATGAAGTTCTGCACGGGCTTGTTGATCAGCTCGAACTCTCTCGTGATGACGGAGCCGTCGAACTTCTTGCCGAACAGGTCTTTCAATGACATCACGGATCCGTCGCCGAATTTCAGCTCGTTGAGTGAGTCCTCATTGCGTTGTGCGGGGACGAGTTTTACTTCCTGTTTTCGTGCCATAGAGCGCTCCTAAAGTTCAGCTAACTTTAGAAGGCAGACACCCAGAAAATATTTGGGAAATGGCCCCGAATTAGCCTATTTCCCCCGTTTCACCCCTCAGATGAAGGCTAGACCCTGTCGATTGTCCAAAGGACCTGGCCCATGATGAGTGGAGAGGTTGCCGATACAACCTGCACCGGTTCGCAGTTCACTACCAGTCTTTCGGCGTCCGGACCTGGGCCATTCGCGAACACCGCTTCCTTGCGACTGGGCCTCGCTTCGACGCAGCGACGAATGAAGCGCGCCGATTCAGTCTCCATCAGATACAGCGATCCCGACACAAGGTCCTTCAGGCCCCTGCTGCAGATCGTGACAGTGTCACCCTCGATACCGCTGTAGCTCGCATCATTGGAGTCCGCATACATCAACGCCCCCCCGGCAGCCGCAGCAATGTAAGCCAGAAGATTGGGCGGAAGTGCGACGGTGATCGGATTAGATCCATCGATCGAGTAAACACGCAGAAAGCTTGGATCTGCGTTCAACAGCTCACCTGGGGGAATATTCAGTTCTGCTGCCACCAACTCTATGTCGTGAATGGTTGCTTCAGCACTGCCGGTTAGAAGCAAGGTAAGGCGCCCGGCAGATACACCGGTCCTGGCGTGAAGTTCCTGGAGCGTTTCGGCTGCATGGGGGTCATAGCCGTGACGGCTCAGCACTGCAAGGAGATTTTTATGCCACATTTTTTTCTTTGTCACTCACTTTGTAAGTTTATGTCACGATAAGCTCGATGTGGCAGAGTTTTTCATATACAGAGCTTCGCGGAATGCATTGTGCGCGGACTTTGTTGTATTTCGAAATAAACGAGGCCTCGATGCACTGAAGCTCCCTGGGCTGTCTGTTGCGAGCACGGGACAACTCCGGATGTGAATATTTCACCAAGAATGTTTGCAAAAAGAAACTGGACAACTGTCTACACGTTTCTTCGTATGTCGCTCACTCGCAGTGACAAGCAACTGAACCCGTTTAGGTTAGCTTGCTAAGAATCGAGATTGTTTTGTCACTCTAATATTTTGGAAATTACATTGCTTTACTAAATGCCTTCAACTAGGATAAAAAAAGGGGGTCTGTTGTGTTTGCGATTTCAAGCTTCAAATTTGTCGTGGCAATAGCCGCCGTTCTACCGTTGGTCACACCTGACTTTTCGTTCGCCCAAGGCTGTCCGCCTTGGATGAAATGCGGGAAAAAGGGCAATCTCATCATTCCGGATTCCGGGGGCTATGACGCTAGCGTCGCTTCGACAACGTCGAGTTCACCCTACAAATCCTCCTACGATGTCACTCAACCCTTGGATGTCACTCAGCGTTCACTGGACCTTGAGAAGGAGCTGAAAAAGGCAGAGACGGAAGCAAAGGCAAAGGCAGAGCGCGTTGAACTAAAGACGGTCGAAGACGCGCGGAGGATCGGAAACAGTATTTGGGTTCTGGACCGCACCGGTACCGGGCAATGAATGTCATAGCCGACTCGGCACATTACCTTCCAGGATCTATCCATGTCATCTGAAGTTCTCGATGCAGACATCGCCGCATTAAACCGGCAGTTTTTGAACATTGTCACTCGCCACAGTTCACAGGGCGACGCCTTGTGCCTGCGACTGAATATCTCCAGCCAGTTCCTTGCTCAGACACTCGCGGTCCCTTCGGCCGAGCTGGAGAAGGTGGCAGGGCTTGGGACTTTCCTGCTACAGCCCGTCATCGATCACGACACCCTGCGCAATGCGTCAATCCTGCCGGTAGATCAGGGGCAGGCCCATCTAAGGTCAGCTGCTCGTTTGAAATACGGACCGGGGCGCTAGGCTATGCAATCCGCAAGTAGACTGAAGCGAGAAACGCTCGTGGCCGTGCTGCCGCCCGAGCAAATCACCAGTATTCGGGAACTGGTCAGCTTTAGAGCCCGCCCCGCAACAATAGCGCAGCTTGTACCGCATCAATACGCCGAAATTGCTGCACGGCGCATGTACGAAACGAGCGACCTGCGCGCCCCGGGGGGAACTCAACCCTCATGCAAGCAGGTCGTGCTGATGTACCGCAGCCTTACGTACCGCGCTAATCTGAACTCGCTGTACACCCAATTCAGCGATCTGCGAAGTGCAGGGGTCGCCTTTGAGTCGGCTCTCGTCGTGGTGTACCGCCTGTACCGGCGCAAGACCGCGTTCGGCACCGATGAAAAACAACTGATTTCGTTCGATCACTGGTACGTCGTTGCACTCGAAATTGAGACCCGCGAGAGCCGTTTGCACAGGTGCGCTTCCTGCGGATCCAGGAACTTGCTGACCAAGCACATCTCTGTAACGTCGATTGATTGTGTATTCTGCGATTTGCTGGCAACGGCAAACCGGAAGGCCGCGCCCAAAGTTGATGCCGCGCCACCTCGGCCCGCAAAAGCAGCTTAAAAATCTCGCAGAACGGGTGAAATCGCTCAATTCGGGGTGATTTCGTCCCCAGAATCGTCGGCCCGGGACATCACACTTGGGTGTCATGTCCTTCCTCAATTTCATTTTCCGCAAGGCAGCGCCGCCAGCAACTCCAGTTGTGGAGCAACGCGCAACGCTCGCTAACAGTGCGCGCTGGCAGGCGTCGAAGGCCGAACTCGTGGCCATTTACCCTCCAGTCGACACTGGCCTACCCGTCGTCGAGGCCGAGCAGTTGCTGCACGGCGCGGAACGGAAGTTGAAGCGTCTGGTCGAGATCGCTGGTGGAACATCGGGCGAGTTCGAGCGGCTCTACCTCACCCCCATCCGGCTGCTTGCCAGCCAAATCCACCTTCTTCCAGCGTCATCCTCCACGCACTACAGTGGCCCAGGGGGTCTCTTCAACATGAGCCTGGATATCGCCATCATGGCCAGGCAGGCGGCAGAGGGGAAAATCTTCGTGCCCGAATCGTCAATCGAAGAGCGACACAGGACGATTGGCGCGTGGCGCTATTCAGCATTTCTGGCCGGATTGCTTTCCCAACTTCATTTGCCAGTCGGGCAAATGACTGTGACGGACGCTGGAGGAACGCAGTGGCCAAAGTATGGCGTCCCCCTTCTGACCTGGCTGACCGAACGAGGCGCTGATCGCTACTTTGTCATTTGGCACGAGAAGGCACGGGTGACTGGCGCCGAGGGCGCTTCAATCCTTTCCGCAATAGTGCCCGCGGAGATCATGAACTGGCTGTCGCAGACAGATCCGCAGATCATTCGTGATCTGAACGTGGCAGCGACCCGCGAAATGCTCTCTTCAGACAGCATCCTTGGCGCAGTTCTCAAGGGGGTAATCGGCCGGGTGAAGGAAGTTGAGGCGCTGCAGCACGCCTCCCGCTTCGGGCGGCTCACTGTGGGCACTCAATTCGAAGTGCATTTCCTCAACGCCATGCGGGAACTCGTCGAGTCAGGCCTGTGGAAAACCAACGACCCAGCGGGATGCCTGTTTTGGGGGTCCGACGGGTTGTACGTCGCGTGGCCGCGTGGCCTGAAGGACGTCATCAAGGTTTTCGGTGAGAGGAAGCTCCAAGGGATGCCGCACTCGTCGGTGACACTTGCAGAGATGCTTGGTCAAAGCGGGGTGATCATCGGGAAGGACACCGGCGTGTGGGTGCATGACATTGTCGTAGGTGAAGACAGGAGCGTCGTATCAGCCATGCGGTTCAAGGAACCCGCCGTGCTTCTGGGACACCTAAGCGTCGAACCGATCACTTCGCCTTTTGGCAAGGCTATGGCAGAGGCGCAAGCCGAACAGCTGGCACTGGCAGCAACTCGGGCAACCGAGACTGCCTCCGCACCGCGCCAAGTTCCGCCAACCGCGGAGCAGCAGCCCGGGGCGGTCCTGGTTGGCGGGCCACAACCTCGGACGGTTGCTCCGCCGAAGGCGGAGAAGGTCGTGGTGCCGGATCCCGAAAGTGCCCCGTCGACAGCGGCCGCGTCGCAGCCGGCCGGAGCTGCCATTGCCGACGCCGAGTTTGAGCCTCACCCAGGGAAGCGGGTCCCACCCGACTGGCTCGCGAAACTGAGGGTCAAGGACACGGACGACACTGCAAATGCCCTCGGGCTGATCATTGAGCAAAGCCTTGCCTATCGCGGTGATCGGGTGAAGGTGCTCGACTGGGGCGTAGCGGTGTGCGTGAACTGGCTGAACAACACTGCAGGATATGACCTCGCAGATCTCCTGAACCCGCTTGAGCGGGTAGGCGTCATTGCACGCAACCCGAACGAGAAGGGTGTGGCACTTGTCTCCAAGGTGGTGTTCTCGGATTCGCCGACGCCTCGCCTCGCTTTTGCGGTCAAGCTTGACTTCGCGGCGAAGGTGGGAATGGCCACGGACGCAAAGGTCTGATGATGCGTGAGTTGAAAGCTGATTCGCTTTTTCGACCAGTGTTCGAGGGAAGGGCAGCGCTCGCCTGGAGCGTCGCCGTCCTCTGGATCGTTGGATTGGCGCTATTTTCGAACTTGTCAGGCACGGCAATGGCGATGATGCTGTTCTTTGCCATGTTCATGACTGCTCTGCGCTACTACCAGGCCGCGCAGGTGTGGGGATACAAAGTACGGTTGTCTGGTGCCGCAATCGACAAAGTCAGCACGGCGCAGATCGACGGCATTCAGAAGGAGCTGCAGGACAACGTCTGGCTCGGATGGGGTTGGGAGTGGCAACCCAGCCATACGCAGCAAGCCTACGACATTCTGAAACGTGATTCAGCCGAAATCTATCCGCCAAACTGGTTCCTGAAACTCAACGGTGTGAAGTTTGACCCCCGGGCCATGAAGGGGCGGCAGTGGGTGCACGGCCTCGGCACAGAAAAAGACGTCATTGTTCCCTTTACTGGCCTGGCCGGCCACACGGCAATCGCCGCGACGACAGGTGCAATCAAGACGAGCTTGTACAAGCTATTGGTCTATCAATTCGCGCTCGCCGGCGACACCGTGATCATCATTGACCCGAAGGGGGAGAAAGATCTCCGCAAGATCGCACAGGATGCAGCCGCCGCGTGCGGGGACCCATCGCGATTCATCAGTTTCCATCCGGCGTTTCCCAGTCAAGGGGTCCGCTTCGACGGACTGAAAAACTGGGAGCGCGAGTCGCAGGTCGCCTCCCGCATCACTCAGATCATCAGTGCCGGTGAAGAAGGCAACAACTTCATTGATTTTTGCTGGCAAGTTATCACAAGCATCGTCGCCTGCATGAAGATCATCGGCCGCCGCCCGACGATCGCATCGATCCTTGACCACATCCGAGCATTGGACAACTCTGAGAAATTGTGCGAAGACGTTCTCGTCCAGTGGCTAACTCCGCGTGTCGAGAATTTCTCCGCGCAGATCAACGAGAAAATCCAGTCGATCACGTCGGCGCAGAACGGAAAGGGCGGTCGGGCCAAGTCGACTTTCGCAGAGAAGGCCGAACCCCGGCTGCTGGCGCTCATCGCCTTTTTCAAAGAGTATCAAGGTCCCAAACCGGCCGAGATCGACAGCCTAATCGGAAACCTTGAGTCGAATCGCGAGTGGTTCGGAAAGATGATTGTTGCGCTCACGCCAACGCTGACAAAGCTTTCGACTGGTGACCTCCGGGGGATGCTCCCGCCCGATTACGACGATCCGGCAGATCTTCGCCCGATTTATGACATGGGGAAGGTCATCCAGGAAGGAAAGATTTTCTACATGGGTACTGACGCGCTTTCGGATCCTGCGGTCGCCTCAGCCATCGCTGCCTTTGCCATCTCCGACCTGGCAGCGGAGGCTGGATCTCTTTACAACTATTCCGACAGTAGCCAGAAGCGTCAGAAGCGCGTTCACCTTCTGATTGATGAAGGATCGAACGCAATATGTGCGCCGCTTATCGAGATCTGCAACAAGGGTCGGGGCGCTGGCATTCATGTGTATCTCGCCTTTCAGGCTTTCAGCGACATCGTCACGAAGATGGGCGGAGACGTCAACGCGGCGAAGCGTTTCATGGCGAACATGAACAACCTGCTGGTTGGGGCCACCCAGGACACCGACACGCTTGACCNNGAGACAAGTTTGGTGAGGTCGATGTTGTCTCGGCTAATCGTTCGCAGGGATCTGGCCAGAAGACAGAAGACGTGGGACTGGAGTACTCAGCAACAAAGAGCATTAGTTTCAGCGAAAAGAATCGGGTAATGATTCCGCGAAGCGTACTCATGTCGATGCCGGACCTCCAGTATGTCGCTGTTGTCAATCGGGCCAAGATATTCAAGGGCCGGATTCCTATTCTCGAATTTCAAAAATAAATACTCATGGAACCCAAAATCGTTCGCCTTGTTCCGAAAGCTGGACCTGCCCCTGTCCGTCGGGTTGAGAAAGACCATGCAGGGTGGCTAATCCCGTGGCTTGACGCCAAGGGTCTCTTTGACGGGCGCCGCGCGGCGTGGGATCTCTGGCCACCACTGAAGCACGCCTCTCTGAAGCTCGCTCGCTTGGTGGGGCCAGATCTCAAAGGGCCGAGCAACCAGCCGATTGTGGGCGAGCTGGTCGAACGGGCAATTGCAACCTTTCGCCTCAAGCGAAGCATCAATGCTCCACTGGATCGGGCCGCCTCAGGGTATCTGGAGGTCCTGCTTGAGTGTGGAGAGATCGTTGTCACGAACAGGGTTGAAGCTGCTTCGCCCAACCCGAAGGCGGACATTCTTGTCTGGGATCCATCGATAGGCCCCTATGGGGAGTGGGCCGACCGGCTCCCCGAGGACTATTCCATCACCAGCTACCCGATTCGAGCCGATGAGGGCGAGTATCAAATGGGCAAGTACCTGATCGCTTCCCAGATTATGACGCCGGCGGAAGCCGCCAGACTCTTGTTCCGGCCGCAAAACTCGGGCATGGGCGCGCTATGAAAAGCACGTCACACATCGGCTTTTGGATTGTGCTGGCCCTTGTGGGCATCTTCGTTGTGCCGTTTTTTGTGCCGGCCGAGATCTTGCTGACAAGCTTGAAGCGCGAGCAAGCGTCAATTACCCGGGTTTTTGGTGACCACTACACGGGAGAAATCATCAAAGCGGCGAACGTAGCCCACTCTCTCGTTTTCGGCGTAACAGGTGTGCAGGCCGGGCTGAACGACCTGCAGCACTCCCAGGACGACATGCGCCTTGCTCACCAGGTCGGAAGCACGGTGGCCACCTTCTTTGCGTTCGAGGCCGATTCAAAAGTCCGGGCACTGTCTGTGCAACTCTACAGCGTGATCCTGCGCATTATCGTTTTGCTGGCTTGGCTCCTCATCTTGCTGCCCTTTGTGATTGCGGTCGTATTCGACGGCTTTCAGATGCGCCACGTGAAGTTTGCGAGCCTTGGTCACCAGAATCCCACCGCATTTAGCCTCGGGTTTCATGTGACGATCTTGCTCTGCGCTGTGCCGCTTCTCAGCATCATCGTCCCAACTTACGTTGTCACTCCGCTGTTCATGCCGTTCTGGGTCATCGCCACTGCGCTGCCCTTCAGTTTCGCCATAAGGCACACACAGCCGATCTTCACTCGCTGAACCTCGCTTCTTTGAAAAAAAGGAGAAAAGGGCGAATTCAGGGGTATTTCTAGAAAATTTCGAGGGCCTTCAGCCTCTAAATTTGTGCCATGCAATCATTGGCACTCGATTACCTGGCTCCCGTCATGGAGCTGCTCAGCGCGCCCGACCTAACTGAGGCTATGGTCAACGGCGTCGACAAGGTCTTCGTCAAGCGCTACGGCTCGCCAAAGCAACGGGTTCCGGTCCGCATCAGCGAGGCGCAGATTTCCTCTGCGATCACCAATCTCGCCTCCATTAGCTATAGGGAGGTAGGGGTAGGCGGGTCGGAGGGGCACAAGATCATCAGCGCGAAGCTTCCTGGGTTCCGGATAGAAGCTTGGCTTTCGCCGGTGGCGGTGATGGGCTCTTGCCTCACGATACGAAAGCTTGGATCGAGCGTCTTCACGCTCGACCAGCTAATCGGCCGGGGCCTGTTGACCCCAGACGTAGCAAAGTACCTCGCCAACGCGGTCCTCGACAGGAAGAACATATTCCTTGCGGGCGGTACAGGGTCTGGAAAAACCACTTTGGCGAACTCTCTCTTGTCGGTGATCCCCGACGATCAGCGGATGATCGTGATCGAGACGATTCACGAGCTGAATTTGCGGCAAGAGAATGTCATCTACTTTGAGGCCGACAGCGAGCAAGGCGTGTCGGTGCGGCGACTGATCATGTCCGCAATGCGCGGCTTCCCCGATCGAATCATCGTGGGCGAGGTCCGCGGCGGCGAAGCTTATGACCTCATCTATGCCGCGAAATCCGGTCACCCAGGCACCGTTGCGACGCTGCATGCCGACGACGCCGCCAGCATTCTGGAAAAGCTGGAGGACATGTGCATCGAAGGCCAGCCAAACCTCCCGCTCATATCACACCGCAAACGAATCGCATCGGCGGCCCACGTCCTCGGCTTCATGTCCGAAGTGACGACGCCGAAGGGAAACGAGCTTCGCCTTTGTGAGCTTCGTGAAGTGACAGGCCTTGATGCCAACGGCAGCTACACAACCAAACTCATCTTTGAGTACCAATCCGATCTTTAACCACCAGGGAGCTTTCCATGTTTTCGACCACCGTCAAACCCGCGCACTCTATCGACCAGATCATTCGCATCTTCATCGTTCTGGCCGTTGGCTTCTTGCTGCTTTCGGCAAATGACCAGGCGTTCGCCCAGACCACCTCAAACTTTTCGTTGCCTGGTCTGGACAACGTACTGTGCGGCATCTATACCTACCTGGCCAAGAAGATTCTCTTTTATGTCGCGCTTATTGTCGCGATCGTCGGCATCCTTGCGTATCTCCTGAAGATGGACAAAGGCGTCTGGGGAACGTTGTTCGTCATCGCCCTCCTGATCGGCATCGCTCAGGGCCTCGGCTCGGTGCTCAGCTCGCTGGGTTCATTCGACGTCCAGTGCGCAGCCATCCGCTAACTCGCGATGCGCAGTTCCCTCATCCATTCCAGCCTAAATCGCCGTAGGGCGATCATGGGAGTCCCGATAGCTATCTTCGCGGTCGAGTCCCTGCTGCTTGTGCTGATGCTGGGTGGGGGCGTATACGTGTTCATCCTGATCCTGATCCCCATTCACTTCGCGGCACGTTGGATGCACGCCCGGGACGATGGTGCGTTCCAGGCAATGTTTAGCTATGCACGGGAGCAGGATGTCTACGACCCTTGGCATCGACCCGTGACGACCACAAAGCGGCCGGCCGGATACGGGAAAGACCTTCAATGCTGAACCTGAAATCGCTAATCCGCGACTACAACACAGAGGTCGGGTCGTACCCGGAGCTGGTTCCATGGTTCGGCCAGATCACTCCTGGGCTGGTGATCTGCATGGATGGTTCATTGCTCGCCATGTTTGAGTAC
>CXWL01126831.1_pt1 | contig 13015 bp, 16 predicted proteins | sample 590931 | NCBI WGS metagenome assembly CXWL01 (sample SAMEA3498368, study PRJEB10139) | groundwater metagenome | biome: water well; material: biofilm material | place: Germany | collected 2015-04-27
ACCCAACAGATCGTGCGCATCAAGGATGGCATAGACGATGCCCGGGTTCTTTTCCAGGCACCTACGGATTGCTGCGGGCACTGTTTGCCGGGTCTTGCTGCACAGGCCGGGGCGCTCCACCAGCTGGATGCTCAAGCCGCGCACGGTGCGGACTTCGCGATTGCCGGGCGCGACCTGCAGCACCATGCCCAGCTGCGCCTGCATCAATTCAGCCATGCGCAGCAAGTCGGCATAGCTGGCGATGCCTTCTATGCGGGCGATCAGTTTTTTCTCTTCCGCCTTGGTCAAGCGCAGTATGCGCAGATCGCCATCCGGATCGCCGAGCAAGTCGTCGCGGCCGCAGATGCAGGCGCCGGGCGGACATTCTTCGCGGATCATGTAAGGGATGGCTGGCTGCATATCGATTACGCTGTGAGCAAGCGGATGTTCGGCGACGAAAGCTGCTTACGTCGCCGCACGATCAGGCTTTCTTGACGAATTCCGACTTCAGGCTCATCGCGCCAAAGCCATCTATTTTGCAGTCTATGTCGTGATCGCTGTCGACCAGGCGTATGTTCTTGACCTTGGTGCCGACCTTGACGACGCCGCCCGATCCCTTCAACTTCAGATCCTTGATCACGGTGACGGTATCGCCATCCTGCAGCACATTGCCGGCGGAATCGCGATAGACCTTGCCGCCTTCTTCGGCCGACTCGGCAGCAGCCTGTACCGGCCACTCGTGCGCGCACTCGGGGCAGATGTAAAGGCCGCCATCTTCATAGGTGAATTCGGAATTGCATTTGGGGCATGCAGGTAAGGTGCTCATGGTGTCAGCTTTCCAGGCGAGGCAATCGCCGTCAAAAAGATACAAGTATACTGCGTGCCCATCAGATGCTGCCTGTTTTCTGAAAACGGCAACCGGATTGCGCCTGTCTTCACGGATGCGCAGCCAATAAAAAAGGTGTGCCAACCATCCAGTCGGCACACCTTTTTAAATCCACAACATGCTGTTTAGTGCGAGCGGATCATCGTGCCGAAAGCCTGTTCGGTCAACACTTCCAGCAGCAGCGAATGTTCAATGCGGCCATCGATGATGTGCACGGTATTGACACCCGATTTGGCTGCATCCAGCGCGGAAGAAATCTTAGGCAGCATGCCGCCGGAGATCGTGCCGTCTTCAAACATTTCATCGATTTCGCGCGCCGACAGATCGGTCAGCAGATTGCCCTGCTTGTCTTGCACGCCGGCGATATTGGTCATCATAATCAGCTTTTCAGCTTTCAGGATTTCGGCAATCTTGCCGGCAACCAAATCGGCATTGATGTTGTAGGCCTGACCGTCCTCACCGAAGCCGATAGGTGAAATGATAGGAATGAAGGCATCGTCCTGCAAGGCTTTCACAACGGCTGGATTGATCGCATCGATCTCGCCGACAAAACCGATGTCGAGGAACTGACCCGGATTTTCGCGGTCCGGCATTTTCATCTTGCGGGCGCGGATCAAGCCGCCGTCCTTGCCGGTCAAGCCGACTGCCTGGCCACCGTAATGATTGATCAGCATCACGATATCCTGCTGCACTTCGCCGCCCAGCACCCATTCAACGACTTCCATCGTTTCTTCATCGGTGATGCGCATGCCTTGCACGAAGGTGCCTTGCTTGCCGATTTTTTTCAACGCGTTGTCGATTTGCGGACCGCCACCGTGCACGACAACCGGATTCATGCCGACCAGCTTGAGCAGGATCACGTCGCGCGCGAAGCTGTGCTTCAGGCGTTCTTCGGTCATTGCATTGCCACCGTATTTGACGACGATGGTCTTGCCGTGGAATTTGCGGATATACGGCAGCGCCTCGGCCAGAATTTGCGCCTGTATTTGCGGCGAAACTACAGTAAGATCGGCATTCATATCGGTCATGGCGGGTCCTGAAAATGGATGACCGCGATTTTACAGCGAATGCAGCTTCATTTCCCGGCTCTTGCTTGAATTACCGCAAATATTCCGCAGCCATATTGCCCAATTGACAAATACCTGAGATGAGCGGCCACCGATATCCCGATCTTGCAGCCGAACTGGAAGCCTTGCGCCCCACTTTGATGCGTTTTGCACTATTGCAGCTGCGCGATCATGCTTTGGCGGAAGACCTGGTGCAGGATGCGCTGATCGCCGTACTGGAAAAACCCGCCAGCTTTGCCGGTCAATCTTCCTTGCGCACCTATGTGACAGCCATCATCAAATACAAGATCATCGACGCCTTGCGCGCCGGCAAGCGCATGTGCCAGATAGCGCCGCAAGACGATCAATCGGAAGAAGACGTGATCGATGCGCTGTTCACTGCGAACGGCCATACGCAAGAGATGCCGCGCACCTGGGGCGATCCGGCCGCCAGCCTGCAGGAACAGGATTTTTTCAGGACACTGGAAATCTGCCTGGAAAAATTGCCGGCCAAAACCGCAAGAATTTTCATGATGCGCGAATGGCTGGAACTGGAAACCGATGAAATCTGTAAGGAACTGGATATTTCCGCGACCAATGCATGGGTGATCCTGTATCGCGCACGGGTCCGCTTGCGCGAATGCCTGGACCTGAACTGGTTCGGCAATCAGCCGCAACGCGGCCAAGCCAATTGATAACAGGAGTTGTATGGGGCTCAAACCCACTTGCAGCGAAGTGCACCGCCTGACATCGGAACAACTTGATCGTCGCTTGACGCTCATCGAGCGTTTGCGCATGCGCGTGCACTTGATGGCGTGCGGTGCCTGCCGCACCTTCAATGGACAAATGTCGCTGCTGCGCGATGCGATGCGCAAACTGCCGGCCATAGACACCCGCGATTCACGCTCGGAAGATCAATGAGCCTATGCTCGCAATGCGGCGCTGGTTTTTCCTGCGGCATGGTCGATGCGAGGGATGGCCTTCAATGCTGGTGCACTGCGCTGCCGACTGCGGCAAACAGGCAGGTGTTGCGGGATGCAGACGGCCAGCCTAAATCCTGCCTGTGCGCAGACTGCCTGACGGCGTTGCGGGCGAGGCGCTTACTTGAAAAAGAAGAGAATCAAAAGGAAGCGCAGGCCAGCGCTGAAGACAGGCCTGGCGTCTAGCGGGCGGACGGAGCGCTACATTCACGCATTTCCTGGCGTGGAAAATCTTCCTTGATTTTTTCCACGCTGTTTTTAGCCACCACATCCAGGCCGCGCAACTGGAGTGCGAATTTACTCACACTCGAACCCTGCTCGCCGAGGCGCGCACTGCGCACGCCTTTTTTATTCAGCGCGGCCAGATGGTTGCGCGCCGCTTCTTCCGATTTGAATATACCCAGCGAGATGCCCCACTGCAGCGCCGATTTATCCTGGATCACAAAGAAATCTGTCACGCCGAGCTGCTTGAGTTCGCCAGCCTTCTTGTCAGCCGCTTCCTTGCCGGCCAGCGGCGGGATATACACCATGTGACGCACATTCTCTTGTATCGTGCGACGCGTCAGGCGCTCGCCGAGCGAGAGCGCAGCGAGTTGCGTTTCAAATCGTTTGGCTTCGGCCGCATCAAAATTGCCGAGCTCGGTACATGCCAGTACATCGGACATCTTGTCTGCGCGCGCCAGGTTTTTTTCAGCATCAGGTGCGGCAGCCGTGACTGTGCTTGCAGCGACAGTCGTTCCAGCAGCGGGCAGCGGGATCAGCTTGAGCTGGTCGGCATGCAATTGCTGATTCAGACGCGACGGTTCGCGGCCGGATGGCGACCACGCGTCCAGATAGCCATGCTGGAATGCATACAGGCCGCCATTGATCACCAACAATAAGCCGAACAGGATTTTTAACATGGGGGTAAAGGTTGGGTAGCCACCGTTTGCAAACCGATCAACACCAGATTGTCGATGCGCTTGCACGCGATAGACAAATGCGGCGCGATCAAATCTGCCGCACCGCCCGCCAGAATACAGCAAACCCCGGCGTCCGGATGCGCGTTTGCATACGCAGCCAGCGCCCGCTCGATTGCTCCCGCTTGCGCAGCCAGACAACCGCTGACTATGGCGGCATCCGTATGATTTGCAAACGGCTGCGTCAAATTGAGATGCAGCGCAACTTGCGGCAGTTGCGCGGTATTTTTTGCCAGCGAGGCAGCCATCAAACCCAGTCCGGGCAAAATCATGCCGCCGATGAAATCACCCGCGGCAGTCACTGCATCTATCGTGGTCGCGGTACCGCAAGTCGCCACCACCAGCGACTGCTGCGGGAACAGTGCATGCGCGCCTATCACGGCGGCAAAACGGTCGCAGCCCAGCTGTGCCGGCTGCAGATAATGATTCCGTACGCCGCCCAGCTCGGCTACCGATGAAAACCATTCCAGCGCGACCGGCTGGCCTGCCGTGGCGCGCAACACTGCCTGTTCCAGCGCATTGCGCATCTCTGCTCCAGCCACATTCGACAGCAAAGCGCGACTGATCTGGCAGCCACGCCATGCCTGCTCCAGTTGTGCGACATCGGCACGCGCCACGCTTCCAGCCGCATGCCATGCGCCCAGCGCCGGTCTGGCCGAGCTATCGAGCAGCGCCCATTTGATACGCGTATTTCCTGCATCGACCAGTAACAGCATCGGCTTAACCCTCCGTGATCCGCAACGATACATCGCCGGCGACGACCGCCATGCGACCTTGCGCCGTAGCCAGCAGCAGGCAGCCGGACTGATCCACACCCGCCGCCTTGCCATGCTCCAGTATTTTTCCCTGCTCCAGTATATTCACCTGCTGTCCTGCGTACGCATCCAGCGCATTCCACGCTGCCGCAAACGCCGGGAATCCCTTTTGCTCGAACAGCGGCAAGGCCAGGCTGAAACGATCGAGCAAGGCCGCCATGAAGCGTGCGCGCTGGTCCGCCAGTTCGGGCGCGTCGGCCACCGCCCGGCCGATTTGTTCGCTCAAATCCGGCGCATGCGCAACATTGATGCCTATACCTATGATCGCCCATATCGACTGTCTATCTGTCTTGTCGAGCGCGGTTTCAATCAGGATGCCGGCCAGCTTGTCGCCATTTCTTAAAATATCGTTAGGCCATTTCAGTCGCGCATCGACGCCGAACGAGGCCAGCGTTTCCGCCACGATCACGCCGACCGCCAGGGACAAACCTGCCAGCGCCTGCGCCCGCAAGGCGAATTTCCATGCCAGCGAAAAGGTCAGCGTCGCACCGGCGGCGGCATGCCAGGTGCGCCCGGCCCGCCCCTTGCCCGCAGTTTGCATCCCGGCCCACAGCAGCGTGGGGCGATGCAAATGCGGCACGCTGGCCAGCAGATCGGCATTGGTCGAACCCGTCTCGGCGACGAGCCGGATATCAATATCCTGTGCGTCAGGGCTGCACAAGGCAGCCAGGCTTTGCGCGGTAGGGAGTAAATTTATTTGCGCATGCGTTTGCTCATTCATCTGCGCATTGTAGCGGGATGACTGCGCCGGCGAAACCGGAGCAGCGGCTAGCGTGCGGCAACGCACGTGACGCTGGCCCGTTTCTCCCTTACACTTCCTGCATGCTCAACCCTGCATCGCCTACCCTCAGCTATACGCCGAACGACCATGCTACCGCCACGGCAGCCGGATCGTGGCAGGTGCGTGCGCTGGCAAATCCGGGCGCGATGGCCACCATCAGCACTGCGCTGCAAACGGCAGGCAAAGCAGAAGCGGTGCATTGGGATCTGTCACAAATAGCCGCACTGGATTACATAGGCGCGCAATTGCTGTGGAATGCCTGGGGCAAACAGCGCCCGGCGCAACTGACGCTGGCGCCGCAACATGAGGATTTTTTCCGGCGACTGGAAGAAGTCGGCCCGCTGACATTGAAAAGTCCGCCGAAACAGCACTGGTATGCGCTGGCATCCTTGCTGCAAATCAAGCGCAACCTGCTGGATCATCTGATCGGCTTCATCAGCCTGATCGGCCAGCTGGTGATGGACCTGGGCCGCTTCACCAAGGAAGCGCAACGCGGGCCGTGGAAGGAAATCTCCGCCAATATTTTCCACACCGGTTATCAGGCGCTGGGGATTACCGCACTGGTCGGCTTCCTGATCGGCGTGGTCTTGTCTTATCTGTCGGCACAACAATTGCATCAGTTTGGCGGCGACATCTTCCTCGTCAACATACTCGGCATGAGCGTGATCCGGGAACTGGGGCCCTTGCTGGCGGCGATACTGGTGGCCGGACGTTCCGGCTCATCGATCACCGCGCAACTCGGCGTCATGCGCGTGACGGAAGAACTCGATGCAATGCTGGTCATGGGCTTACCGCACGGTTACCGGCTGATCATGCCGAAAGTCATCGCGCTGGCGATTTCTATGCCCTTGCTGGTGATATGGACCGATGCGATGGCATTGATAGGAGGCATGGTGGCGGCGAATATCGAATTGGGATTGTCTTACAAATACTTTATCCGCGAACTGCCGGATGCGGTGTCGCTGGCCAATTACTGGATAGGCCTGGGCAAGGGCGTGGTATTCGGCGGCCTGATTGCATTGGTCGCCTGCCACTTCGGTTTGCGCATCAAGCCGAATACCGAAAGCCTGGGCGCCGGCACCACGATTTCGGTCGTCAGCGCGATCACGATCGTGATCCTGGCCGATGCCGTCTTTGCGATTGTATTCAGCGATGTGGGATTCTGATGAACAGTGCGATGGAACCGGTCATCGACGCTGACGCGAGCGCAGCAGAAGCGCCTGTCATCCAGATAGAGGACTTGCGTACGCAGTTCGGCGACGTCATCGTGCATGAAAACCTGAACCTGACGATACAGCAGGGCGAAATCGTCTCGCTGGTCGGCGGCTCGGGCTCCGGCAAAACCGTGCTGTTGCGGCAGATGCTGGGCTTGACGCACCCGGCACACGGCACGGTGCACGTATTCGGCGAAGACATCAATCGCATCGAGGCACTCAAGCTGCAGCAGTTGCGCAATCGCTGGGGCATGCTGTTCCAGCACGGCGCACTCTTTTCGGCCCTGACGGTGTTCGACAATGTGGCGCAACCGATGCGCGAATTGCGCGTGCTGCCGAAGGAATTGATACGCGATGCTGCGCTGTTGAAATTGCAGATGGCTGGCATCGGCCCGGAACATGCGCTGAAGATGCCGGCGGATCTGTCGGGCGGCATGATCAAGCGCGTGGGACTGGCGCGCGCGCTGGCGCTGGAGCCGGAACTGCTGTTCCTCGATGAGCCCACCGCCGGGCTGGACCCGAATGCATCGGAAAGCTTCGTCGACCTGATCCGCACGCTGCACGAAGAAATGCAGCTAACCGTCGTCATGGTCACGCACGATCTGGATACGCTATTTGCATTATCGACGCATGTGGCCGTATTGGCCGACAAGCACATCATCACGTATTGCGAACCGGGCAATGTGGTCGAATTCAAGCACCCGTTCATCGAAACATTTTTCCGCGGCGAACGCGGAAAACGCGCCATCGAGGCTCTGCCCGACCCGCAGGAAAACCAACAGGAAAGTGCGTCTTGAATACTTTGAAAATCAATTATGGAAAATAAATCACATGCATTGATGGCCGGCATATTCACGATCGTACTGTTGATCGCNNCACGACCTTATCGGTGCCCGGCCTCAATCCGCAAGCCGGCGTGCGCTATCGCGGGCTGGATGTGGGCCGCGTTGACGCCGTCCTGTTCGATCCGCAAAAACCCGGCCAGATCCTGATCCGTTTCAGCGTCAGCAAGGATACGCCGATCACGCATTCAACCTTTGCCACGCTCAGCTATCAGGGCGTGACCGGCCTGGCCTACGTGCAGCTCGACGACGATGGCCAGAATCCAACTCTCATGCCGTCATCCAAAAAGAAACCTGCCCGCATCGAGTTGCGGCCCGGCCTGCTCGATCTGCTGCAGCTGCGCGGCCTGGCGATACTCAAGCAAACGGAAGACGTGGCGGCACGAGTCAACACCATGCTGTCAGACAAAAATCAAGCATCCATACTGGCCGCCTTCACGGACGTCAGCAAGGCCGCCAACAAGGTTGGCAGAGCCTCGGATCAGCTGCAGCCGACGCTGGATAAACTGCCGGCGCTGGCACTGAAGACAGACCGGATGTTGACTTCGCTTAACAAGCTGTCGGATGATGCAGGCGTGTTGGCACGCAAGCTGAATGCGCCTGACGGTCCGCTGAACAGCTTCAACGACGCCGCCAGCAACATAGGATCGGCGGCATCCATCGTCGAATATGAAGTCGTGCCGCTGATAGATGAAACACGCAGCTCGATGCGCGCACTCAACAGGACGATGGAAACATTCAACCAGCGTCCGCAAAGCATACTGTTTGGCGCCGGCGCAGCACAACCCGGCCCGGGCGAAGCGGGTTTCAGCACGCCTGCCGGCAAATAAGAATATCGTTCAAGGGTACCCATGAAAAAAATATCGCCACGATTTTTTGCCGCGCTCGCACTGGCTGGCAGTGCATTGCTAGGCGGCTGCGCGACAGATGCGCCATCGGCGGCGCTGCTTGATCTCGGCCCGCTGCATGCGCTGCCTGTCGAGCGTGCAGCACCGCCCTTGCCAGCCATCAGCATTGCCGACATCAAGGCGCCCGTCTGGCTCGACAGCCAGATGATGTTTTACCGTCTCAACTATGCCAACGACCAGCAACCGCGTCCGTATGCAAACAGCAAATGGACGATGCCGCCGGCGCAACTGTTTTTACTGCGCGTGAAATCGCGCCTGTCGCAGGCGGGCGGCGTGGTGGTGTCGGCCTCCGATGGCGCAGCCAATTTGCCGGTATTGCGCCTGGAAGCGGATGACTTTACGCAGACCTTCGAGAGCGCAGGCGCAAGCAGTGCGCACATTGCGATGCGTGCATCGCTGTTCGACGGGCGGATACTGCGGGCACAAAAAATGTTCATCAAACAAATCCCTGCCGCCAGTGCAGATGCGCAAGGCGGTGCAGCCGCGCTGGCCACCGCCAGCGACGCCATCATCAATGAAATGGCCGTATGGTTAGCGACGCTGCCGCCGAAAAAATGACGGCGACGCCGTCACCCACACCGGCGCTTGCGGCGTCGGCGTTTGCGCGCGGCGGCTTGCTGGCTTACCTGCTGCTGATCCTTTATGCCAGCCTGTATCCATTCAACGGCTGGCAAAGCATGGGCTTGCCGCTGGAAACTTATCTGCTGGCCGGCATGCCGCGCTACTGGACCGGCTTCGACCTTGCCATCAACATACTGGGCTACATCCCGCTCGGCATCCTGACCGTCTATGCACTGTATCCACGCATCCGTTGGATCACCGCGATCCTGCTGGCATTTTTTTTGGGCATATTCGTATCCGGTGCGATGGAAGCCACGCAGACGCTGTTGCCGAATCGCGTCGCGTCGAATCTGGATTTCCTGACCAACAGCCTGGGCGCCTTGATAGGCGCCGTGATCGGCAGCAAAACCAGCCATTTCATACTGGAACGCAGCCGCCTGCGCCATCTGCGGCAGCGCTGGTTCACCACACAGGCCAGTCGCGGCTTGATCATTTTTGCGCTGTGGCCGCTGGCGCAGATTTATCCGCAAAGCTATTTGTTCGGCAATGGGCAAATCCTGCCCATCCTTTCCGAATGGCTGTCGGCATGGCTGGCAAACCCGATCGACATAGGCGGATTTTTGCGCGATGGCGCACAACTGACCGTAGAACAATACTGGATTGCCGAAGCAATCATTACCGCCTGCAGCATGAGCGGCGCTTTGCTGGCGCTCTTGTGCGTGCTGCGCACCAAGGCGCCGCGCGTGACCTTGCTGCTGACCCTGCTGATCGCCGCACTTGCGATCAGGGCACTGGCTACCGCCCTGCTCTTTGCGCCCGAGAATGCATTTTCCTGGCTCACGCCCGGTGCGCAGGGCGGCTTGCTGCTGGGCCTGGGATTTTTGGCCGGCGCCATCTTCATGCCGCATCCCAGCCAAAGGCGCGCCGCCATATTGCTGCTGATTACCGCTTTCATCACCGTCAATCTGGTGCCAGCCAACCCCTACTTCATCGCCACGCTGGAAACCTGGGTGCAGGGGAAATTCCTGAATTTCAATGGCGCAGCGCAATTCCTGTCCCTGCTGTGGCCATTTTCTGCGTTATGGTTTTTATTGCATGCGACGCATCGCGTGAAACGAAAATGATGCGGGTGTATCATTTCGCTCTTTAACGCGAGCTCTTGATGACTGAAGATAAACTGCATTTTGGCCAGCATGTGTTCATTTGCATGAACCAGCGCGACGATGGCCGCGAATGCTGTGCAGAAAAGGGCGCACACGCCGCGCAACAACACATGAAAGCGCGCGTCAAGGAATTGGGGCTTAGCCGCAGCGGTGACGTGCGCGTCAATCAAGCCGGTTGCCTGGGCCGCTGCGAAGAAGGACCGGTCATCGTGATTTATCCGCAAGGTACCTGGTATACCTATGTCGACAATCACGACATCGATGAAATCATCGACGCGCATCTAGTCGGCGGAAAAGTCGTCGAGCGCCTGAAAATATGATCATCCCGCAGCGCTGGCAATTGCAGCACTGCCTTTCGCACTCAAAGACCTACGCATGAACGCCCAAACCCAGTATTTCTCCCTGCCAGGCGCCGCCGGCGCACTTGCCTGCGCGCTCGACCTGCCTGCACATCCACCGCGCGGCATTGCGCTGATTGCGCATCCGCACCCGCTCTTTGGCGGCACGATGGATAACAAGGTCGTGCATACACTGGCGCGCACCTTCGTCACCCTCGGTTACGCTGCAGTACGGATGAACTTCCGCGGCGTCGGCGAAACCGGCGGCACATACGATGAAGGCATTGGCGAAACCGACGACATGGCGCAACTGCTGGGGCACATGCAGCAGCAATATCCGGATCTGCCATTTGCGCTGGCAGGATTCTCCTTCGGCACTTTCGTGCAGACCCGGCTGCAACAACGCCTTGAAGCGCAAGGCACGCCAGCCGAGCGCCTGGTGCTGGTCGGTTCCGCACCCGGCAAATGGGCGCTGCCGAATGTGCCCGCCGATACCATCCTGATACACGGCGAACTCGATGAAACGATACCGTTGAGCTTTGTCTTCGACTGGGCGCGGCCGCAGGACCTGCCGGTACTGGTGATCCCTGGCGCCGATCATTTCTTCGGCCGCAAGCTGCATCACATCAAGAATTACGTGATCAAAATGTGGCACCGCTGATGGAACTGTTTGCATCTGCACTCATCCAAGTGCCGCAAGCCTATAATCAACCTTTCCCTAATCGGTGCACGCTTCGATCAAGCATGCGCCTACTACTAAGCCCCATGAAAAAATTATTTGCGGCCATCGCCGTTACCGTCTTCACGCTCTCTACCGCATACGCTCAATCCATTCCGGCCCCGACCATCGCCGCCAAATCATGGCTGCTGCTCGACGAGACCAGCAACCAGATCCTGGCGTCAAACGAGCCTGACATGCGCATCGAGCCGGCATCGCTGACCAAATTGATGACCGCCTACCTCGCCTTTTCCGCCATCCGTGACAAGCGTCTGGACATCAACCAGATGATCACGGTATCGACGAATGCATGGAAGGTCGACGCCGAGAGTTCGAAGATGTTCATCGAGCCGCGCGTACCGGTCAAGGTCAATGACTTGCTGTACGGCTTGATCGTCCAGTCCGGCAACGATGCCGCCGTGGCGCTGGCAGAAGCAGTGGCAGGCACTGAAGATGCATTCGCCGCGCTGATGAACCGTGAAGCAGTGCGCATGGGCATGAAGTCCACGCGCTTTTCCAATTCACATGGCTTGCCTAGCCCGAACAACTATTCAACCGCGCGCGACCTGGCCGTGCTGGCCGCCCATCTGGTAGAAGATCATCCAGAGTTTTACAAAATCTACGCGACCAAGGAATTCACCTACAACAAGATCAAGCAGTCCAACCGCAATCGCCTGCTATGGCTGGACCCGAGCGTGGACGGGATGAAGACCGGCCATACACAGGAAGCGGGATACTGCCTGATTTCGACTGCCAAACGCCCGAGCGGCACGCATCAGCGCCGCCTGATTTCAGTCGTGATCGGCACTGTTTCCGACCAGGCCCGCGCGCAGGAAAGCCAGAAGCTGCTGAACTGGGGTTTCCAGAATTTCGATACCGTCAAACTGTATGCAAAAAATGAAGCCATCGCCACGCCTAACGTCTGGAAAGGCTCGCAAAACACTATCAAGATCGGTTTCACGCATGATGTCTATGTGACGCTACCCAAGGGCGCAGCCGGCAAGATCAAGCCGATACTGGCACGCAAGGATCCGCTGGTGGCGCCTATAGACCAAAATCGTCAGGTCGGCACCATCAAATTGATGTCTGCCGAAGATAAAGTCATCGCCGAATTGCCGGTGCTGGCACTGGAACAAGTCGGCCAGGCCGGCCTGTTCGGGCGCGCGCTGGATTCGATACGCTTGTGGATACATTGAACTAGAGCAGCGATACCGCTCAATCAGACGGCAAGTTCAACTGGAAATTGAACTTGCCGTTTTTTCTGGGCGCAGCCGTTTGCCGTACTTACTTGCACGCCATGTTGCAAGGATTTCAACACCCTCTCACCACGTTTGTGCCAGAATTGGCACTTCAATCTTGCTGCAAAAACGGCCATGGACGACCCCTACGTATACCTGAATGGCACGCTGACACCGCTGTCCGAGGCAAAAATCCCAGTGCTGGATCGCGGTTTCATTTTCGGCGACGGCATCTACGAAGTCATCCCGGTCTATGGCCACACATTATTTCGTCCCGCCCAGCATCTGGCGCGCCTGTTCCGCGGCCTGGCTGCAGTTGGCATCGCCAACCCATACGATGAGCGGCAATGGCTGAACTTGATAGAAGAAGTCGTGCGCCTGCAGCAGGCCAAAGACCAGCTGGCCTATATACAAGTCACGCGCGGCGTCGCCAGACGCACCCATGCCTTCCCGGATACCGAGCCGGCGCCGACTGTATTCATCATGAGCAATCCGCTCACGCCGCTCCCGGAAGAAGCGCGCACCAAGGGCGTCGCCTGCGTGACGATGGAAGACAAGCGCTGGCTGCGCTGCGAAATCAAATCCAT
>CXWL01007060.1_pt1 | contig 13013 bp, 17 predicted proteins | sample 590931 | NCBI WGS metagenome assembly CXWL01 (sample SAMEA3498368, study PRJEB10139) | groundwater metagenome | biome: water well; material: biofilm material | place: Germany | collected 2015-04-27
CAGGCTCAGGATGTCACCGACTGGCTTGCGCTCGAGCAACGAGTCCGCGTCGCGGATAAGCTGGCCGCATTACATACGTTGTCGGCAGGAGTGGCCCATGAGTTGCGGAATCCCCTGAGTGCCATGGACTTAAATCTCCACCTCTTGGAAGAGGAACTCAGGGATGGCGCATCCCTGCCGGAGCAGGCAACGCGGTATCTCCATGTTTTGAATGCGGAATGCCACCGCCTCTCAGTCATTCTCGACAATTTCATGAAGTTCGCCCGTCCTGGCTCGGTCGGCCTCCACGAGGTGAACGTCTCCGCCCTGATCGAGCACATTATGGCGCTGATGCAATTCGAGGCGGAGGAGCGGAAGATCCGCCTTGAACAGTCGGTGGAGGAATCGTTGCCGTCCGTTCTGGGCGACGAGACGGCCATCAGTCAGGTCCTGGTGAACATTGTCGTCAATGCGTTTCATGCCATGCCAAACGGCGGCCTCTGCCGCGTCGCGGCCGAGGCCCGGCAGGCCGACGACACGCGCTGGCTCGTTGTGTCGGTGAAAGACACGGGAATCGGCATCAAGAAAGAAGAGCTCGCGCGGGTATTTGAACCGTTCTATACGACAAAGTCCAGCGGAACCGGTCTGGGTCTCGCTATCGCCTATCGCATCATGGAAGATCATGGTGGCACCATCCAGGTATCCAGCACGCCCGGGATCGGCACCACCACGGTGCTGACGTTTCCTGTTGCAGCCGAGAAGGCGCAGTCNNCTCAAAGGCACATGGCCAGATACGGAAGTCGTGGTGATGACCGCCTACGGGTCCATTGATACGGCAGTTGAGGCGATGCGCTGTGGAGCCTACGACTATCTCACGAAACCCATCGATCGCGAGCGGTTTCCCATCGTGGTCGCCAAGGCGCTGGAGCGGCACGCGTTAACGACCGAGAACAAGCAACTCCGAGATCGCCTCGAAACCAAGACGCGCTTCGATCACATGGTTGGCGAGAGCGAGCCGATGCAGCGGGTCTACAGCCTGGTGGAGATGGTGGCGGACAGCGATGTCACGGTGTTGCTCACGGGAGAAAGCGGGACCGGCAAGGAACTCATCTCCCGGGCGATCCACCATAAGAGCCCCAGAGCCGACGGCCCGTTCATTACGTTGAATTGCGGAGCCCTGCCGGACAATCTCTTCGAAAGCGAGTTGTTCGGCTACGAAAAAGGCGCGTTTACCGGTGCCATGGCAACCAAGATGGGGCGGTTCGAACTCGCCGACGGCGGCACGCTGCTGCTGGATGAGGTGGGCGAGCTGTCCCTCAAGTCGCAAGTCGATTTTCTGCGCGTGTTGGAGACGAAGGAATTCAGGCGCCTGGGCGGAACGAAGCTGCTCAAAGTCGATACCAGGATTATCGCCGCCACCAATCGTAACCTTGAAGAAGCAGTCAAACAAGGAGACTTTCGAGAAGACCTCTACTACCGGCTCAATGTCGTGCCCATTCGCCTCCCGCCGCTCCGTGATCGGGCGGACGATATCCCCTTGCTGGTAGACCGGTTTCTCACGGAGTGCGCTACTCAGCATCACCGCGAGCCGAAAGAGGTATCACAAGAAGCGATGCGGCTCTTGCGGTTGTATGGGTGGCCCGGAAACATTCGCCAACTCAGGAATCTGATGGAGCGGTTGGTGGTCACGGTGAAAGATACGATGATTCAGCCTGAACATTTGCCGGAGGAAATTCAAGCTAGTAAAGAAGATGCTCGTACGATGGTGGTGACTCTGGGGACATCGCTGGATCAACTTGAGCGAGAGGTGATTCAGCGGACATTAACAGAAATCACGAATCATCGAGAGAAAGCTGCCAAGCTGCTGGGCATCAGTCTCCGGGCCCTCCAATATAAGATCAAAGAGTACGGTATCCGCGACTAAACACGCGCTCTGTCGGGAACGTCATGGGTTGAATGGGTGACCCTGATATAGACGCGGTTGATGAACTGTTCTACGGATATCCTGACACGATGTGCGCTCGCCGCGCTGCTGGAAGCAATGGGGCTACCGGAAGAAGCCTTGTGTCAGTGGAACGCAGCTCTGCTCTACGATCCCGACAATCTGAAGCGCGAGAGGGGATGGTTCAGCTCCGAGTCATAGGTATTGCCGTAGATCAGGTGGCGCCAATCGTGAATCAGTCTGAGGCTCCGCGCAGAGTCGGACGCATACACCCGCCCCACACCTTCTTCTCTCACCATGAGCCCCCCGCATTGTTGGCACGGCATGACGCGTTCGCTATAGGCTTGCCCCCCTATGCGTAGCTGAACTGCCTTCCGTCGACGGGACCGGAGGACTTGACGTCATGTCACGGGGAGATGGAGTTGCTTGAGGAAAGAGCAACGATCCTTGTTTACATAGAGCGCGCTGACCCACTCCCCAACCTCGTCAACGAGATCGGCAAGAGTCTTGCGTTCAGTACCAGTGATGATCTTGCTGTCCAATCTGATGATCAAGCGGCGAACGCGCGTTCCGTCATGCTTTGACGGTTGGATCATGATGCTGTGATGAAGGACGTCGACACCGACCAATGTGCCATGCAGCTTGTACGTCCTCTGGTTCGAACGCGTAGGACTTAGAGTAGGTTCCATGGCAAACCTCTAGTGGTGAAGATGTGAGGGTCGGAACTATCTCATGCTGCTGACCCAGCATAAGCCGTGCCTGCGTGGAGAAGGAGAGTGAGACGGGGTTGCCTACTGTCTGGGTCTCTTTGCGAAAAGGACGGCGAAAAGAAGCGGGCTGCAGCANNTGCAACTTTTGCAGGAAGAACCTCCGTTTATTCTGTTTTCTGCCAGTAGGCCAGCCCTTTCGTACTGATCTGTCTGGTTGAACGCCGAGTTAGGGAGGTACAGGAGGCCACCGTGGGATGAATGACGTAGGGTATGAGAGTTGCTCATCCACAATTAGAGGTTAAGGAATACAAGTTAAGGAAGTCACACCATGATCGCACAGATTCAAGTAAGGTAGGGAAGGGCCAACATGATAACGAACCGGCTGCTCATCATCGGTGACGAAGCAGACACCTGCGAATTGGCGGCTAGGTTCTTGGCAACTATAAACCTATGCTAGTCATTTTCCCCTTGTTCCTCGTGGTGGGCTTTGGGCTCCTAGCGTTTGGGGTGATGGTGTGGTTCGTGTTGCTGGGAGTGGAGGAGGGATGGGGTAAGCCAACTGTGTTTAACCTCTGGTCTTGGCCAAAAGGCTTAAATCAGTCACGAACTAGCAGCTCGTACGAAGAGACGGTCTATGCTCAACTTACAGGGAAACTTAAGCATTAGCGCTGCGAGTGGGTGCATGGCTATAGATGAAACGCGTCCGGAACTTGAGGCGTTCCAATGTTTCACAAGGTAGAGAAGGAGGACGATTATATCGGCCGCCATTCGAATTCTTTTGGCTGTCGACGAGTCCGAAAACTCCCATCGCGTTGTCCAGTATGTTGGATCTCTCCTGGGCCGAATACCCGATGTCGTCGTCACCATTTTTCATGTGCTCAAGCCTATGCCGTGGGGGTTGCTGGAGCATGGTGGATCGGGGAATCCTGTCGCTGAGGCGCAATTGAGCGTGCAGTTGCGCGATGAGTAGGAAGCCTGGATTCGGAAGGAACAGGAGTCCGAGCGCCATGTCCTGAACCAGGCGTGCGAGACACTGCGGCAAGTTTGCCCTCTTCACCCCGATGTTCCACGAAGTCGCGGCAAGCGATCGCGATATCACCAATATCGTCAGCCCGATCCGCAAGCTGTTGCGTCTTGTGACGTTCTTTCATGGAGACATCGAATGCATCGTGCTCGTGCATAAACGAGCCGGCTGGTCGCATAGGTAGGAGGAACATTGCCATTCGCTGCCGTACGACCACCTGATGCTCGCCCTCGGTTCGACCCCGAACTTCTTCAATCTCCTCGGCTCGGCAGACCGCGCGCTCACGATGAAATCGTTGGATGACCAGATTTTTCTGCGCAACCGCCTGATCGCTGGTCAGGCGCTCGACCACACTTCGTTTTTGCAAGCACTGCAGAGGCCACACGCTTGCGAAGAGCCTCGATCTGCAAATAATGCAGAGGGATCTTCAGCCGCAGCCATACCATCTGCCTTGCTCCGCACGCCTATGTCCTAAGTCTTTGAATTCCATCACTGCAAGCCCGTCGAGACGCTCATTCGTTGTGAGGCACTGTCCATGCATTACTCCTAAAGTGTGTCACGACCAATTGATCGGAGATGGAGAGGCGTATGTCCAAAAGGAACGCAGAAAAACTTCCCCGTATTGAGAAAGTTCTTGCGGGTAGTTGTTTGGTCACCGTCGGTGTCTATGCGCTGTATGAGTCGGCGTTTACCCTGAGCATCCTCTCGGTCACACTGTTGGCACTCGTGGCGCTCTTCAAGGAAATCTGGTCGTGAAGCTATGCGGTCCGGGTCGGCGGAGGTGAAGGGTGCTTTGGGAAGAGCAACGAATCGCAGAGGTGAAATGAGTTTGAGGAGAAACGAGAAGCAGACGAGAGCCCAGGAAGTTGTCGGGTATCTCGGCTGCTCTTGTCCTGATCATCGGCAACGTGCCGGAAGGATGGAATTTCAACCTGCGTATTGCGCTGATTATCGTGATCGCCTTGCATGCAATATTTCGTGATGTCAGGCCACTGAGCCGGTTGGCGGCTCGAAATGAACAGACGGTTACAGCGCACAATGCAGAAAGGAACAACTCATGGTCCCATTGAGTAGCACAAAACGGGAACGGCTGATCGATGTAGGTCCGGCAGGATTTCATCCGCCCTGTGCGATGCAGCTTGGTGTCACGCATCCCGATTCCGGATTCGGGTTGTCGTATGGTGACCATGCTCCGGAGGATGAGGTCATTGCTGAGTCCGCACGGCAACTGTTCACCCGAAAGAATCCGACGATTTTCCCTGGGCCCTTGTATTTATGGGCCTGGCATGCGGAATGGATGGCGAAAGGGCAAGCGTTGTTAAAACTTGCGGCGGAGATCCCGGGCGTCATGATCATTCCGATGCCGGACTATCGGCCCAAGTACCCCAAGATCGATCCGGAAGAGGTCCTTAACCCGAATCATCCGAACCTGACGATCTGGGGGAACAAAATCGAAGTGGCCCTGTTCATCGGCATTCACTGCCATTACGCCAACCTGGCGTTGCGGATGGTGCGGGCCGGAACGAACTGCCTTACCATCGCCTACTGCCATGACATTCATGAAGACGCGATGCTCAGCGTACAGGAGGTTGATCCGAAGAAGATGGACCATGTCATCGACATATTTCGAACCGTTCGGAAGGAATTGGGCATCGAGATGCCGAAAGACGGGAAAAATGTCCGGCTGACTGGGACACAGGTCCGCGCAAACCATGGGGTTGAGCGAGTGAATCCACAGCCGGCGTAAAGGGTGGAGTCCGGCGTGGGAAAGAAGGCTAAACAAAAAAAGCGCGCGAGCATGGCAGTGAACGCTGAACGCTCAGTGGAACCACCAGCAATCTTGCCCTATGCGTTGAGCGAGGAATGGATCGCACGAATCGGTCGACTTCAGGATGCGCTGGCGGTTTGTCCAGCGGATATCTTGGCACGATGCGAACTGGCAACGTTGTTGGAGAGGCTGGAACAACCGGAAAAGGCCTTGTTCAACTGGAACACGGTCCTGACCTGCGATCCCAACAGTCTGAAGGCTCGGGAGGGAGTGGCTCGATGCCGGCAACGAACCGGGCGGCCGCTGCAATCCGCTTTCTGAGAAGGGGAATTATGCCCACGATCTGGGGCCAGCTTGAGGGCACAGACGAACTGTCGGTGCGCACTCCGCATATCCAGGTGAGGACATGCTTACCTGGCGGAATCGTCATACGGGTTCGCGCCAACATTGGGGCACAGACTCTCATCGCTAGGGGAACCGAGTCGGTTGGTGTATCGGGTCTACGGGAAGGCGAATTCGTGGAAGTGTCCTATCGGCATGGTAGGGATGGAAAGTTGGATGCTGACACGATCTACGTTCGACCGGAGGAGACCGTCGTCGTCTAGCGCAATCACAGGCGATTCGGTCTTACCATTCATCATGATCGGGTAAAGAGGGGTCATCATGCCGACAATCTGGGGCCATGTCGAATCGGTCGTGAACCAACCGGAATCTCCTCCGAGCCTGGTGCTGAGCAAGAGGACAACATTTGGGTCTCGCCGCACCGAGTGTATTGTGGGAGTAGGTGTCAGCATTTTGAAAGGCTATGAGCGGCTGAGCTTCGACGAAATTCGCTCAGGTGATTTCGTGATAGCGAACATTATGGAGCATGCCGGTTGGCTGGAAGCCGAACGGATCGAGGTTATCGAGTTTCGACACGATTCGGTGATGGGAGTTGGTGAAGGGTGATGCCGACCAACTCAACCAATTGCTGCACAGTACCAGGGTGGAGGGCAACGTAGTCAGGCTTCGCGAGCAGGCGGGGTAATCATCATCAACACAGGAGGAACTCATGGCAGCCAAGCGTAAGACAGCGGCGAAGACATCTAAGAAGACCTCTGCGGCGCGGGAAAAGAAGAAGAAGTAACCCCGGAACTACTGTCATGATCATGAAAAGAAACACCGACGCTCTCATCGTGCGGTACCCGAGAGGTTGTACGGCGACCGTCTGGTTCGACTCGGTTGCAGGGACGATCATGACAAGTCATGCCGGTCTGCGCGCCACGCTTCGACGAGGAGTTCGGACCTGGGAAGGGTGTCTGGTGTGGCCTTACGATGGGCACGCCTTCTTGGTTGCGGCGTATGACTACCTGTTCCTCAACGGGTATGCCGTTCAGTGGATGAAGGTGGAGGCGGTCCTAGAGGGGGACAATAGTTATCGTGTCTAGTACGGAACAGATCGACATGGCCCCATTTTCAGCATGGCTTCCCGCCCGTCCCAATCTGGACTTTGATCTGACGGTAAAGATCGTCGGGAGCAGCGCCTCGGGTCTCATCGATGAACTGGCGTCCATTACCCAAGCCGTAAGCCTTCACGGTTGCCAGGTCATGGCTCAGACCGACAGGTTGAATGGCGGCTCAGGGCACTCGGTGCTGAGTCTCAGGATCGCCTCACGCCCGTTCTATTCGATGGGGGATGGATGCGACGTGATCGTGTATCTGAATCGGGGTCCTCTGGAATTCCGGCAATTCGGTCTGCAACCGGGCAGCGTGCTGGTATGGGAACCACCTGAACAGTCACGTCTTCACCCTCTTCTACCTGACGGGATCATTGCCTACCCGGTTCCTCTCCGGGAGCTGAACGCGCAGTACAGCCAGGACACAGGGGGGAAAGGGTTTGTGGCGATGGGAGTACTGGCCTATCTGCTTGGCTTCTCCGAGGAGGCTCGGCGGGTCTGTCTAAAATCCCTCTCGTCATCCTGCTTGTTCGACAGCGGGTATCAGTTTGCGTCCCGCTCGCTCATCAAACACGACATCTATTCTCTTCCACTCGCCGCCCACGGTGATGCGCGCCTCGTACTGAGTCCTGAGCATGCCGTGAAACTCGGGTTTGCCGCAAGTCATTGCCAATCTGGAACGAACTGCATCGGCGAGCTGGAACGATCACCGACACAGTGGGTGGCCAGACATCTCGCAATGGCCGACAAGATAGTCTCGGTGCTGCACAGCGAGCATTTTCCAGACGTCCAGGCCTATCGAGGCCCGCAGGGGAACGTCTTCGCGCTGTTTCGTGGAAACAACGCCTCGATCTTGTCCTCGCTGAATGGCTGTTCCGATCCGAGAGTCCTTGTCGCGGCTGATGCAGCCGACGCATTGCGACTGTTGGTCATCGGGCAACGACTAATCGAGACGAACCGGGCTGATGTGGTGGGAGTCGTGGTCGAAGAGGTCCTCACAGCACGTCTCGAAAGTGTCAGGGTGGGAGCCTTGGCGGCGGCCATAAGCGGGAAACCATCGGATGCCGTGGACGGATTCGAGGGAGCTGAAGAAGACGTGACTGTGACCATGCGAGCCGAGCGTGAGGGGGAGGACGACGCGGAGGTAGGATTTGTCGCCTGGGGGGCGACCCAGGGTGTGGTTCGTGACGCACTGATGCTGTGCCGGAATGTTGGCATGAGCGTCGCTGCCTTGTATCCCAAGCAGATTGTGCCGTTGCCGGTGGCGCAGTTGGAGTCGTTCGCAAGTACGGTAAAACGCGTGGTGGTGGTAGAGTCTGGTCAGATGAGGCCGCACGCGGATCGCATTGAGGGAGCCTGCGTATTTCGACCCTCTGTGGTGATGCCACATAAGGGAACGGCCCTGACGCCGATGGACTTGTTTATGAGGGAAGACGTTGGAGCCACACACGACAACCGATCGAAAGGAGTCCAGGATGAGTCAGCATGAAATGACCGTTGATCCGGAAGGTTATTTAGCCACCCCCGTATCGTCACGGGGGGTTGTGCTGCCGTCGAAGGGAGAAGGCCTTGTCTTGGGTAAGATCGTCCCCGAGCAACAGGCCATTGACGAGGCCGCGCGTCGGCTGCTCAGTGCCAAGAATCCCACCATTTTCCCTGGACCGTTGGTGCTATGGGGTTGGAATGAACAAGCCACACGAGAGGCGAAGGTCGTCAAGGCATTGTCCACGGCGATCCCGGCCAAGCTCATTCCGATGCCCGACTACCGCCCGAAGTACCCGAAGATTTTTCCGGAGAAGGAGATCAACCCGAACCATCCGAATCTGACCATCTGGCAGAACAAGATCGATGTTTGTCTCTTCGTCGGCGTCCATTGCCACCAGTCCAATATCGCGTTGAAAATCATCCGTGGCGGGACCAACTGTTTCACCATCGCGCTCTGTACGTTCAATGGCGATGATGAAGCACACATTACGATCCGTGACCTGACAGCCGCGACGATTCAGCGTATAGTGGATGCCGTTGAACGGTTGAAGCGGGCGAAGTCTTCCTAGAGTGAGAATCAGTCTGCCATTCATCAGGAACTATTCAGGAACCAGAGAAGAAGTCTATGAGATCTTTATGTGTCGCGCTGATCGCCGCGCTTGCTGGAGTTGGGGAAGTGGCCTGGGCGTATGAAGAAACAATCGTGTCGGAAGGCGGAACTCTCGTCGGCACCGTGACGCTGGACGGTAAGGTGCCACGCCCGAAGGGCTACAACCTGATCACGCTTCCTGATCAAGTCTACTGCGGGCGGATTTCCGACGGTCAGGGGTGGCGACTGCTCCAGCCCTTCAACGTGGGTCAAGCCGGACAGTTCCGCGACGTGGTGCTGGACGCAGCGGATTGATATCGTCATTTTCCCCTAACGATTATGACAATCAGGCAAGGGTGATGCCGACGAGCCCCTTTCAGATGGCTAGCTATCGGCTGAAGTAACTAAAAATCATCAGGGAATGGGGATCAAGCCGAACCTCATGATTGGGAAGGACTAGATCGACCTGTACCTGTGCATCGGTATCCATTGCCACCAGTCCTTTATTGGGCTGAAGCTCATGGGCAGCGGAATCGATCGTTCACTATCATGCGGCGCAAACGGAAAGGCATCGCTGTGCGCCAACAATTTAAAGAGTGGTCAGGTCTATTTTCCATGAGAGACGGATGAACACCCCGTCACATCGTTAGGCATGGTCATCCTGCAGCGCCTGATGAAGAAATCTTCATGATTTCTTCATGGCCCGATCATGCGACGGGGGTAGGGTGCTCACAGGCTAGTGATGACTGCTACGGTTTAGTGTATAAAGGCGCAGCCCTATGCCCGTTCGCATCACAGATGATGTGCAGAGCTGCATCGTGCCGACACTGATTCTTTGTCACCAGTAACCCAGGCGTAGACAGCATGCTCCTACTCTTACTGTTCCTCCTCGCGAGCTATGCCGTCGGCATCGTCCTTCCACTGTGCTTCCCGCGAATACGGCAAATCGAAGGGATTGGTTGGTAGTGTCTGCGCTTGTGTCGCAAGTAGGTATTGTCAACTTAAGTCGAATAGGGCTGATTTTCTACTTCTCAGGTAGGCGCTGATCCCCTCCCGATAGGTCAGGGGCTCACCGACCAATTTCGACTCATGCAGAAGCTTCCAAGAGCGATTCGAGTGCCCGGCAAAATGGTGGCCAGTCTGTGCCGAACGGAGGCTAGGATTAATGCCGACAAATAGCATGAGCACGCCTGGCTGGATGCAATCTCGAAGGTACCGGTGCCACTGGCTTGAATCGCCCATAATTTTCTGTGGCAGTTTGGTAAAGACTCAACTATTCTGCCACATAAAGGAGAAGGCCAAGCTCTCTATAAACAGATTGGAGAACAAACATATCACATTGATAAGTTGGAATTGTCATAGATTTGAATAGCCAGGCACCAAGTTTGCCTTGTATCTCTCTCCACGTCCGAGGTCCGAGAGTAGTTCTGGGGCGACCTCGCCCGGCACACCCGGCAGAGTTGGCAAGACTGGTTAGGCCGACTCTCCATTGAGGCCCGGGATCGCTATCTCGGTGTGCGGGAGTATGATTGAGCGATGCTTCGTCGAAGTCCGCCGTCGTACCCGCCCGATGGTGTGCTTTGTGAATGTGCAGAGCGTGGAGTGGATTATCTTCTCCATCTTTAACCGATTTAACCTGGAGTGGCGCCCGCGCACCCTTCACCAATTTACACAAGTCGCGTGACATCACTCCGTTTGAGAGTCAGGAGCAGCCAGTGAGTACGAGTGGGTACTGAGCATTCTTCCGAACAACAGGGCGTAGGCACCCACTTGGAAGACGCCTCCCAGCATGCACTGAACGAGACAGAGTGCGAGGAGCTTCGAGCCCTGGTGTCACAGGCGGTCGAGGTCATTCCTCCGAACTGGCCGCTTCGGACGTTCGCCTATCGCAATCCCTTGATCGGGTTCGAACATTTGCCCTTTCATGAAGCTATCTCGCAAGCGAAGCAAGTGCTTGGAGGAGAAGGCTATCTCTCCACGGCGGAGTACCGGGCCTGCTATGCCGAGGGACGGATTTCCGAGAAGGAGCTGTTGAGCGCTCTACGATTGCGGGTGCCGGAGCTCGCCTCGCAGGACAGGGTCCGTGCCGGTGAGCGGAGTCTCCATCCTGAAGAGATCCTCCTCGTCCACTTTGTGTACGGCATCGATCCACTCGACCCGAAATTATGGCCATGGCAACTCACGGAGGAAGACGCCACCCACCGCATCCGTCCTGATGTTCCCAAGCCCATCAAAGATCGGCTGAGATCGCACGGGGCGGGGCGCGATCCTGAAGCAGTCTACATCCGTGCGCTGTGGTCCTGGTCCTTGAAGGCGCTCGATCTCTCTGAAGATGGCTCGACCGGCAACCACGGGCATTCCCCCGCAACGGCCAAGGCCGGAGAGTCTGCGCACGCCGGGCATGGATCGACGCAGCAGCGCATCCGCACCGCAGCCGAGATCATCGACGACCTCACCGGCTCTGATCTGACACGAGAGATCAACGAACACATGATCAAGTGGTGCGCCGCCTTCGTGGATGAAGGCATGGCGGATTGGTCGATGCCCTCACGCGCGCGCGGATTTTATCGGGCCTGGCGGGATCTCGCGTCGCGCGAGGCTGCCGTATGGACCCTCGGGATCTCCGACTGGGCTCGAAGGGTGGAGGCGCTCCCTGACCGCCCTGAAGACGCCCTCGCGTCGAGCCTCCACCGCTTGCTGGTCTCCGACAAGCAACGGGAAGAGTACCTGCGTCGGCACCTCGCTCAGTTGCCCGGCTGGGCCGGCTATATCCGCTGGCGAGACAAGAACCCGGATTATCCTGAACAGGGCCGTCACCCGATCAATCCGCTGGAATACCTGGCCGTGCGCGTGTTGTACGAGGCTGAGCTGGCCGAGAAAGTCTGTCGAAGCGAGTTGCGCATCAACCCGGCGCTTCCCGATCTTCTTGAACGCGCCAGATCCCATGATCTGGAGGCAGTCGACTCCCATGCCCACGCGCACGACGCGTACACGGAAACCGTCTGCCGGGACGTCTGGCGCCTCTTCCACGTGGCTCAATTCCTCGAACTTCGACCGGAGGATCTTCAACACCTATCATCTGCGGATGCCAGGTCGTTGCTGTCCTGGCTCGATCGGTTCCCGCCTGACGCGCTCCGTCCTGTGTGGCACGAGGCCTATGAGAAAGAGTATCGAAACGCGTTGATGACCAAGCTGATCAGCGAGAGGCAGCGATCCGCAGCCGAGACACGTCACGAGCGGCCGAGACCCCGAGCGCAAGCCGTGTTCTGTATCGATGCCCGCTCCAAGCCGTTCCGCCGTCATCTGGAAGCCCAGGGCGAGTACGATACGATCGGGTTCGCCGGATTCTTCGGCACGCCGATCGACTACCGAAAACTCAATCGTGAGGAAGATCTCCTCCTCTGTCCCGTACTGATCAAGCCAAAATATGTGGTGAAGGAGGAGCCTCGATGGGGTCAGGATCCCGAGGTCCAACGCTACCTGCTTGGGGACCGCTGGAGCCAATTCGTCCGGCACCTGTTTCACCAGGCCAAGGCGAACCCCGCCAGTTCCTATCTCACGTTCGACCTGTTCGGGTTGGTGTTCGGACTGGCGATGCTGGGAAAGACCCTGTTTGTAAAGCCCTATGGACTGGTGCGCGCGGCGTTGCGTCACTGGCTCACCCCACCGATCCCGACCAAAATCCCGATAGAGAAATTCCCTGAACAGGAGCGTGAGGCCTACATCGACGGCAGCGAACGGGCTTGCATCGCCGAGGTGCTCGAGCAGCGGATTGGCAGTCGAAACATCGTGGGCAGTCTCTCGCAGGAGGTCCTGGAAGAATTCCGGCTCGCCGCCCTTCGGGAGCCGGAGGACGGCAGCCACGCGACGCGACAGACCACAGCGTCCGAGCGGCTTGGTCTGTCCGTAGCGCAAGAGCATGCCCTGTTGGAGGAACTCCGATATCAGTTCGGGCTCAATGCCCACAACCACCAGATGTCGCTCGAACGCTTCGCGGCGAGCAGGTTCTCCCCGGCAGAAAAAGCGGCGGTGGTCGAAAACGCGCTCCGGGTCATGAGCCTGACCAAAGGGTTCGCGCGG
>CXWL01016235.1_pt1 | contig 13012 bp, 8 predicted proteins | sample 590931 | NCBI WGS metagenome assembly CXWL01 (sample SAMEA3498368, study PRJEB10139) | groundwater metagenome | biome: water well; material: biofilm material | place: Germany | collected 2015-04-27
CCTTCTTCGTATGCGGGATCATAGCGACCGGGGCCATAGGAGCAGCTCACCTGGAAGCTCAGCTCCTTTTCATAAAAATCGGCGCGGCTAAGTTCGAGCCCGACCACTCCGACGAGCACAATGCGACCGCGCTTGCGGCACATGCGGGCGGCCTGAGACACAGGCTCGTTGCTTTTGGTCGATGCTGTGATGATGACCGCATCGACCCCTGCGCCCCGTGAAAAGGCGTTAGCGGTTGCCAACACATCACCGCCGGCGACTGGGTTGATCACCTCGGCGCCAAAGCCGCGTGCAAGTTCTAGCCGCGCCGGATCGAAGTCGATGCCGAGTACACGACAGCCTTGCGCGCGTAGTAACTGAACGCACATCAACCCAATGAGGCCGAGGCCAGTGACCACGACGCACTCGCCGAGCGTGGGATTGGCGAGGCGAACGCCCTGCAGGCCGATTGCGCCGAGTACAGTGAAGGCAGCGGCCTCGTCACTCACCGCGTCCGGGACTTTGGCACAGAGGTGTTTCGGGATGACGACGACCTCGGCATGCTTGCCGTTACTAACGACGCGGTCGCCGACGGAGAAGCCTTCCACGCCGACGCCTATCTCGGCGATGCGGCCGACATTGCAATAGCCCGGCGCCAGGGGTTGATCGAGCTTGCTGAGGACGGCATCGACCGTCGCAGCGATGCCATCGGTCTGGGCCTTCTCCAGAACCATCCGAGCTTTGTCAGGTTGTTGGCGGGCCTTATCGACCCAGTTCGCCTTGCCGAAATCGACCAGCATGCGCTCGGTGCCGGCGGAGATGAGCGAGGCTGAGCTATGGATCAGGAGTTGACCGACTCCAGCGCGCGGCGCGGGAACGTCAGCGATATTGGTGCTCCCGTCGGAAAGGCTTTGGAGGACTTGTTTCATATCAATCTTTTTTTATTGGTGGACGGAGTGGGCGAAAGCGTCCCGCTGTCCGTTCGGTAGTGTGCGGAGTGGTCGTGACTTGTTAGGTGGCGCGCATGTGAGCGCGGATCGCGGTCTCTATCAGCTCCCGTTGCCTGACGGGCGTCCATCTTTGCGCGACGGCTGCCCGGCATTCTCTGCGGACTTGCTCGCGTTCCCGATCCTCAGACAACCAAGCCTGAATGGCCTCTGCTACAGATTTCGCATCATCCCATCTGCAAAATCCACCAGTTTTGTCGGGGACAATCACCTCAGCTTCTGGGGCTTGAATCGCCCAATCGCCGCAAGTGATAACCGGCGTGCCGTACGAGTGGGCGTGGATGGCGCCGAGGCCAATGATGCCAGGCACCACGCATAGGTCCGCCTCGTACATGTGTCGGGCGATGATGGTTTCATCATATATAGCGCCAAGGAACTCAACGCTTGCTGCAACCCCCAGCTTGTTGGCTAGGTTCTCAAGTGCCAATCGCGCTGAGCCATCGCCTATTATCCGCGCGCGAACCTCAACACCTTGGGCGGTTAGCAGCGCGACCGCTTCGATTAACTTGTCGAGTTGGCGTCGTGCCGTGACGCGACCTATCGCAATGAGAAGCGGCACGCTCGGGCGCAGCGGAGGCGCTTTGGTAATACCTTCGAATATGTGCGATTGTTCTTCGAAATCTAGGGAGTTGCCAATTACGGCAATTCGCTCTGTGGCAAGCCCGCCCATCACCATGAGCGATTTAGCATATTCTCCATACACGAGAACAAGCCTTGGGAGTTTGTGCCAGAGGTTGCGGACGATACGGGTCAAGCCCTGATCCGGGCGATGCATGCCGATTGTCCAGAAGAATATTGGCTTGCGTATTAGACGCGCCGCGATCGCCGCAACCCAAGTTGATAAGTAATGTGGATCCCCTAGAAATACGACTCCGTCGTAGCGAGTGTTCATGAGGGCAGGCAACACCGACCATTGCCAGAGAAGTCCACCTGGAAGCCAAGTGTTGCGAGTTCGCATCCAAGGAAATGGCGCTGCCTCCAGCTGGGCGCGAGTGGCGAGCTTCGGCGTTTCACCCCGCCCCTCCGTTCCCGACAGGAACTCGAACTCGAACTCCTCCGATCGGGCCATCTCTTCGAATACGGGAATGCGATAGAGGGCGATGTATTGATATACGACAAGTATGCGTGCGCGGTGTTTAGGCTTCTCAGTCATTGGGAGTCTAATGGCGAGGCATGACATTTTGCATGGAGGACTCTGCGGGTGGTCCGCTCCCAAGTGCCACCATCAAGGCCTGGATCAGAGTGAGTGCCGCCCATGCCGCCACGTAGGCTCCGGCCGCATCAGTGGCGGAGGGCTGGCCAGACAGCAGAAAAGCAGAGACGACTAAGGGCCAAGCATACATTGTTGCTACACGCAGCCAGTTTCTTTTTGTTGCGAGTAAGAAGTTGGAAAGCACGCCTTGAGGTGCCGCAACGATTGCAGCGAGCATCATTAGTTGGAGTGGCTGAGCGTTCGAGGCATAGGACTCGCCGAACAGAGATAGAATGAACCCGGAAAATATCATCACCGGGATAGCGATGAGCGCTGCACCGGCTATTGCGAACGCGGCGTACCGCAATGCGAGTGTTTTGGGGGTGGTGGTGCGAGGGTCGGCGGCGCGCGCCGCAGATGTGTTCATATTCAGCTGAGCCATCCGGGGCAGTGCAAACTGCGTCAAGATGCTGGGCACTATCATCGCCAAAGCAAAGAACTGCATGGCAGCGCCAAAGGCGCCTGCTTCTGCGGGGCCATTAGCATGGCGAAAGAGGGCGCTGATGACCATGGTTCCAACCGGAATCATGGCTATCGCCGCCGCGCACGCAGGAGCGGCAATAGCGGTCAAGTGTGCCAGTTCATTGCCCAACAAGCGGAGGTCGGCGGGCCACCGCAGGAAAGGCCAAATGGCCTGCAGCATAAAGGCAGCGCGAAGTGCCATACTCGCTGATGCCGCCCAGATCGCGCCAGTCGTTCCCATGATGGAGGCGAAGGCCACAACAGCCACCATGTGCACGCCGCCTGAGAGCACACTTATCGCCGCTTGGTCGCGATAGCGTTGAAGCCCCTGCAGCGCGCCCCCAATAACAATAGCCAGCGCGGCCGACGGCACATAGACAATCCCCGCCAAGATCAAATCCGCGTGGCCAGCCCGCCCGAACATCAGGCCGCTAAGCGGTCCGGGGATTGCAGCGATCGCGATCGCCATTACGCCACCTAATGTCGCGCAGACAATAACGGCGGCACAGACTGAGCGGCGAAGTAGTTCGCCTCTCTCCTCGACTAGTGCGGCGGTGCGCGTTGTAACGGCCAGTGAGAGTCCCGCATCCACGAGAAGTAGCGCTGTACTGAAGAAGCTTATTGTTCCCACAAGCAGCCCGAACTGCGATGCTTCCAGGACCTGAGCCGATGCGATGACTGCAAGGAGAGGCATGCCGCGGTTAAAGATGTAGCTGATGCCATGATAGGCGAGTGCCACGCGCATCCTTCGTCGCAATTCCCGCATATTAGGCGCGGGCCTTGGGGGCAGCACTTTCACGAACGAATTCGCCAAGCGCGATTTTCCTACGGTGCTCTGCGCGATCTTCCTCGGTGTCAAATCTCCAGCGGAGGAATCTTGCAGGGATGCCCGTCACGATCGCAAACTCTGCCACATCCTTTGTGACCACCGCGCCTGCGGCGACGACTGCACCCATGCCAACCGTCACCCCGGAGAGGACTATTGCGCGAGCCCCGATCCAAACGTCGCTGCCGATGTGAGTTGCTCGCATCACTGGACGTCCGGAAAAAATTATGGGGATCCCGGTTAGGTCGGAGCGATGGTCATCGCCAGTGAAGATAACGTCAGGGCCGACTAGAACGAAGTCGCCGAATTTCACCTGTGGGCCAATTCTCGCTCCGGTGTTGATGAAACAATCGCGCCCCGCGGCGAAGTCCGATGAGATCGCTCTGGGTGAGATTATCAGCGTCGAGGAGTCGACGTGCCGAAGCCCGAATCGCGCGCGAACGCTCCATCGGTAGATGCTCTTGAGCACCGTTCACACCTTTCCAGACGTTGGGATGGCCAGGTTGTCAGTGCGCGTGCGATTGCGACCTTGCAGCCAAGACTGCAGGGCAACGATCCTGAAGAGAAGGCCGGCACCGAATTGCGCGGTTGCCTTCCGCACCGTGAAAGCCTTCAAGACCGCGTCCCGTTGAACGTATTGGAAAACGGGGGCGTGTGGCGGAAGCAATTCCTGGATGTTCGTGGATGTCATGTTCGCGAACCACCTGAGATAAGGTGTCGGATAACCCTTCTTGTCAGAGCGCCTGGCAATTGTTTTCTGATTGTGGAGCGTCAAGTAACGACGGATCATCCACTTCGAAGCTTTCGGGTCGAGTCGCGCATCGATGTCTAGTGCGAACGCCCACTCCACCAAACGGTAGTCCATAAATGGCATTCGGGTTTCGACACCGTGTGCCATCGAGAGCGCGTCGCCGTAATGTAAAAGACGCGGCAGTTGCACGTCGGAATGGTCAAGCCAGAGCCGTCGATCTGCGCCTTGACGATCGGATATCGGAGCGCGAATGAAATGTATGTCGTCCCGCCCGGCTTCGGCGACCTGCGGTGTAAGAAGGCTGAGCTGTCCGGTAAGATCTCGATAGCGCCGGATGATTCCAGGCCAATTGTCCTTGACGAACGTGTAAGAGAGCGTCTTCGGACCAAACAACTTGTGTGCGCTGTGCAACAGGTGCGGTAGGGTGTGCCACTCGGAGGGATGGGTTGCCGTATCGGACAACTGAGCTGTAGCGTATTGCACGTACCCCCCCAGCAGCTCATCAGCTCCTTGCCCTTCGAGTAGAACCTTGATTCCCCTCTCGCTCACTTGGCGCATCAAGTGCNNCATCAAGTGCCAGACTGGTATTACTGAGGGGTTCGCAACGGGGCCATCTAAGTGATAGGTGCATTGTGTGAGCGTCTCGAGCCAATCCGTGGAACGCACCGGACAGGTAATCAAGTCCGCGCCTGCTGAGTTGGCCGCCTCTGTAGCCCAATCTGCTTCGTCCACCCCGGCAACATCGAACGTAGAAGTGAAGCACAGCGGAGCGCGCGACTTGGATGCTGTCATGGACGCGAGGATGGCGGTCGAGTCGAGCCCGCCAGAAAGCGACAACGCCACTGGCACGTCGGCTCGTTGCCGAAGTTGAACCGCGCTGTCGAAGAGCGAGGCGAATTCTTCGAATGTTTGCCCGTTGGTTCTTGCGCGCCTGTTTACCCGACCCGGGTAATCCCAGTATCGCCAGCTCCGCAGTGTCGCTGGATGTAGGCAGTAAGAGATGCAATGCGCCGCTTTGAGGCGTGTCACGTCGCGCAGGAAGCTGCGATTACTTCCTGCGTAGCGCCCGCCGACAAGAAAATCCGCCACAGCTTGATCGTCTGGATCATTGTTCACCACTCCGAGGGTGATGAGTGCCTTTGGCTCTGAGGCGAAAGCGAGAAAGCGCGGTCCATTGACGTAATAGAGTGGCTTCACGCCAAAGCGATCCCGCGCAAGGAGGACGGTATCCGTTCGCGGGTCAAGAATTGCGAACGCGAACATGGCATTCAACTTGGTGAGACAGTGCTCGCCCCATTGTAGGTACGCTTTGAGCAAAACCTCGGTGTCGGAATTGGTCGAGAATGAATGACCGAGATGCTTCAATTCCGAACGTAGCTCTATGTAATTATAGAGTTCCCCGTTATAGGCGATCATCACGCCCGTCTGGGTGTCCCGCATAGGCTGGCGTCCGTCAGTGGACAGATCAATTATCGAGAGCCGCCGATGACCGAGTTGGCCCCAAGCGCCTCGTTCAATGCCGTGTCCGTCGGGGCCCCGGTGCGTGAGCTGCTCCGTTGCAAGCGTGAACTGATCGTCCCTCGCTTGTGCGCGCGCTTGGGTGCCGACGATGCCAATGATTCCGCACATCGTTCGTTTCTTCGTGTTAATAGAACTGCTGCGACGGTTCGCGCGCCCGTACGAACTCGGGTGCGCGTAGCGCCAGACCAACGGCTGTCCAGAAGGCGGCCTGATTATTGAAGGAGCCAAATATAACACTTGGCTCCAACATCGAGGCCACTAGGGCTACGAGTAGGACTGGCGTCAGATAGCGTGATAGTTCTGAACGCGTGAAAGCGTGGATAATTGCACGCAGGACGAGAAGAGCGGGCGCCACCACGACGAGACCGCCCTCTGAAGCGAGTCTGAGCCACACGTTGTGAATCGCCAAAATTTCTCCGGTAGGGCTCGCGACCAAAGAGTTTGTGACGCCAACGCCCACTATAGGGGATGAAGACCACTGCGTGAGCCCGTGCAGATATGTGCTCAAGCGCCCCGTCGTGAGGCGATCAAAGGCCTCAAAGGAATTAGCTGACGCAATGTCGTCCATGACGAAACGCTGAGACACCACCTGCGACATGTCGAAGGCGACTGTCACGGCGGCCACAACGAGTGCTGCAATAGTTATCAGTAACCGCGATCTAGAAAGGGCCGGTGACATGAGGAGGAAGACCAGCCCGGCGACAACTACGGCGAGTGCGCCGCCGCGAGCGCCGTTCAGAAAGGGTCCTGCTAACGCCAGGGCGAAAAACGCTGAACAAAGAACGCTCCTTCCTTGGCGCAGCCAAATCAGAGCCCCGAGGATCAAGGAGACACTTGTGCCGATTGCCCACCCAGTCCGTCCGAAGGAAAAGCCGGCGGAGGAGACAGTGACCCAACGAAGGCCATCGCGAAGCGTAACGTCTGGGTTCTCCAGTTCTGAGTAAGGCACGGGGAGGTCGACGACTGCGCCTAGTCTCGCCATGATCGCATAGGTCACCGCCAGTGCAATCCCGATGAATGCCGTTGGAAGATAACGAACGACAAGGACGAGACTAGGCTTTGGGAGGTGCACGAGCACAAATAGCCAGACGAATGGCTCAACGAAATCGATGGACCGCGACCAAGCAACCATTTGGGGTTCGTTCACTGAGAGTGCCAGGAACGTTGCGCCCGCGGCCACAGGAAGCAGCAGAAGCACCCAGTAGAAGCGTCCCCGTCCGTTCACAAAGTTTAGCGCTGCGAATACTGCGGCTGCCGCGAACAACGCATCTTTCAGTTGACTGAGAGGTTGCGTGCTTACGCCGGGAAGCCAGTAGATGGGACCCAGCGCCAAATAGGTGAGGATGATGGCGGCAGCCAAAACATCCATGATGCCAGGGCGCGCCGCGCGCTCGGAGAGGATTTGTACCTTGGTCATGTGATGGTGGTTCGAAAGCGCCTAGTAACAGCTAGGTTCATGCCCGCACTATGTTCTTTAGGTCTGCGCCCGCTCTCGCGCATGCGTTTCGGGTGTCGACGACGAGGCGCGCGCACTCAGCTAGTGCGCGGTAGTCTACTTCATCATGATCGGTCGCAATCAGAACTGCCTCATACTGAGAGATGCTATCAAGGTCCCACGCGGTGCTCTCGCGACCAGCGAGAAGTGGATGTTCTCTTGTGGCTCCAATTTGGGGAACGTGGAGGTCATAATAATCGACCCGGGCACCTCGCGCCTCAATCATTTCGATGAGGCGCAGAGAAGGGCTCTCGCGGATGTCATCGACATTCTTTTTGTATGCGACGCCGAGGACAAGAACCAGCGCACCGTTGAGACCACGCTTTTGCTGTCGGTCGAGCGCCTCTGCTAGGACGCGAACCACATGCTCCGGCATCGCTTCGTTGATTTGACCTGCGAGTTCGATGAAGCGTGTGTGTTGATTGTACTCCCGCGCTTTCCAGGTGAGGTAAAAGGGGTCGATTGGGATGCAATGTCCGCCGAGGCCGGGCCCTGGATAGAACGGCATGAACCCAAATGGTTTGGTCTTGGCGGCTTCGATCACCTCCCAGACATCGATGCCCATCGCGTCAAACACGACCTTGAGCTCGTTGACGAGGGCGATGTTGACGGCGCGAAAGACGTTCTCGGTGATCTTAACGGCCTCGGCCGTCGAGGCCGATGAGACCGGCACCGTCTTCGGCACGAACGTGCCGTAAAGCGCGTTGGCGATTTCGCGTGACTTCGGATCGTCGGCGCCGACGACTTTCGGAATGGGCGCGGTCGAGAAATCAAGATTGCCGGGATCTTCGCGCTCAGGCGAGTAGGCGATGAAGAAGTCGACGCCCGCCTTCATCCCGCCCTGCTCGAGAAGCGGTTGCATCACCTCTCTCGTCGTGCCTGGGTAGGTCGTCGATTCCAGGATGACAATTTGTCCGCGACGCAGGCGCTTGGCGATGGCCTCAGTTGTCGAGACGACGTAGCTCAAGTCCGGTTCGTGGTGTCGCGTCAGCGGCGTTGGCACGCAGATGAGCAGGGCATCTGGTTCTGACAACCGCTCCATGTCGGAAGTTGCCTCGAGCAGACCCTCTTTGCGTAAAACGGCGACGCGTTCGCTTGTGATGTGCTTGATATAGCTCTCGCCGGCATTGAGGCTCGTCGCTTTGGCTGGATCAACGTCGAATCCGAGCACGCGGATGCCTGCGCCTCCGAAGGCGACCGCCAGCGGCAGGCCGACATAGCCCATGCCGATAATGCCAACGACGATGTCCTTGGCCGCGATCCTGTTGAGGAAGGCTTCGTGGGTCTGACTCTTCTTAGGCGCCATCGATCTTACTCATTGATGCGGGCCATGTTCGTTGATCTCGCTCGTGTGGCGGGTTGGTTGCGCGGGCGATGAAACGGACGCTCTTGATAACGACACTCTTCGTCTCGCCCGATGTTCCGTTCAGCNNGTGCGCGATAACGCTCTCACTCTCTTTGCTTCGCCTTCGAGGTTCGGATTATCGCGCCGGCTCGCGCTCCAGCAAAGTGCGAAGCGGTTTTGCGCCCGGGAGTGCGAGCAAGTGAGGCTTGCCTGATAAATTCGAACCTCAAGCGGCGCTGAAGAGTGAACGGGTTTGTGAGGCTAGTCCCCGAAACGCTCATGCACGATGTCTGATGATGACCGGATGCGTTTGCCTTAAATCAAGTGGCGTTGCTGGGCCGGTCCCGAGAAGACCAATTTTGTCGTTTGGGGCTTTCTGAGACAATCGGGACGCCGCTCCCGCGAACGCCCCGATGTCTCCATGCTACCGCACTTAGGGTGACGCGCATGCCGTCGCCCACGATACGAATCTATTCAGCATCAGAGCGCTCGTTGGGAGCCTTCGTGCACAACGCAAAAAACCGCCCTCCGGCGCTTGCGTCAGGAGCCCCCAATGCCACCCCTAATTCCTAGCTGATGATCCTAACCTCCGGTAACCGTGGCCACAACGAGAGAAGTCTGCTGAGGCGTGTGGGCGGCCGCGTGCGCCAAGGCGCGCCGGCGAGCGCCGCCGGGCCGAGCCCTTATTGCGGCGCCGGCTTCTGTGTGAACAGGAGCCTGCCCGAGGCGATGCGATCCATCTCGCGCAGACGATCGAGGTCTGTGAATTCGATCACACGGCGCTGGAATTTCAGTACGCCTTCCTGAGCGAGGTCGCTCAGATGGCGGGTGACGGCTTCACGTGTTGCGCCGATTTGAGCGCCGAGTGCGGCGTGGGTGGGGGCGTTGCGGACTGTCAGTGCGCCGTCAGTTTTCACCCCCCTTGCGGCGATGCGGATTAACTCCGCGATCAATCGATCGTGGACGGACAGCGCCGACAATTCGAAGAATCGCGACGCATAGGTGCTCGCTTGCACCGCGAAATCATTCATCAGCGCCGCGCACAATGGCGGCGCGCTGCGCGCGAGGTCGATGAAATCCTTGGCGGGCATATGCAATATCAAACCCGGCGCCGCCGTGACGAGACGAATGTTTCCGGCAGAAACATAGCCAAGCACGGCGAGACCGTGCCCAAACGCCCCCCCTGGCGCGAGCGAGGACATGGTTATGCTGACGCCGCTCGGGGCCACGGCTGTTATGTGAAAGCAACCGCTCCAAATGAAGCAGACGCGCTCGGCGAGATCGCGATCGATGACAAGCGAGCTGCGTGGGCGCGCGTGGCAGTGCTCCAATAGGCCGAACACGCGCGCGACATGTTCGTCGGAAAGCTCCCGCAGGAGGTGCAGCTCGCGCAGATCGCCTGGGCTCTTCGGCGCTTTGGCCGCGGCGCTGGAGTCAGTCAGGTTCGACACATCCGTGTTTGGATTGATCCGGAAAAGCAACTGCATTCAAGTTAGGACGCGTTGGTCCCGGAGGCCATTGTGATATTAATCACGTTGCGCAGTTCGCGCGCTTGTGCTGGGCGGCCGCGCATCGCCGCTGTCGAATGGCGCAAGCGGCGATCATTCGGGATTCAGGCGGCGCGCGCAGGCTGATGCCTGACATGCATGCCTACAAGCATAGCTTGGCGCAGCGGTTCGACGGCGGGCGTTGAAAATCGTTGACGTTCGGGCTGGGCATCAGTGCACTGCTCATGAGTCCCTAGTGTGTCCCGGCTCTCCGCCGGGGCAAATTTCAACCCAAAAAAATGGTCACAATATCAGTGGTCGGAGCGGCGAGATTCGAACTCGCGACCCCTAGTCCCCCAGACTAGTGCGCTAACCGGGCTGCGCCACGCTCCGACCGGCCGCGGGCGCCAGGGCGTCCGCAGAGCGGTGTCTTTAGCCGTCTCGCCGCGCGCCCGCAATGCGGGCGGGCCGTGGTTTGACGCCCCCAGAGTGGGCTTCTTCGAGACTGGCGACGAAATTGTCGCGCCAGGCTATGACGTCGTCGTGCTCGACGCCGTCCATGAGCGCGCGCCAGCGTTTGCGGCGTTCTTCCAGCGGCATGGCGAGGGCGCGGCGTATGGCGTCGGCGACGTCTTCCTGGCTGAACGGATTGACGATGATCGCTTCGCGCATCTGCGCCGCGGCGCCTGCGAAGCGCGAGAGGATAAGGACGCCCGGATCAGCTTCGTCCTGTGCGGCGACGAATTCCTTGGCGACGAGATTCATGCCGTCGCGCAGCGGCGTCACCAGCGCAACGTCGGCGGCGCGATAGATGCCGCCCAGTTCATCGCGGCCGTGCAGACGGTGGACGTTGCGGATTGGCATCCAGTCCATTTCGGCGTGGGCGCCGTTGATACGGCCCGAGAGCGCGTCGAGACGCGCGATCATGTCTTGGTATGCTTGGACTTCGCTGCGTGTGTAAGTCGAGATTTGTAAGAGGAAGATTTCGCGTTTGAGTTCGGGGCTTTCGTTCAGTAGCCGCTCGTAGGCGAGCCGGCGCTCATCGATGCCTTTGGAATAGTCGAGCCGATCGACGCCAACGAGCATCTTACGCCCGGCCTTGCTCTCCATCATACGCTCAAAGCTCTCCTGCGCCTCGGCGGAGTCGCTGAGCGCGGCGAAGCTCTTGGCGTCGATGCCGATCGGAAATGCCTTTGGGAGCACTGTTCGGCCGAATGCGGACGCGCGGCCGTCGGAGAGCGCCATACCCCCGGCGTCCTGAAGTACGTAGGACAGAAACGCGTTCTTCCACTCATCGGTGTGAAAACCGACGACATCATAGTGGAAGAGCGATTCAACCAATTGCCTATGGCGTGGCAGCGTGAGGATGAGTTCGCGTGCTGGCCACGGAATGTGCAGGAAGAAGCCCATCGCGTTCTTCAAACCGCGTAGGCGCAGTTCGCGGCCGAGCGGGATCAAGTGATAGTCTTGCACCCAGATGAGATCATCGGGCTCGATCAGCGGCGCGAGCATATCGGCGAAGCGCGCGTTAACGCGCTCATAGCCTTCACCGAATGAGCGCTCGTACTGTGTGAGATCGATGCGATAGTGGAAGAGCGGCCAAAGCGTACGATTGGCGTAGCCGTTGTAGTACTCGTCGATGTCCTGCTCTTCGAGGTCCATCGTGGCGACGGTGACGCCGTTGACGGTTTCGGTATGGAGCTCGCCGGTGAATTCCGGCGTCGACTGACCACTCCAGCCGAACCAGATGCCTGAATATTGGCGCAGCGCAGCGGAGATCGCCATGGCGAGACCGCCTTGGCTTGCTGCGCCTTCTGGCGCTGGCGGCGTGACGCGATTTGAAATGACGATGAGGCGGCTCATCGCACGCTGCTCCAGGGATTGCTCAGCAGCACCGCACAATTGATGAGGCCCGCGAGAGAATAGGTTTGCGGGTAATTCCCCCACGGCGCGCCGGTGGTGACGTCGCAATCCTCCGACAGAAGACCCGCGCGTGTCCGGCGAGCGAGCATCTGATCGAAGAGCGAACGCGCCTCTTCGCGGCGACCCACAAGATAGAGTGCTTCGATCAGCCAGAACGTACAGAAGTTGAACGCCGTCTCGGGCTTTCCGAAATCGTCGTCGTCGGCGTAACGCAGGACGACATCACCGCGCCGCAGATCGCGTTCCAAATGTGTTAGCGTCGCGAGGAAGCGAGGATCGTCGGCGGCGACGAAGCGCGTGTCGATCATCTGGAGCAGGCTCGCGTCCATCTGGCTCCCGCCAAGCGTGGCGGCGAAGCGGCCGAGAANNCGGCCGAGATCAGCGTTCCAGGCTTTGGTCTCGATAGCTTTGCGGATTTCCTCGGCGCGCGTGCGCCAATGGGCGACGCGATCGTCGAGGTCCAAACGTTTTGCGGCATTCGCGAGGCGGTCGCACGCGGCCCAGCACATGAGCGCGGAATAGGTGTGCACCGAGGCGCGGTTGCGGAATTCCCAGAGGCCCGCATCGGGCTTCGCGTAAACGTCGTAGGCGCGATCGCCGACGCTTTCGAGCGCGTGGAAATCGTCGATGCCGGCCGGGCGAAACAGACGGGTGTCGTAGAAGGCCTGCGCCGTCGACAAGACGATCTGGCCGTAGACATCGTGTTGATGGTGCTCGTACGCCTGATTGCCGACGCGGACAGGACCCATGCCGCGATAGCCGGGAAGGGTCTGCACTTCGGCTTCTGCAAGGATTGGCTCCATGCCGACACCGTAGAGCGGCTGGATGCGGCCGCTTGGTGTGGCGTCGATGATGTTGCGGAGATAGCCGAGATAGCCTTCGAGAATGTCGGCGGCGCCCAGGCGATTGAGTGCTTGCACCGTGTAGTAGGCGTCGCGCAGCCAGCAATACCGATAGTCCCAGT